>Ga0307517_10012513_pt1 | contig 11634 bp, 7 predicted proteins | sample 23_EM_MG_FD_194515 | JGI IMG/M metagenome (GOLD analysis project Ga0307517, IMG submission 194515) | Populus trichocarpa ectomycorrhiza microbial communities from riparian zone in the Pacific Northwest, United States - 23_EM | ecosystem: Host-associated > Plants > Roots > Unclassified | place... | reverse complement strand
TGTTGTTACTTGTTAATTAGTTGAATTCCTGGGACCAACCAAATCATGCATTCTAATTCAATGAAACTCTGCGTGCTTGGAAAAACTGGTTTCAGCTCTACTCAATCTCTATGTTGAAAAAGTTTTACGTTTCTGAAGCAGGCGGAAAATGACATTATGTCTCAACTTTATTTGTTCCCTTGTACTCATCTATTCTTTTCCGAAGCCCCCATGGTGCTTCTTTTTTTTTTTAATATTAAAATATTAAAAAAGATTAATTGTAAATTTAACTCTGTAAAATTATAATTATCAAATATAATGATACATTTAATAACATATCATTTCCTAACAAATACATAAAGAAAAAAAAGTAAATTTCCTGTCATCCAAAATTCTAAGAGGATAAGATTTTTCAACTTTGAGAGTAGTCGAGTGACCAAGAGCATACAAAATCTTATAGCACTTAGAGATTTGATTTTGATTTGCCAAGCGCGAAAGTGCATGACTGTTGAATTGCTTTTCCTCGGAATAATCTCCAGTGTAATTTTACCCCTTTATTCCATAAAACACTATTTTCCTTTAGTAGCTTTACAATTAATGTTATTCAATCTGATCAACTCAGAAACTTTTTAGATTTAATTTTAGTTGAGTTTTATATTAAAAATAAATCAGAGTCGACGAAATCAAAACCAATCAACTTGAAAAATTATATAGCCCAGATAAAGTTGATTTTTTTTGAAAAACAAATTAAGAATAACATTCATTATGGCTTTATCAATCAATTTAAATTAAAAAAAAAGGAACAAGACAACAACCAACATAACTACCTACCTATCATGATGTTCGAAAGAGCAAGATCTTCCGAGCCCCAACAAGAAAATGAGGGTGAAAGGATTCACGGCAGAGGAGATGGTGCTGTAAAAAGCAATCGATTGCATTAATGAGAGAGCCACCAACCACATGCATGCAAAAGACTATATATTATGGTCCGTCCAACCCTCCATCATTTGCATCTTCGTTCACATGCCCTCTTCATTAGGAAAACTTTATGATTTACGAATAATAATTTATTACTCCACCCACCCACTGAATTATAGCCCTACCCACATTTTTGTTGACCTTTTCTCTGGTCTTCAATTAAGTGCAATGCAATAAAATCTCAATAGCCTTTTTATTTATTGCCATCCCTTTCCTTGTAGCCTGTTCTTGAATCCATACATGAAAAGATGTTTTAGAAGGAAGTTGTGGAGCAAGAAATCGTCTTTCCAAACAGAATAAAAACTATTCATTGGCCTCATTTGTGATTGTTTGAGAACTGGTGGCCAAGACAGGACTTAATTTGGTATTTCATGGATTTCCCATCGCAAAAGACACAATCACAGTGCTCTTGTCAAAGACATGCAACCAATCCTCTGAGCCAGATTTGAAAACCAAACAAAAAGGAGCTATAATTTGCTTCCTCGTCTTCATCCATCTTTTCCAAATTTCAGTTTGAACCTAGCAGAGAAAAGTCTAGCGGCTCCAATGGTATGTTTAAAAATATAATCGTAAGGGATGTAACTAAACTGATCAGGCTCTGAGTTTATTTTTTAAAGGTCACTTGTGCAAGTCTCACAAGCCTCAGAATCACTGGAGGCTTACATGGTCGTTAACTTCAGGGCCCGTGAGATTAGTTGAGGTGCGCACAAACTGGCCCGAACACCCATGTTAATCTAAAAATATATATAAATAAAAAAGCTCCAATGGTCATTGAGTATTTCAAACCCTGTTCCCATTCATGGCGCTGAATTTGATTCCAAGCAAAATGAGATGCTGGGGCCTTAGGAAAAACGAAAGAATAATGGAAAATGAGCATAGGACATTTGATGCTTTTAGAGGAAGAGTGAAGAGCAAGCAAATAGTCCTTGAAAGGATGCATAATGTGCCAGCTATATACGAGAATCATCCCAGGTGATGATGTATCGGACACCAATTTGGAGCGACTTTAGCTTCCGATGGAAATGTTTTGCAGGTGTAAATTCCCAATTTGTTAGACGCTTCCAATTTTCGATTGGGAAGCATAAACAAGATATAGAGTTTTGGTTCTCTCTCTTCTCTTTTTTTCTCTTTTCAGATTTTGGAGCGACCAAATTATAGTCTTTGTTATTTCGATTTTTTTAATCGATAAAATTAAACCCTTTTTTGCAACACTGAGCATTAAAATGAATATCATAAACACATCAAAGAGTTCAGGAACCATGAAAATCTTTTTAACATAACATTGAGGATGAAATTAACAAAAAAAAGAGTTCAGGAACCATGGCTGAACAATATTTCAGGGATCAAGAAAAAAGGGAGCTGACTGGGTGCGTTGCAGCAATCCACGATATACCCAAGTCAGGCGCCACAGTGAGATGAACAACATAAACCTTTCTTGTTTTAGTTTATTTCTGTAATTGTACTGTAACTATAATTTGTGATGCTTCCAGCAAGTAATGTGTTTACTGAAAGATGGCATACAATTTTATTTGCACTTTGCCCTCGAGCAGCGTTAGTACACACTCATATACACCGGGCATCGTAATTGTCACAGTAATAGACGAGGCGTAAGGAGGGTGTTCCATGTAATTGACGGTTGAGCACATCTATTGTCCAACCCTTCAAGTCTTCCTGCAGATAACAAGTGATAAATCATTGAACATGACAACTGGTGTTCACATGGAAGTACCATAGAAGAGAGGCACATTTTGTTTGTTAACAGATGAGAAAACTGTTCAGATAAATGGACAGAGGAAAGTGGAAAGCATTTCCCAATTCTCAAATCATCAGATTAACAAGATTATAACAATTTACTAAACTGATTGTAGTATGAACGCAGAGACCACAATTTTCAGCTTGGTATGCATGAACAAAGAGAGGGTCATCCAAGGCAACAACACAGATGACGACGACTCTGGAACAGAGAAACTTCAAAACAAGTCATAAAAAGCAATCAAAACCATCAACTATCACGGTAGGATATTCTCACTTCTAGGGTAAGAAGCAATAGCTACATCAATGATGTTCTTTACAGTTTAATGTTAATGGCAACTGTAAGCACATTAAATCAATCTGGCTTACTGCTGATAAATAGCAACTTGCAGCAGCATTAAATTCAAGGCATGTGCAACTAATAATTCCCAATGCTCGGGGTAAAGAATTTTCAATTACCCAGGCTACCATTCTCGAAAAGCTAGAAGAGGACCCTACAGGTCTTGCATAACCCAAAAGAATGAATGAGGCACGGCATTTCTTTTTCTTTTTTTTTCTTTTAGAGAACCTTATCACACATTTGTTAAAAACAACGGAGAATGACATTACTAGGTGCTAAGCAAGCCAGGAACTAGATTGTGTCTGTTGAGCATCGTGTCCACCACCACATCAACTTAGATTGGGAGTGACTTGACAAACAAAAAGAATCGAATTTTGAAATAGCAAACCATCATGCAATTTCAACATGAGATTCACTGAGAAAGCATTTCCAGGATAAAATTCATTATCAATTGATTGTTTCCTAACACCTGAAGGAATGAAATGGAAGCAATAATTAAGCAAAAATGTACAAAGATGTGCAACTAGATATCCAAATAAACCAAACCGTGGTAGTCTCCTTCAAAACTTTCATGCGTTATAACTACAGTTGGCATCATCACATTTGCAACCTAGCAAGTGCAGTATTCCCTGATATATCATCTCGGCAACCCCTGAGTAACATGTGTTCCCCAATATTTTTGAAAACCACATATGATTGATGATGACATAGTCTATGGAAATCTTTACTTCAACATACTAAAAGGTAATTTTTTTTTGACAGGATGCAAGTTGATTACAGTAAGATACCTGAAAATAAGCTTTGTAGCATAAGCATCCTCCTACCCCTACATATTGGACATCCTCTTATTAAGCTGCATTGCTGTTTGTGGTATCAAGGACAAAAAAATCCAGCAGATGCAACATCACAGCCATCAATTAACTAGAAAGTGGGTGACAAATAACAACCATGTGTTATAGATTCCCTTATTAAGGAGTTAAATGTGAGCAAATGCACTTGCTACTTTACAATCATTCCCATGATGGATATGTGTTTATCAGCCAAACTACATAATGAAGTAGTGATGAAAAGAACAAGAAGCCTCACCATGCGCACCGGTTCTTCTGTTCTTCTGCGTGCATTAGAACGAGCAAGCTTGGATTCAAAAGGAGTCCTAGACCTCACTTCTCTGAACTCCTCCCATTCCTCGCAAGTAAGCATCCTAACTGTGCCTTGACCAACTAGGGAATTCTTAATTTTGTGCTTCCATCATTTCTTGCGAGTGTGAATCGTCATACTTGAGTTCAATTTCCAAAAACAAAATCAATCCATTTAATTCAGAAATCAATAAAATCCAAAACCAATCAAGATTGGAATGTCACGACATACCATCATGAGTAGCTTTGCAAAGGGTGCAGTTCCAACAACAGTGAGAATCATAGGCATAGTTGCAGTGTCAAGAAATGACATGGATTCTGGGACCTGGACAAAAATGTCGTCCCTTTTTTTAGAGTTCTTCTTTGACCTCGTTTTCTCCAATTCCATGATTATTCTCTTCAATGTTTCCGTGGGACCATCATGAGACACTGTTGTATGCAATTGTCTCCTACATGACATAACTACTTTCCTAAACCCTAAACCAACATCATTTTTCAAGACCAATCACGCAAATGATTCAGCGCTAAATGAATTGGAGAGAGAGAGACCTCGAGTGTAGTGAGCTCGAGTTTTTCTTAGGGTTTTAATGATCTGCGAAAGAGAGATGTAAGGGAAGGAGAAAAGTATCATAAAAATTACATAATATAACAAAATTCAACAATTCTCACAAATTCATCACCAAAATTTATCAATCACAAAAAAAATAGATAATTTGACAAACTTTGACAAAATTAATCAATTAACATACATTCTCACCAATCACATAAACCCTAGTTAACATAATTGATCAAAATTCTCATCAAATTCATCAATTAACACAAATTCTGATCAATAGTAACGTATTCTCATCAAATTCATATCTAATTGATCTAAATTTAACAAAACCCTATTTCACGAAATTTATGCCTAATGGAAGAAATTTATCAAGTCAATTGATGTAATTTATACATAATTAACATTATTTATATCTAATTGGCCTACATTCAACTAAACTCTAACCTAATTAAATAAACACTCAATCAACAAAACCCTAATTCATGAAATTTATGCCTAATTGAAGTAATTTATGTAATTTTTACATAATCAACATAATTTATACCTAATTGATCTAAAATCACCAAAACCCAAACACAATCACCAAAACCCCAAATATAAAATTCCTGCCTAGTTGAAGTAATTTATCAACTCAATTGACATAATTTATACCTAATTAACATAATTTAAACTTAATTGATCCAAGTTCAACTAAAACTAAAATAACAAAATAAACCCTAGCCCTAACATAATAATCAAATCACAACAAAATTCATAAAATTAAGAGTGGGAGATAGAGTGTGAACGAGGGGTGGCAAAGGTGGTGGTGGTGAGTGAAGGAGAAGGGGTTATGGGTTTTTGTGGTGAAAGGAGGCAACGAGACAAGGAGGCCAAGAGGTGAGGAAAGCTCATGGTGAAGACAGGGGGGAAGGGGTTGCACCGGTAGGAGTGGTGCAACTAGGAAATTATTTTTGTTGCGCCGCTTGGAGTGATGCAATCAAGAAAATGTGCTATCTCCCCATTTTTTTTCTTTTGCAATGCTAGTTCCCAAAATACTTTTGCTAACCATGCTATTTTGAAAGGGAAAAAAAATCAAACTTTCCACATCTTTACATTGCTTTGCCATTTTTTTACAATATATATATATATAAAGAGTTTAAGCTCATCTAACAAATTTATCGACTAAACGTAACCCTAAAATCGACAAAGACAACCCTCAAAAACACATTATTCTCAATTTTCACAACAAGTGCAACTTAATCAACCCTAATTACAAACCTTAAATCACGAATCAAGAAACACCTTCTCAACTAAAAGCAAATTAGTTGTTCTTAAGGAAACTCATGCTATGTTTAAAAAGCAATATAAACCTAAACTTAACACTACTTTTGAATAAACCATGATGGATTGAAAAATAGTATAAAAAAAAATAGAGTTCAAATACTAACCTTAGAATGGAATGTCGAGTTAAAAGTCTTCACCTCAATGTTACAACCTTCAAGCCAGGTGGCTTTACGAATACCATACATCAACCTCGAATCAAAATCAAACAAGAATAGCTCCATTCCTTTGAAGATATTTAATACAACATCTCTTTTGCCCACAAGCAATCCAAGAAGCTCGTAACGATAGCAATCCTATTTTGTTTTGGAGCTACACATAAATATCATCCTTATAATCTCATTCTTCTTTTTCATTTTACTTGAAGTTTATTCGTCATTTATACTATTGGTAATCCTTGCATTCCCAACCCTTGAAACTACCTTCTTCCTTTTTCCACTCTCTCTTTTTCCCTTGAGGTATCTACTTTTTTCCTAGAATTTGCCATCATGAGATGTTTATCCTTCACCTTTTGCTTTCTCTCCATTATCAATGCCATCCTTCAAATATTCTCTCATTTTCACCTCTAACAACTAGAATATCTTCTTCAATAAGCTTCTCTGCCTTATCTTTTGCCTCATTTTCAATGCTTTCTTCATTCATCAATCCATCGTCATCCTCTTCATTATTCACCTCTCCATTGGGAGGTTCTATCTCATCTTTACCTGCATTAACTACATTCGTTTTTTTTTGTAAGATCTTCCTTCTATTCACAACCAAGAATCAAAGTTGTTCCTTCTGCATTCATCTGAGCTGGTGAGGATGATGAAACTCTCTCAATTTCTACTTTGAGTTTTCTACATTGTAACTCTTATCGTTGTCAATTTTTGACACAAAGCTAAAAGGAAGCTCATCTTCCATACCATCCATTGAAGCCCTATATGATACATAGTACTGAGCAACTATAGATCCTGGCAAACCTTAAAAAGTCAAAAGTATTTGAGAAAAAAATGACTTCGACTCAAGACATGCCTATCACTGTTTAGCTTCTCACCAAATGAGGAAGCTCATCTTCCATACCATTCATTGAAGCCCTATATGATACATAGCATTGATCAATTATAGATCCTGACAAACCTTAAAAAGTCAAAAGTATTTTAAAAAAATGACTTCAACTCAAGACATGCCTATCACAGTTTAGCTTCTCACCAAATGAGGAAGCTCATCTTCCATACCATCCATTGAAGCCCTATATGATACATAGCATTGATCAATTATAGATCCTGACAAACCTTAAAAAGTTAAAAGTATTTTAAAAAAATGACTTCAACTCAAGACATGCCTATCACAGTTTAGCTTCTCACCAAATGAGGAAGCTCATCTTCCATACCATCCATATTGTATCCTTGTATGATACATAGCACTAATCAAGTATAGATCCTAACAAACCTTAAAAAGTCTGAAGTATTTGAAAAAATGACTTCAACTCAAGACATCTTCTCACCAAATTGAGCACATTTTACACAATTTGGTGAAATAATTTCTTTCTTGTATCTCATCTGATATGTGCATAACCTTAAATCTTGCTCTGCAAAGAAAATGACTTGAGCTCAAGACATCCCTATCACATTCTAGCTTTTCACCATCTACCACATTATATTGTATATCCCATATTTATATTCCCATCCCACATATTTGGTAGCATTTGGGTTACCCCAAAATGTGGTAAATTGAGGCATGCTTATTTTACATCAATAGAAGTGGGGTGACAAATCATGCTGGTGGGCCATGTTCATATCACATCAACTAAGTATTCAGATAAATAAGTCACTCCAAAATCCAAACCTATTCAGTTAATTATGTAAAAGCACTTAAGAGAGAATGAGCTATTTATTGTAACACACGATTCCTATGTTCCTTTAAATAAAATGGATTCTTGTCAGATTGAGACGATCATTTAACACACAATTAACACTGAACATAGGCTAAACCCAAAGCTGCTAATTTCATGTCAGGTTTTCAGTAACATTAGCAAGCAGGTTTTGTGATGTATTGCAATCTCTTACAGCCATCCAATGGTGGCCGATCCCTTATATTATTATTGCAGTATGGCAAAAAAACATAAAATGCAAAGGCAATGCAGCCATGTTATTTTTTATGCATAATGATATCATGATTCTTGCTCCTAATATAGCACGGGAATGGAGGAAGGAAAGAAATGTTTTGGATTAATGAAATGGTTATACAACATGTCATAGATGAGCAGAATAAATTCTCTAACTTATTTGCGGATGAAAAATTAACAATTTCAACACGTGGATGGCTCTATAGTCTATACACGTCAGAAAAGGAGATGAGCCTTGGTTCTTTTCTAACAGCTTGGGGAGCTTCTCTTGTGGGCTATGGGAACTCTGGAGGCAAAGTGCTATGGCAGTGCAAAAATTCAGTGACCTGATGCATACAGAGTTGTTAAGGTAATTCTAAAAATTTGGAATAGGAAAGTTTTCCTGGCTTCCCTCTGGTGTGTTCCTCCTCACATGTCTTTAAAGGTGTCGTCTAAGCAGATATATAGAAATAAATTCTAGTTATATATTCTAGTTCTTCCCTAATAAAATACTTTTTTCCAAAGAAATGAAGAAAACTCGTACAGAGTGCTTGCTACTAATTCTTTGAAAGCATAAAATATAAAGCATAGAAACCAACAATTACCCCAAAGCTTTTTATGGCCCATTATATCTTCTAAAAATGCTCTCTAGTTTCAAATTCTACAACTTATTTTTCTTAACCCACATGTAAGTGTTTGATCGCTGGGGGCCTCGAGTTGACAGGCTCTTCTCTGTGACTCGGTTCTTGAGAGTAGTTTCGCTCACGGCAGTTTCCAAGAAGAAGAAATTTATGAAAGCATGACACAATATAATCGCTTAAATTAAATATAAAAGCTGATGAATCTCCACATGTCGAGACTGCTACTGAATAGAATATCAACAATCACAACATCTGATGACAACCTAACAGCTATCAATTACCCAACCACCTGTCTCCCAGCATACCCGCTGTTATTGCAAGAAATATATCATTACAACTGAGAATATAAAATCGGAAAGGACCCGATTTACAAACTAGACTGGCTATATTTTCATTGCTCAATATCGGACAAATTAAAATGTTAAATATTAAATAAAGAGGACTCACCAGGTTTCTTCTGCAAAACCTCAAAATCAACTCAACTCGACGAGCAGAGATGCAGAGAGAGAGGGAGGGAGAGGGAGAGAGACATTGTTTGCAGCTCAGCTGCAGGGGATGCTTTGCTTTCAGTTGTTCTGGATTGGGGGTTCTTGAATGTTGGGCCTTTTCCTTTTTTTCAGGGCCCAAGTAGTCTAGGCTAATGACTCTAACTAGGTCTCATGAGGCCTTTTTAATCACTTGATTCATAATTGTTGGATGAGGTTAGCCAGATCACTACTGTATTTTTAATGGAATTTCACGAACTCTGTTTCAAGCATTGTTGTTTAAAACAACGTGAAAAACCAATCATCATATATGTAAAAAGTATGGATGCCATGGTGGAACAGAAATACTTTGTTTGCACTGTTCATTAGTTCGTATAAAATTGATCTGCTATTCTTGCCAGTATCCTAAGAATCATAAAGAGAGAGTATGAAGTTTGAACCATGCAGAGTATACAGAAATCCATGAAATTATATCATCATGCGGTGGTCATCGATGAGTGTTTTTTACATTTGGATAAATGAATCATATAAATTCACCAGTTTGTAAAACTATATAGTTCGATCAATCTATCGTGTACAGGGTGCACATCAACTGCAAAGCTGAGCGCACAACTGCTGAACCTTGGACAGGTCGTCAGCAGACAAATAATACAGGTTGCTTTTCCCATTGCTCAAGCACGTCAAGTTCAGTTGATTTCCAAGTTGAGACGACTGGAAAAACAACACGTACATGGCTTCAACACAGGTTGCTGATAATAATTATATTCAAAAGATTTAATAGCACAGTGTTCAAGGATGAAGGCACAATACACCAGAGCGTGAACACGCATATTGAGGAATGTGATGCAGTAAGCTATTTTAGGAAAATAAAATATTTTCCTCGGTTATTTTTATCTCTTCCTTTTCTGTTTAGTAGTTTTTTTTTTCCGTATCTTTATTTTTTTATTATATATTATTATGCTTTTTTAGTTTTTTCCTATTTAAAAGAATAGTTTTCCTATTTTACATTTCCTATTCATATTAGTAGAGTTTTATAATTTTTTCTATATAAAGAGTTATAATAATCATTGACAAATGAAACTTAAATGAATAAAAATTAAATATTTTGAGTGTCCCGTAATTGTTTGTAGTGTTCTTAGTCTTTTAAGGTTTTGACTTATAACAAACTTCTATTATTATTCACTTTTATTTGTGTTAAATTCCAACAATTCCTCGTAGTAATTAATTGTTGAGTATCATTGAATAATTATGATTAAAAGAGGTCGTAAAATATGACATACTCGCGTAGAAGAGGATAAAAAAGTTACTCTCGGGAAAGAGACTTCTTTGAATTAATGTGTTGTTTTTGTTAGTTACTATTATTGAAAATCTTGATAATGAGATCTATGATTAGGTAGCCCACGCAGTTAGAGACCCTCAATTGGGTAGCTCACACGGATCCATGATAGATTAACCCGCATGATAGGGTTAGAGAATCAAGATAGGGTGACCCATGCACGAAAGTATGTTTGTGGTGCAGGACATTTTCTGACTAAGATATGAACTTGAGGACTAGTTTCTTTTAACCCGGGGGGGTTTTCCTTGGTTTTTTCTTTCCGGTTAGTTTTTTTTTATTATTTTTTTTATTTTGTATTATTATCCTTTTCTAGTTTTGCTTATTTGAAGGAATATTTTTTCTATTTTATCTTTCTTATTTATATTACTAGGGTTTTATAGTTTTTCCTATATAAAAAATTATAATAGCCTCTTGACATATGGGATTTGGATGAATAAAAATTAAATATTTTGAACATCTTTTCATAGTTATGTTGTTCTTAATATTTAAAATTTTGTTATCCTTTGCTTCCTTTTGTGTCCAAGTTAAAATGCCACTTGAGCAAAAAGATACACATACATACAGTTAATGTGTGGGTTATAGTTACCTGGCAATAAACTTGCCGAGAATTGCAGCTCCATAATGAAGTAGGAACGCAGCTCAAGTAATGACACCATGAACAATGATCATTCACATTAACTCCTCGAAGGAGAGCAACCATCCCAAGAGTAAATCTGAAATAATTGCATCACGCCTGTTAAGAAACCTTCTACATGTGTGTGTGTGTGTGTGTGTGTGTGTGTGAAGGCAAAATGAAATTTCTCAAGATGATGTCCTCAAATGTACCATCAAGCATGGTCAATAACATAACGAGTAGTGAGTTGTCTCAACATTTTAATTGGGGACCAAGCATGGTAATAATTAGATTATAGGAAACTAATAACTTTTCAATCAAATTAACATATTCTTCTTGTGTAAAATATTTTACAAAAAAATATTATCCAGATTTTCCCAAAATGTTTTTAAATTATTTTTTTCTATATTTGTTT
>Ga0307517_10012512_pt1 | contig 11634 bp, 8 predicted proteins | sample 23_EM_MG_FD_194515 | JGI IMG/M metagenome (GOLD analysis project Ga0307517, IMG submission 194515) | Populus trichocarpa ectomycorrhiza microbial communities from riparian zone in the Pacific Northwest, United States - 23_EM | ecosystem: Host-associated > Plants > Roots > Unclassified | place... | reverse complement strand
TAATGATTTTTTTAAATAGCACAAGAAGTTAAAATAAATGGCAAAATAATACTATTTAAAAAATACTTAATATTTTGATAAAATAATATATTTTTATCTTAGCGCTTCAGAAAAACAACATTTAAATATATTATATCACTTGTAAGAAGCAAAATTTAAATATTCAATTTTCTTCCCACCTTTCTTTTAAAACCTTCCTTTAACACAGACCCATCAGAACCCAAAAAGCCACATGGTTGATCAACCTCAAGATCTACAGAAAAGAACTAAACAAGAAAACGAGGAATTGAGTTATTAGTTCAAATTAAGCTGAAAAAAAAAGATCAAAATGAAAGGTTAGAGAAACCGGGAGAGCTCCATCAGCAGATTTGTTAGTATGTTTTCCTTCTAGAGCCCATCTAACATTAATGCCCAAACCCATTTACAACCTTGCAAGGCCAGCAGAACCCAGCAAACCCCACCAGAACCGCCGCCGCCACTGACAACAACAGCCCATCACTTGAAGAAATTCAGCCCTAGGGGTGGTGGAAGCCGAGCCAATCCTCTCTTACGGACCAAAACCAAGAAAATGGGCTCAGAGTTATCAGAACCAGCATCACTAAAAGTAAAATGTGCTGGGCAGATCAAAGTCAAGCACAAGGCAAGTTCCTGCAAGAACTGGCAAGAGATTGAAAGGATTCACGACAGCAGGAAATGCACCAAAGAATCAGCCATTAGTCAAATCAATGAATCTGCCATCCAAGTGTTTAAATTCATTTTATTTTATTTTAATTCCCCCATGCTGGATGTGTTGGATACTGTGGTTATTGCGGTGATTATCGTTTGAAAAAATATATATTTAGTTAAAATTATGGTTGAAATTGAGGTTAAGTAAAAAGTAATTTAATGTGTTTTGTTAAAAAATATTTTTTAAATTGAGGTTATAAAATATTATATATATATATATATATATATATATATTTTTTTTTGATGGTTTTTAATTTAAATATTATAGATTTAACTATTGACATTATATCATGAAATAAATAATACTTTATATAAAATATTTTATATTGTTCCATTAAATTATCTACAATTTCATTACGTATGAAATACATCCGACAAGGACTACAGTTTTCATAAATTTTTTAAGAGCGCAATAACATCAGGTAAAATATAATCAGGAACAAAATTTGGATTGCAATTAAATTCTGCAAATGCTACGTCATCAAGCGATCTCCGTCTAATTTATGTAGTGTTATTGAATAATGTTTAACATTAATTTTTCTAATAAAACACAATTAAAAATAAAAAATAATTATTTTTATTTTTATTTTATCGGGTCGGACTCGGTTCAATGCATTTTTAACTTTGAACTGAACTCATCCAGGCGGAACAGTGGAGAATGCCTCCACTGTTCACGTGAATAGTGGAGCTATGCTCCACTGAACAGTGGAGCATGGCTCCACTTCAATGATTCCTCCCACACGAGAAGCAGTAAAATGCTGCTTCTACAAAACCTGCGGCACAACTGTAAAATTGATGGGTCCTACCAGTATAAAACACTTTTTTTCTCTTCATTAAACAGTAGTAGTTGTGGCTGCGGATGAACCTCACTCGTAACCACATTACCAAACGCTATACATAACTGATAATGTTTTATTCTTCATTTTTAAATAGCAGGGTCCAACTTCAAATATAAAAAGAAATAATGACATTTATTTATTCGTAGAAGCAGGTCATGAGTTTGGATCAGTAGTTCATATCACTCTGTTTTTTCTTCAGTGAAGATCCTGAATGGTTTCTCGCATAAAATAAAAAAACAAAAAACCATAGAAAACGCAATAAGGGATGGGGTGCCACGTGTAAGGAGCCTATTATGTGGGTGGAGGATGAGGCCTGCTAGAGCCGAACATCCATTTTAGTGGGTTTTTTTTAACTTTTTTTAGGTTTGATTTGCCTTTTTGGAGGATACTAGCATGGGATTATTTCTGTATAATTTTTATTGGATTATAATAATTTTTGCACACATTTGAACGAAGAAAGCGAGATAGAAGATTTGACTAATAGATAATAACAATCATTATTTTTTATCTAATCAAATGATATTTTACTAAAAAAATTAGAGATTTTTTTTATATATAATTAAAATTTTATAGTGATTAGATTTTAAAAAGGCTTGGAATAAAACCTAGAAATTACTGTGAGATTTATATTAATTTCCAAGTTAATTTATACTTTTTTTATTTTATTAAAAATAATAATTATTTTTTAGTCTTATTTAGAATATTTTTACTTATTATTTAACTTGTATTTATATTTTCTTTATTGACTTTGGTTTCAAAATAATATTTGTATGCGAGCAGAACTCATATTTTTTTTATTTTTCATTGAATTATTTTGACTTATTAAAAAATAATTTTTTTCATAATTTGTTTTATATTTTTTATTTGTGATTTTTTATAATCATTGAATATGGGTTCATTCTAATAATTTTGATATATTATTATGTAAAGTTTTTATCGTCAAATCTAATTTTAAGTTAATTTTTACCCTTCAATTCGCATCACTAACTATGCATTATGATGAGTAGATGTTGATTCGCAGTCTAGTGATTAGTCGAACAGACTACATTTTAGGAACGTGTCTTAGGCAAGGTTTGGCTGAACCTAAAAAACAAAAAACAAACGGTGACTTAGAGAGTGCGTGGTAGTATGGTAATGGTTTGCTTTTCAAATAATTTTTTATGCCGAAATGTATGCCAATGATGTTTTTTTATTTTTTAAAAATTATTTTTGATATCAGCACATCAAAACGATCCAAAACGTATAAACCATATTAAATTTTAGCAAAAAAAAAAAGAATTTTTTAGGAATACGGTTTGCACCGTGTTCCCAAACGCATTCTTAATCCTTAAGATTTTTTTTTTTTTTAGCCATTTTGAAAGTAATTTAACTTGTTTGCTAAGATTTAAATGCAAGAAATTCTTGCTTGCTTGACCCATATTATTAATTCCGAAGAATTTAAGCAGCCGGACTTGCCTTAGAATCATACATTGAACATCACTATAGTAGTGTTGCTTTCCTAAATAAATCAAAATCTTATTTTGTGGTTCAAGATTTCCATTCACACGTCTTTTTCTTTTTATATATAATAAAATGTTTATTTTTAAGTTTCAAAAGTATTTTTTTTTAAATAATTATATTTTTAAATAAAAAATACTTCAAAAATTAAACAGACTTCCACACACGTTCGGACAAGCTTTCAGAGAGAGAAATATTTTTCCTTAATTTGGACGGATCTCTTACTTGTCATTCAATGAAAAAACAAGAACACAGCGAGGCAAATGCAAATCTGTCTGAAAACGTGTGGAATGAGTAACACAAAGATACTAATGAAAGCTGAAGCAAACCGATTATTATTACACGCCCAATAAATTAACCAAATTAATTTGTTTTCTCTTCTCTCACTGCCAAAAACAAAAAGCCGAATCCAAACCAAAGAACCTTACCCGCTCAGCCACCCTCCATCCCTCTCCATCTGTACCAACAATGTCAATCTTCTGCTGAAGGAAAACCCCAAATTCAACAAAATTTTTTTTAAAAAAAAAAGATGATGGGGAGAGGGGAAGCAGGGAACGACAGTGTGGAGATAAAGGTGCATCCAAGGCAGGCAAACACCCCGGCAGGCTCACCACCGCACCCGAGCCAGTTCCAGAACCAATCTGTTTTCAAGAATTGGGTGCCATGGCTTGTCCCTTTATTTGTGGTGGCTAACGTTGCTGTCTTTATTGCCGTCATGTATGTCAATGATTGCCCCTCCAATTCTGGCTCTTGTGTTGCTCCTTCTTTGGGCAGATTCTCCTTTCAGCCTCTCAAAGAAAATCCCCTTCTTGGCCCCTCCTCTTCCACGTGAGTCCCCTCTAAATATTAATCAGGATGTTTTCTTGGGTTTTTATTAAGATTTTGAATGGATTTGTTTATTTCTTTCTTTTTTGGGCAGTTTGGAGAAAATGGGAGCTTTAGATGTGAACAGAGTGGTGCATAAACACCAGAGTTGGCGCCTCATTTCTTGCATATGGTTACATGCTGGAGTCTTCCATGTCCTTGCCAACATGCTGAGTCTTCTCTTCATTGGAATTCGTCTTGAGCAAGAATTTGGGTTCTGTATGTATTTTACCTCTGTTGTTAATTTTGTTCGAATCATATGTCTGCTTAAGTCAACAAGTTTCTCCGAAGATCACAACTTTCACCACGGGACATGTGTTTGTAAATGTGCTCAAGACAGCATTGAATTATGTTCCTTTTTGCTTTTCAATGTGGAAAGAAACGTAATCGGATTGAAATACTTATAAAAACATCTTAATTTTATGATGTTGCCTGGTTTGAGCAGAAAGCTTTTAAAAACATCTCTGGAATGCCACTGATAATTCTATGTATTTACAGTGCGAAGCGAAAAATTCAAAATGAATTCTTTCAATATTTAATTGCCTGATGACTGCAGTCATATGCTAGGAATTTTCTGTAGCAGTTGAATGGATTCTAATTGAAGATCAATAAATGTGCCTTATGATTTTTATGGAGGATGATAATCTAAAAGAAATAATAGCAGTGGGAAAGAATCCCTGAGCTCACGAATGGAATTGCTTCATTTTGTTATTTAGTTATACTTTCATGATTCAAAATTATAATTTACCTTTTCAATTTCCATTATTACAGTGCGAGTTGGGTTGGTCTATGTCATATCTGGCTTCGGCGGGAGTTTGTTGTCGGCTTTGTTTATTCAGACTGGTATCTCTGTTGGTGCCTCTGGTGCACTTTTTGGTTTGCTAGGAGGCATGCTTTCAGAGCTGATTACCAATTGGACCATATATGCAAATAAGGTACATTTGACTGCCTCGAATAAAAAAGGGTTTCCTTGTAATTTTTCAGTTTTGAGTTCGCTATATATGTAGCCCAGTTGTCTTACGCTTGCAGATTTTTGTGTGCAGTTCGCAGCACTGTTGACTCTCCTTTGCATCATTGCAGTAAACCTAGCAGTTGGACTCCTCCCACATGTGGACAACTTTGCTCATATTGGAGGATTTCTTTCCGGGTTTTTTCTGGGTTTTGTATTCTTAATTCGCCCCCAGTTTAAGTGGATTAACCAAAAAACATGTCCTCCAGGATACATTGCACCCCCAGCTCAATCTAAACACCAGACATATCAGTATGTACTGTGGGTTATATCTCTGATAGTACTCATCATTGGGTAAGTTACTTTTCGTTGTTTGGATTTTGAAATGTGCTTGTGTAAATGTTGGTGGTTGCATCTCTATGATTAAAAGAGGTATTGTATTTTGGCGCACGGGCTCTATTTAGCTGAGTGAGACTGAAATAGTTGACTGGGAAGTTATTTGTTGCCTTTAATCTCCTCAATTATTACCATGTTTGGTCCCCAATTAAGTTACCAACAAAATGTGGAGAGAATGCATCTCTAGCTGTTTTGTTCACCGTATGTAATGGGTTCATTTGAGTTTGCTTTCAGATGTAAAGCATCGTTAAATTTAGAAGTCTTCTTATCAAGCATAATGCAATTATTTCAGATTTACTCTTGGTCTGGTAGCACTGTTTCGAGGAGTTAATGTGAATAATAACTGTTCATGGTGTCATTATTTGAGCTGCGTCCCTACTTCGTTATGGAGCTGCAAATCACAGCAAGTTTATTGTCAGGTAACTATACCCCTTCCCACCACACTTCTTCCTTTTCTTGTATTCTCTTCATCAGTTTAGTTTTCTATTCGGATATGTTTCTTGATAGTGATAAGTGTCGGATTAAACTTCGGTGGATAAAGCTGTAGCTAAAAAAGTTTTTTTTTTGAAAAAAAAATAGTTTAAAATCCTCCTACTGCTTGTGGCCATTTATAATATTGGAAACCAAACATATATTGGTATGAGAATTTAGGTATGGGCGCATAGCCTTTCAACAGAATAGCATGATGGAAGGCTCCTGCTTTGTGTTCTCATTAATGACATTAAAAATTTTCAAACTGACAAAAATCATTTCTAAAGTGGATATATATCTGACTGTGTATTGGTGTTTGTGTGTTTATCTATGTGGTGCATTGTGCAAAGATTACTGTTGTATCGTGCCTTTTAATTCCTGTGTTCGTGTATGTGTTGTTTTTCTAGTCGATGGAACTTGGAAGTCAATTGAAGTTGACGTGCTTGAGCAACGGGAAAAGCAACATGTATGATTTGTCTAATAATGACTCTTCCAAAGTTCAGATGCTGTGCGCTCAACTTTGCAGTTGATCTGCATATATACACAAGAGATGAACAAGATTGCTCGAACTATGTTGTTTAACAAATTTGTTAATATACATATGATTCATTTATGCAAATGTTAAAAAAAAATCTATCTATGGTCGCCACTAACAGTACCAATCTCATGGGTTTTCTATACTTTGAGTAGTTCAAAAATTCTCTTTTTGATTCCTTGGATGACAAGAGTAGGCCTTGAAATCAGGACCTCATTTTCTTTAGAGAGCATCACCAAGTTAACCATCAGTGGTGGGGACCTAAATTCTGAAATTCTGAGTTAGAATACTCGCAGTTGATAGAATGATATCAACCGCAACCAAAAGAACCCTTTCCTTGTTTGATTTGAATGTCGTACAGTTAGTGGCTTTTAATATGCCTCCACCAGTTACTACTGGTGGCGTGGTCGGTACAGTGTCATGGGATGTGGTTCAGGTTGAGGTTGATTCATAGGTGAATTGAAAGAATTACCCTGTGCAAGTTCCCAATCCAGCCAAACTAAAAGTTTTGCAGCTGCAAACAATCTCCTCTCTCTGCTCGTTCCGTTGATTTTGAAATTTGGCAGAAACTGGCGAGTCCTCTTTGTATATGTATTTATCACTACACCAATAATACTTACGTTGCAATTTAAAAATTTGGAGATGATTAGATTCATAAGCTTTTTAATATTTCTTCATTTTTTTTTGTTATTATCTTGGCGATGTTCGATCATATAGTTTGATCAATTTCTTCCTCTTAGAAATTGCTGTGTCTTGTTGAAGAACAACTCTTTAACTCTGTAAGCACTACTATATATCACTGAAGTTTTGCACTGCCATCAATGCCTTCGTTAAGAGTTCCCGTAGCCCACAATGCAGATCAAGAGAAGCTCCCCGAGCTATTAGGACAGACCCAAGTTTTTTCTTCTTTTCTGATTTGTGTTGAACTCTTGATTCCTAGTCTGAAATAAGTTGAAAAGCTTTATTTTTCTCATTTGCGACTCATTAAATAACCATTTCATCAAATCCATAACGTTTCTTTCATTTCTTACATCCTTGTTTGTTTTCCATAAGCGATGGATACATCTTACACTGCTCAATAGGTGAGCAACTTGTGTCAGCTTTCCCTTGCTGCCAGCAAGGGATCCAAGGTGAAATGCTTGCACCGTAATTCCAGAGCAGAAACCCTTTCATTTACAGGCTGAGAGGGGACTAGGAAGCAGCGTCGCAAAGCATAACAACTTACACCCGGGGACCCTAACAGGACTAGGAAGTGACATCGAGAATAAGAGAGGCACTGTGCTTTTTCCAGGGACAGGTTGTATATAGAAGGTCATGATCCTTATGAAAGGAAAGCATATGCATCTCCGGTGGCACCTCAAAGGTGACACCCACCTCCACTCCATCTATCGGCTCCTCTGCTCTGTCGTCCATATGCATATGAAGGGACCTTGGAAATGAAAGTTTATAGAAGGCATCCGCTTGTTGAGCAATTTCTTGATTTGGAGTTGAGGCGTCGAGTGCAGATTAAACATTGAAGGAACTCACTCCTTCAGCGTTATCGAGAGGAGATTGACCAGTGTGATCCCTATGTTTTGCACCGCGGCAGGTCCTCTGTACCATGATATATCATATGCCACTGGCCTGGCCTGCTATAGGATTACCGTCGTGCGTGCGGGATCATCACTTGATCCAACTACTGTGCAGCCAGAGTATTGGCTTCTTGGACATGTGTATCAGTATTAGATCCTGGTATCTTCTGACACAAAATAAGATGTATTGGAAGCATCCCAAATCTCTATTTCGTTATTCTTATGATGGGATAGTGTCAATTGCCGCAGTAGAAACTACAGTTCCCCCAACGAACGTTCAAAGCATCTAACAAATTGGGAAATGATGCCTGTAAAACATTTCCATCAGACACTAAAATTGTTCCGATTTGGTGCCTTATTCATTATCCAGGATGTTACTGATTAAAACTGGCAGTCTGGCACCTTGTGCATCCTTCTAAGGGCTCCTTGCTTTCTCTTCAGTCCTCCTTTAATAGCATCACGTCCTACGTTTCTTTTCATTATTCTTTTGTTTTTAGGCGCCAGCATCTCCATGAATGGAAACCGAGTTTGAAATACTCGATGACCATGGGAGCTCTTCTTCTTCTTCTTCTTCTTTTTCCACATACCATGTGATGAAATTCGAAAAACCTCAAAATGAACCCCAGACCTTTCCACAACTGTTGCAATGAGTTTCGAAGGATTTATTTTTTTAAAGTCACTCTGCGTCTATGGCTTATGAACTCCTCCTAAACAAGTCTTTTATTGGAATACGAGACATACCGATACTTAAGTTAGTGAACATAGAATGTCTATTTGCATTGTGGTCTATCTTATTACCTAGTAACCTTGGACATTTATACACCTTCAGTTACATGAAATTGTTTAGTGTAGAGTGGAGTCGCAAATATAATCATAAAAAATAATCACTTTTATTGCATAGACAACTTAAAAACTTGTAAATTGAGTGTTTATATAAACATCGTATTGTCAATTTGTGAGATAGGGTATTCATTGTATTGACAAGGTAGGCGCTGCATTGACATTTATGTGATGTCTTTGATAGCTTATGAAATGAAGAATCAAGTAGGCGCCATGTAATATTGGTAGGTTTTTGTTTGGTTCTAGCATGTATGTGACAATACTTCTTTTTTTTCTTCATTTCCCCTTTCTTTTTCTTTACCTTTTTCTTTTGCTGGCATATATGTTGTCTGATTAAGCTAATTTGAAGATTAAATTAAAAAGTTGTTAAAAAATTTAAAAAAAATTAAAGAAATTAGGTTTGATGCGTAGAAAAGTCCACAATCTTTGGGCCGTGCTCATAGCTTCTTCCAACTTTTGATAATAATTTTTTTTTTTTGATGTAGTTGGATTCTACTTAATATGCATAGCTACTATGACGCTCTGGTGCCTTATCCTTTTTTCTCCTTTTTCTTTGTTTTCTTCTTGGTTAGCAGGCCTCTTTTATCTTTCATTCCCTTCTCTCTGCTCGAACAGCTCTCCATCCTTCTCTAATGTTTTGTTGTCCGTTGAGCCTCTGGCACAAAAGCTTGACCGGACAACAATTGTCTGATTCGGGCCAGGTCTAAACTTGTCTTTTTTTTGTCTGGGCCTGCCCTTTTGGTCCTGTCTCCATGCTAGATGTTTCTTTGGTAAGTTAAAACTAAAAAAAGAAAAAGAGTACGAAGACGAGGAAGCAAGTAATAGTTCTTTTTGGGTTTTCAAATTTGCCCTAGAGAATTGCTTGTATGTATGTCTTTGACGAGCACAACACATTGTCTTACGTCTTGTGATGGGGAATCCATGGAATACCAGAGTTCTATTTAGGCGATTAATTCTCGAACAATCATGAATTAGGCCAGTAAATTGTTAAAAATACTGTGTATTTTAAGAATTTTAACCCGGACTGAAAAGAATAAAGATTTTCTCAGTTTGTCTCAAACAACTCCTCATTCCCTTTGGAAATAAGATTTCTAGTTCCAGAACTTAAAAAAAATGAAGAATAAAGACTACGATAGACGTCCTCGAAGAGTGAAGCAAAGTGGTGGTAAAAAATAATTAAGAAATTGCACCACGAGACAAAAAAACAAATGTCAATAAAAATGTGGGTGGTATTATAATTCTGAATGCACCCACGACGGTGGGTGGTGGAGCCGTGGAGGAATAAGTTTTTATTCAAAAATCAAGTTTTCCCAATGAAGAGGGCAAATGATGGCGAGTTGGACATGTTGTCTTTTGCATGCATGTGGCTGGTGACTCCTCATCATTGACAGCACCATCTCCTATGCCTTAAATCCTTTCCTACTCCTCCCCATTTAGATTTTCCTTGTGGAGCTCCGAAGATCTTGCTCTTTTAAACATCATGATGGGTAGTTAAGTTGGTTGTTGTGAACTTGTGGTTGTCTTTTTCTTTTCTTTTTTTTGAATTTAAGTGATTGATAAAGTGGACTCAAACTGAAATCTTGCCTTCTCTTGTTTTGCCGAAGTGCAAAAGAGTCTACAAGCCCGTTAATGGAGGTGACTCCTGCAGTTACCTCGAGTAATGATTGCTTCATTTTCCTTCTGTTCACATAATTCTAATTCAACAACAACAATCTGCTTATAACTTTACATCTTGTCTTCGAGACGTCCCAGCAGTTAAATCTTAGAATCTTTAGTTAGAGATCTCAGATTATGTGATGGGATCTAGGAATCAAGGAATATTACACTTGACTGCGTAATTGAAGACATGTTAGGCTTGAGCTTAAAGAAATGGAATTACTTTACGGCTTCGGAAAAGAATAGATCAGTCGTAATGTAGGTGCTAGTGGGCACTTGGGGACAAATTATATATGTTCAGGAATGATGCCATTTTCTGCCTGCTTCAGAAACATAAAAGCTTGACATAGAGATGGAGTATAGCTGAAACCAATCTCTCCAAGCATGCAGTGTTTCATCAAGACTAGAATGCATGATTAATTTGTTTGGTCCCTACAATTCAACTAACAGTGTGATAAAGACTAAGTAAATTAGGTTGGGCAAGGGTCTCTCCATCATAACATGTATGCTAACGTCAAAACACTTGCTATCCAAGATCTTTATTGTTTCAATTTGTAATTATTGTTTTGGATTCTAATTTTCTTCACATTTAGGAGGGAAAACTGGCATAAAAATGCTTCACATATACGAGGATGTTGGGAAATTTGTTACAACATGATTGATGGGGCATATTTAAAAGGGAAAATTGGCATAAAAATGCTTCCATATATGAAGATGTTGGAAAATTTATTAAAACATGATTATTGAGTATATTTGAGATCAAATTAAAAGTGGAGTCTATTTATTTTTTAGGTTAAAATTTTGTAGGAATTTAATTTTTAATATAAGTTCTTTAACATGTTTTAAATAAATTATGGGTGAATGAAAAATTAATTTAAAGAATTTTTGTTTAGCATGTTTTGATAAAACTCAAAACCTTTTAAAAGAATTCTATCCAAAAAAAATAAAATTTGATGTTTATAAAGTGAGTAATTGAAAAGTTAAAATTAAAAATAAAAGGCACTTAAATTTTTACAGAGAAAAGATTCTAGACGAAATGGATTTTGGGTTTAAATTCGACCCATTATTTGTTACAAATCTGAATAAATTTTCACTTGATGATAATAAGAATTAATTCATATGCTTTTTAACTTTCAAAATCTACTATAGAAAAAGGGGTGAGGGAAGAGTCCAACACAAGTTTTTTTTTTTTAATTTTTTCATACTCTTCCTCATTTTATTTTAAATTTTTTCTTATTATTTTATGTATTGGTTTTTCTTTCAAGTCTAGAGGTTAGATTCGTATTAATT
>Ga0307517_10012511_pt1 | contig 11634 bp, 4 predicted proteins | sample 23_EM_MG_FD_194515 | JGI IMG/M metagenome (GOLD analysis project Ga0307517, IMG submission 194515) | Populus trichocarpa ectomycorrhiza microbial communities from riparian zone in the Pacific Northwest, United States - 23_EM | ecosystem: Host-associated > Plants > Roots > Unclassified | place... | reverse complement strand
TTTCTTTTGACTAGAAAGTGTTTTCCGCTAACTAATTTTTTTAATGACAAACAAACATAAAAAGTTTGGAAAAAAGTTTTCAAATAATTACTTTTAATGAAACAAATATAGTTTTAATAATAATTACTAGTAATTGATTCTCTCGTTCAATAATACGATAAGGATATTGCCAAACATGTAACAAATAGAATAGTATGTATAGAAGTTTGATAGTTTAGTAATGATTGTTTTTTAAAATATTTTTTATTTAAAAATATATTAAAATAATATTTTTAATTTATTAAAAATTATTTTTAATATAACACGTAAAAATAATTTAAGAACATTAAAAATATATATTTTAAAAAAATAATTTTTTATGATTCGTCATGTTTCCAACAACACCCTACACAACAAGAATATTATACAGCCTGAACCTCTGGGGATAATCTTGGAGCTTGCGTCCAGAATCAATGAATTGATCTTCTATTGATTTGTTTTTCTTCTCTCCATTCTCATCGTCGACGAGTCATTTATAATAAATAAATTTAAAAAAATAAAAAATATATTATTTTAATATATTTTAAAATAAAAAATATCTTAAAATACATCTTGAAATACTCTCTCCAGCTGTCCTGTAAATGACATGATTTTCCACACGGCAAACTAATAAGACCGTTTCCATGCAAGTGTCTCATCTGATACTGTCAAAATCAAATGGTATAAATTTCCACAAACCTATTTTCATAGCCTGGGTTCTTCTTTTTTCTTTTCTTTTTTCTTTTTTTTTCCAAAAAAGACTCTACTCTGACTGGGCGTGTAAAAAATTATGACTTCCCAGCAATACATTTGACCTAACATGGTTAACATCGAAGGAAGCATCAACATTTATCTCATGAAGTAGGGTTGAGTTTACAAGATGTTATTTAGAGTTGAGTTTTATGTTATTTATTAGCACTTTACAGGTAAATAGAGTTAAGTTTTTTCAAAGAATAGCACAATGGAAAAAAATATTTTCTAAACTAACATAATTATATAATACACACAAATAAAAATATATAAAAAACATAAATATTTTTTTAAAATAAAAAATGTAATATTCAGGTAATTGACTCATATGAGTTTAATAAACTCTGTTAATTTAATAATATTATTAGAAAATAAGATATTGACAAAAAAAAACGATTCAATGCAAAAGATGAACACTTGTCAATATTATGGAAATACATCTTCACGATATTCCAAAAATATCTCAATGATTTTATTTGTTATCAAAGTAAAAATTCAATGAGAATAATATAATTTTATAGAAAGAAAAATAAAAATATATGAATATAAAACAAATACAATAAAAGTTAACTACTGTTAACTTTTTAAACCATGACTCGGGTTATAGGACTGAAAACACTATATATAAAAAAATTATGAGGGTTAAAATCACAAAAGAACAACACAAAAAAATCTAAAATAAAAAAATACAATAAAAATAATGAATCTTAAAATTACAATAAAAAATAAATTAAAAGGCAAAACAAATTTTAAATTTAAGAGTTAAATTGAAAGAATAAAAACATTAACAAAAGAACAAAAATCAAAAGAACAAAGATAAAAAAAAAAAAAAATACACTATAAACTTTGATTGAAGAGTGAAACTAAAAATAAAGAAAATTTCATAAAAGATTTAAGGAAAAAAAATAAAAAATCATAAGAATAAGCATTAAATCCTAAACATCAAAACATAAAAAAAAAATGAATATACAGAATTCTTCAATAAGTTTTTTACACTAAAAAAGCTCCTAGATGTAAATCAAAAAACCTATACACACATCTAATTAAACAACCCAATAACCACTGTGTAAAATAATAATAAAAATCATCAACAATAAAAAAAAATTGAGAAAACCAAGCGAAAAATGAAAATCAAAATATCTAACATCGCAATACAAATAATTTACCTGATTGTATTTAATAAATTCCTCAATCAAAATAAATTTGTAATATAAGAACACATAAAATTTGTAATAGAAACCGACACTCACATTAAATTTATTGAACAAAAATAAAATAAAAAACAATACAAGGTTACACATATAAAAAATATTACAAAAAAATCAATATTAAAAAAATAATAATTTAATCTATATAAAATTAAGAAAAAAACCATAGATGAATCATACCCACTTTTCTAAAAATTAAACACACTTAATATAATTTTAAAATAATCACAATCTAGTCAAAACATAAACCTAAAATTTATTTGAAAAAATAAACAAAAATAATGTATTATTTTTAAAAAACTAAAAATAAAAAAAATAAAAAAGCAGGCTATTTCTTTTAGGCCCGGCAGATGATTTACTTATTCTTTTTTTAAAAAAAAATAAAAATCAATTATCTTGAATGGATTAAAATGCCACTACATACATGTCTCCCTTATTTCTTCCCTGTCAGGTAATAGCTTATGTCATCAGCACTGACCACGTCTTTAAAAAGAATCTAGGTGGTGACCAGTGGTAAAAGCTTGAGACCAAGAGGTTTGCTCCCTCTGTGGTCTTAGGTTCGAGCCCTGTGGTTGCTCATATGATGGCCACTGGAGGTTTACATGGTCGTTAACTTCAGGGCCCGTGGGATTGGTCGAGGTATGCGCAAGCTGACCCGGACACCTACATTAAACTAAAAAAAAAAAAGAATCAGTTAATCTAGCTTAGAGGTGTCTGCATTGATCGGGTAATTTACAAGGTACGATGATTCATTTTACTGCATATTTTATCGAGATGGTTATTTACTTCTTTTACCGGCGTTCATCTTGCCCTTGCTATCTACACCCGTGCTGATAGTGAATTAGTGACGTGCAATATACTTTAGAATTTACTTCTTTTACCGCGTTTATAGATTCCAATGGTTTTTTAAAACATTTTTTATTTAAAAATATATTAAAATAAATATTTTTTTTATTTTTAAAAAATTATTTTTGAAATCAGTGCATTAAAATAATTTAAAAATATCAAAAAAATATTAATTTAAAACAAATAAAAAAATTTAAATTTTTTCAAGAACACTTTTATAACACATTAAAACAATTCAAAATCTTAAAAAAAAAGATTTTGAAGCAGAAAATAAACATGCAAAATAAGAGAATAAAAAAACTAGTTATGAAAAAATTGAGAAATAATACTTGGTATTTTGTGTATTAATTTTAAATTTTTTGGGGTTAAAATGTCCAAATAAATGTTAAAATAAAGGTAGTTTTAAAGTTACCATCAAAGAAAATAATTTTGTGTATTAACTTTAAACTTTTAAAAATTCTCAACCACGGATTTTCATCCATTTTCAAAGCTTTTTGTCCATGTTTCCATCTATGTTTGTAAAAAATGATGTCGTTTTATCAAGAATTTAACATTTTCTTAGTTATTATAATGAGAATTCTCAATCGAAATTTTTCGAAAGTTTGATGGTAAAATTTAAACAAATAATAGCTTGAGTGTAAAATTAATAATACCTCTATAATTTGCTGGTATATTTGATGTTTGCCCAATATATTTTTGGATATCTCCTTTTTTGTCTCAAAATATACACCAAATTAAAATTTAATACTCTCTCTTTTAATAAATATTTAAAAATTTAATTTATAAATATACTAAACGTTATTAAAAATTAATCTTGTAACAATCCAACCTCGTATTTGTTTTTTAACTGCCTTCTAAAACCCACCCAAGCATTTAGGTTTTCTCTCTCTTGTTATGATTGGACCCCTTAAACTCCCACCCAGATTCCAGGCCCATCAATAGATGAATCTAGAAATCTACGAGTTCTTGGGTTCATCTTGCCTAATCCAACCCATTATATATTCTCCTGATATCACCCTCAATTTATACTTCTAAATTCGAATCTCTCCCCGGAAAAAAAAAGAAAAAAGAAAACGTTAAAAATCAAATCGTCCTCCCCCCCTCTGCAACCCAAACAAAATTAGCCGTAAAATTGCAACAGCTCACACTTAAAATGGCAGCCTCTTCTCCAGTCATTAGCAATAACAGCTCCGACATCGGCCAAACCGCCATCTCCGCCGCCGCCGCAGCGTCTTTCAGCGTGCCACCGAAGACTCTCCGCGGCCTCAACAAACCTAAGTGTATTCAGTGCGGCAACGTTGCCCGCTCCAGGTACATATATGTACATGTAGTACTTTATAATGGTACACGGTATCGTTTTCGTTTCTGCAGTTAGGTATTGGTTGTTTCAATTTGGAATTACTATAGCAAAAATAGTGGAATTGAATTTAAGAGGTGTGATTGTTTGAATTTGTTATGAAGATAGTTACTTAAACAAATGTGAATGATAGGTGCCTAGCCTCAGCTGTATTGTATTGGTTAATACTGGTCAACAGAGGAGTTAATTTACCAGGGGAGATAAACAATTGGTGATTTACTTTCGATGTCATCTTTAAAATGCATTGAGTGAATGATAATCTGTCCGAGGATTTTGGCTATCTCGAGTGAGATTTTATACCTATCCTAGAACTTGTGATCTTAACTTCGAGGAAATTTTCATAGGTGTAGTAAATAAAGTTATAGCCTAAAAATGTAGTTATGTAGCTGTGAATCAGTTAAATTGGGGTTCTCGACAAAGTATTTGGATATAGTCCTACCCTTCTTCTCTTCTTTTTTTGGGCAGTTGGTATTGACTATTAGGTTATACAAGGTTTGTCCGCTTGGATTTCTATTTAAGGAGAGAGGCGTGTGTTTAACTTGCTTTCCAAGTCTATTAGAAACTGACCAACTCAATTTGGTCTATAGACACTTCCAGTGGTGTGTTGAACAGCTGATTTTTAGTGTTTAATATATTGGTTTGTATAGAGAGCCCATCTAACAAAAGCTATTGTTACTGTTAGTGGTGATATCTAAAATTCTGCATGCTTAGTGGATAGGTTTGTGATCGTTGAAGATGCTACTCCAGCGTGCATGTGTGTTAGACAAGTATATATTTGTCTGTCTATCACTTGCATTTTATTATTGTGAATGTATCTTGAAAAAATTGACATCTTTTCCACTTTTTGAACCTTTCATAAATGGAACTATCTATGCAGGTGCCCTTATCAGTCGTGCAAAAGTTGCTGCTCAAGAGCTCAAAATCCATGCCATATTCACGGTACCCCTATATTCTTGTGCAAATTATGTCAAACTATTCTCTTTGTTGCATGTTATTGCCCCAACATCAAATTTGATATTCTGTCTTATTATGGAAAGAGAAAACTTATTAGACATACTTAGTAAGGATGTCTCATTCAAAAACTACTCTAAATCCAAGGATGCTCCTTCATTATTATCTTATCTTTGCACGCTTTGTTTTGCATATCTTGGAAGGAATATTTGGAGATAAACTAAAGTGTCAAGCCATCCAACCTTATTTTCTTTTTGGCCAGTTAGGGAAATAGAATCATTACCATTACTTATTTCATGTCATCTGAGGAGGTTGTTTCTCTAACGACTAAATGATCATATATGGTTCACGGCCCTATTTGGGTTTGCAATGCATATTTATTGATTTTTTTTTTGTGAGAAATCTATTCTCTGAAAAATCCTTGATCTTTCAGACATAACAAGGAGAATTTCTTCTCAGGTTTGAGCATTGATAAATTTATATGTAGGCGAATTGATGGCCTTTTTTACTTTGTGTGCTTTCTTAAACTTGATTTTGATGCTAGATATCTGAAGAAAAGGTTTTTATCTTTGGCTATTCAGCTTTGTTGGGCTGAAATGATCTGGTGTCACATATCTTACTGTAAGTTTAGCCCCTGACAAATTGAGTCGCAGAGGAAGATACATGAACAATTAATTTTCAACTGGAGAGGAAGATACATGAACAATTAATTTTCAACTGGATACTTTAGTTGAGTTCAGTTGAAGGTGGTGTGTTGTGTGCAAGAAAGGAGGAAAATCTTAGCCATTTGCTTATTTACTGTCATGTGGCAGTGGGGTTTTGGACTGTGATCGCTACTTGTCTTAGAATATGTTGTGTGCTTCCATGTTCAATATTTTTCCTGGAAATCTGGCAACGAAAGGTCGTGACCATGGTAAAGAATATATGGGATTTGCTTCCTCGTGTTCTATTTTGATTGATTCGGACAGAGGAAGGAGCAAACAGAGGAGTTTACATAGGGGATGCTACCTCCATTATTAGGTGACAGCTCTTCCTTGACAGTTCTAAGGTGTTAGAATTTACTCTTTTCTTGGTGTGGGAGCTGGTAGATAAGTTTGTAAGTAGCTTTATAATATCCCCACATGCTTCTTTTTTTTTTACAAGAAGTGGTGCCCCCTCTTTGGTACATTGAATATTGATCAGTGTACTTTTATCTTACTGACAAGAAGGGCACCTTAAGATTCCTCCTTAAGGTCAGCTATGTAGTAATCTAATCTTTTGAATTCATATAATTTCATGAAAGGTTTGGGCTTCTAGAGAACTTGAGTAAGCTTAAGATTTAAAGGTGAAAGGTAGATGATACTTGAGAAATCAAGTTGCTGGAAAGTCCGGATGGAGTTTGATTTCTTTGGTGCTATGTGATCATGAAAATACCAAAAGAACTTTAAGAATCTGTACACCGAGGTTTAGAAAATAGAGGAACAAGGCTGGTTGTGAAGTGAAAAATGGATATTGTAAAAGAGGAACTGTGGGCTGAATACAGGATATTGCTCTATGAAACATGGATACTCTACATGAACTATGAAATAAGGAGCCTGCCAATGGTTGAGTCGGGTGCACACTGAAACCTGTATGAGAATTTCCCAAAATTAGCAAATTAGTTTCTCATTCTTAATTTTTTTTCTTTGATATCATCAAGAGAAACTTGACTTGAAATACAAAGGATAAGAAAAAAGGAGGTCTTATAGAAGACTGGCAACAGTCTGAGCACATGATTTTCCTTAGTAGACCTGTAACTTGATTGCTTTTAGGTTTGTAATTTAATAAAGGGAATGCATGACAAGTTAGCTTTGAAGGGTAAGGAAAATCTGCAATTGATGTTTTGCTGATAGGTCTTGGTCGGGAAAGGTTTTGGAGAGATGCTGTGTAAAAAGGATTTTTTTCTCTTGCTCAAGTTTTGGTTTTTAATTTTGTTTTTGTTACTGGAAGCCTTATCTGGATGTTTGTAGAGATGAGCTCCTCGACATGTTATACCTTAAATGACTTATCAGCATGTCATATTCTGTTGTACCTCCTGCTTCCTATGTTGGAAGTAACTAGATAAAAGCTGCAGAGAATTAAAGAGGAGTGCTTATAACTAGGAGGAAAAAGGAGAGAGGGGTTGAACACTGGGCACGCATATCTTCGTAAAGTAAAAAAGGTTGAATTTCCACCAATCAAAGACTTGTATCTTTAAGATCACATGAAAACTTATGTCATTTTCATTGTTCAGATTGGATTATATTGCTTAGTTCAAACCTAACAGATGAACACCTAAAGTTGATGAAAACATGCCTCAGACATATAGAACCGTACAGAAATCATGAGAGTTGAAGTTATCTTTATTTAAGCATGCTCAAGTATTCCCGAGTAGGAAACTAACAGATAAGCACCAAATGGACTAGCCTAAAGTTGAAATAACTATGCCCAAGACATACAGGAACAACTAAAATGTGCAAGCTGTTATCATGCCTATAAAATTATGCATTTCAACTTGTCACTGCTGCTGCCACGGCTGATTTAAGGACTTATGTAGCTCACTTTAGATTTATGTCTGAACTACTTATGCAAGGTCATCTTGCATGTGGACACATGTTTAAAGTCCCAACCCCCAAGTTCTCATGTATGCGTGTGGGTGTCTGTAAATGTGCAACAGTAGCAAGACTAGATGCCAAAACTTGATGCATTGTCACACAAATTGTAAGAACGAAGTGTGGAAATTCAGTTGCTACATGATTTTGGTGACGGGAAGAAAATGTTACATAACACCTTCAATATTGCAATTGTCTTTGAAATCTCACCTTCAAGGATGATGCATTGTAAATTGACATTCCAGTTTGCTATCCATTTGTAAAGAACAAGTAAATTGTCTGCATGCCATTATATTTTTGGTCTGTTTACATCCTCATTTTTGTAAATGCAGTTCTTAAAGCAAATGCAACATTTCCGGACAAGACTCCAGCTTCAAGTGCTCCTCTCTTTGAGCAGCAGCCGAATGAAGCACCTCCTGCAGTGTAAGTTAAATTCCTGTCTGTAAGCATACCTGTTGTACACGTCCATATTCATTCTTATGCCATGTGTTGTGACTTGGATGCTTGACAAAGTACTAAAATATCAAGCAAGAAACGACCTTACACAGTGGTTGGAATCTGCTACTTCAGTAGATGATACTTTCACTTCATTATTGACTTCTTATCCGAGGGTAGGTTGTAAAAATTGCCATACGGCTCAGAACAAGGATATGATACATATTATTACATTCAATTTTCTTTTTGTGAAATAGTGAATTCTTTAATTCTCCGTTCTTTCAATTGAATTCCTTGTTTGTTTCTTCTAAAATATGCTTTGCTTTTCTAAAGTTACTCGTTCTGGTTTGCCAAATGCTTCCTATACTATTTTATCCTTTGCATTTTATTCAACTTATTCGACTTGGTTGTCTATACTCTGTTTACCTACTTTCTTGGGATGTGTTTCAGGAGTTCTCATAGAACCGCATCACTTAGGCAACTTTCTAGCAATTTTTCCCAATTCAACAATTTACATTCCCCACTCCGTTCAAGGAAATCATTGACCAGAAAGGTGTGTTATAATAAGCTGATATATACCATTGCTGACTGTTATATTTTGGCGCAATAAGGTTTTTCCTGATCTAAAGGATCTGTTTCAGGAAGCTGCGGCTATAAATGAATGGAGGTTTTCCAAATTGAAGGAATTCAAGGATAGAAATATTGAAGTGGAAAATGAAGCTTTTGATCGGTACATGCATAATATTAGCCTACTGGAAGAGGTATTCTCTTTGAAATCTTTCCTAGAAGGCTCCACTGAGGATGGATCACTCTCTTCAAACCACGAGCATGCATCTGCAGAGGATGATGACACAGAGGAAAAGATGGTTTCAGAGCAGAAGTTGAAGCTTCGGTCAAATCCTAGAAGGAGTGAGAATGTCCGTAAGAGGCTACAACAACTTGTTGATGGAGGATTGAAGAAGCTTCAGAAACTCGAGTTGAATAATGGCAGTGTTAATAACCAAAATGAACTTGATAAAAGGCCGGAGAAGGCAAAAGGTTTGAGGGCGGAGAGGGCTTCAGCTTTAAGTGATCTTATTGACAAGCTAAACAAGGCCCGCAACGAAGAAGATCTGAATTCTTGCATGGAGATAAAGGCCCAACTTTCTAGTCAGCACACTCGGTCTAGAACAGAAACCAAAGATGTTGAGGTATCGAAGGAGCAAATTGCCAAAAATGACTTGGCACCACCCCAAAAAGAATTGGATTATTTTTCGCAAAAATTATTTAGAACAGTGGAAATTGACCACCAAGCTCTGACAAGTATAGATGCACACTTCTCTTCCCTAGAAAAGATAGAAGATTTGTGATGCGGTTAGGTCTGTTAATAGAGGATAGAGATTAGGTTAGTCTAGAAGATAGAAGCTATGCTTTAATACTGATCTAGTCTGGTGGCCTGAACTTTTCTCATCTAGTTTTGCCCATTCGTCGTTGATATGGAAATTAGTAAGATCCACGTGCCATGTTTTTTCTTTTGCATCAGGTCTTCCGTGAAGGTTGATTGCGTTTTGCTTTTATGGGTTAAAGTACAGTGTTTATGCTGAGCTGTTTCAAATTTTCAATTCGTTCGTCCTGTGATTGCCTAATATTCAAGAAATTTCCATCGAGCATTGGGCCATTTCTATGCCGGAAGGGAAAGCTGTTTTGTAGGTAGGCTGTGCCTCCTATTTTGACCACGACGGTGTTAGTAACTGGTCAACACTCTGTGCTGACTTTTCTAAAGTCTGACCTTCTGCAGGTACAAAGTAAACATAAAACGAAAAAAATAAAAATAAAAATAAAAATCGACATGATATTTCACAAGATACACACGATGATTGAAGGAAGGGAAGCTTGCCTGGGGCAGCCTCTTTGGGCTAAGGAAATGGGTCAATAGCCGGGTTAATGAATTTGGGGTGTATGTGCAATGGATTTTGTCCTAATAAGATTCTTTATCTTTAATTACTTAATTCAAACCTTCTACTATAGATCCGTTTACCCTGTTAGTGCTTTCGTCATTTATAGTGTTTTTTAACTGTTAACTTTGAATATTTTTAGAACACGCTTTTTTATATTTGAAAAAACTCGTAAAAAGTAATAAATAGATAAATAATTTTAAAAAATTAAAGAAACAAAATTAAGTTCTATACCACAGTGACTTTTTTCCTCATGTGTAATTAATCATTTTATAAATTAAAAAGAAAAATTAATTATAAAAACGTATAATTAATAATATAATTAGTTAATTTATATATAATTAAGAAATAAAAAAATAAGCCGAGAAACCGAGATTTTCTTATATATATATATATAATTAATTAATCATTTCCCTCTCATTTATAATTAATTATTTTTTTATAATTAATAAAGATGTAATTATAAAATCAAGGAAAGAAAAAATTGGCAGGAGCTAGTTTTGTATTTGTGACTTATTTTTTAATTCTTTTTTATCTCATCTTTTTATGTATTTTACTACAAAAAAGTATATTTTAAGAATATTTCAAAGTTAGTCAAATAATACAATTAATTACAGAAGGATTAAAAAGTTTGGATCAAAAAGTTTAAAAAATGAGGGATTTTATTAAGAAAAAATTGATAGTACGAGAATCCTGTGCTTAATAAAGCTATGGTTCTGCAAGCTATTCATAATTTGAGTTATAGACTCAATTAAATCAAATAAAATAATTTTATTTTAATTAAATGATTAAAAAAACAACACAACAAATGAACTAAAAAAAAAAAAAAATTAGAGAAAAAAATCCTTTTTCCAAAAGGGTAAAAATGATACAACTACGTTCTCAAATAATTATACATGAAAAGACAAAATTGGGTATAGAAAGGAAAAAAAAATACCCGACTTAACCTAAGCTAACATGATAAACTTGTAACCCTGGTAATAAGGGTCGAACAATCCCGGGTGAACCTGTCAAACCTGTAACCCAGGTCATGAGATCGAGATAACCTGATAGGAAAAAAAACAAAAAATACCATATCTTTAAAAAACACAATCTCAAATAATAAAATCATAAAAGAAAATACGTAAAAAAAATAAGAAAAAAAAATGATGTCAAGCCGTGTTAATTTTTTAAACTCATGACTCAAATTATTGAATCAGAAGCACTCTATTTGAAAAAACAATGAAGCCCAATTCCCAACTAATCAAATGTTAAAGAATGAAATTGAAAAAAATAATTTTTATTTAATGTTGAAGGATGAACAAAAAAAATCTAAAAAACTTGCCTAAGTAAAACAAATAGCAATAAAAAGAATAATGACCAAATTTGACATAAAAATAAAATAAAATTAAATGATGATGGATGAAATTGAAAGGCAAATTCAATTAAGAAAATGATTAAAAATAAAATAAATACCAATAAAAAGAATGAGAACTAAATCTAAGAGATGAAAAAATTGAAAGAGGATGAAATCGAAAAACAATTGT
>Ga0307517_10012510_pt1 | contig 11635 bp, 11 predicted proteins | sample 23_EM_MG_FD_194515 | JGI IMG/M metagenome (GOLD analysis project Ga0307517, IMG submission 194515) | Populus trichocarpa ectomycorrhiza microbial communities from riparian zone in the Pacific Northwest, United States - 23_EM | ecosystem: Host-associated > Plants > Roots > Unclassified | place... | reverse complement strand
ATTACAGCCATCTTTGAGACAGGTGACAGATCCATCTGAAGAAGAAAAGGAAAGTCAGAAACGCGTTCCGAATACCGCGCACATGTTAATGCTTACAGCCAACGTTAGGCTCCCTATTTACGGAAAGCTATCTCGACCTAATTAGGTTCTTTCATGTTTCAATGAGTAAATGACGCACTTTGTCTTCTGTTGGAAACAGCCGTAAATGAAACCTTAGTTCGTCAATGTAATATTTGGGGACGAGGGCGTCCTGCGAAAGTTATCAACGTCGCGTCTAGGGGCAAAGCGCGGCAGAATAGGTGAATTAAACACACCGATGAAATCCCTAATTGCTTCCTCGCAGTGGAAGCGAGGTTAACTTGTCCAACTTCTGTCATTGCGAAAGATGGGAAGGGGGGGAAAGAAATGTTCAGAGGAGGTTTAAGAAGGTGCGGGATTTCTCACGCCCATTCACCAAATGGAGACATGTTACATAAAGTCTCGTGATTGACGCGTCGGGCCAACAAATATAAATATTAAATAAAATAATGTAAACAAAATGAATCATAGTCCATCTGACATAGAATTCTCTCCGTTCAGATTCTCAAGACAATTTTAAATATCTTATAAGTTATAGCCACTCGCATTTCCAGATTTGAATCATGTACTGGTTACGTAACAGGTAACAGCGCCCACTGCCCAAATTAGGCACACTTGGTTAAAAACGAACGAGTGTAGTGTGATTAGCATATTCTAAGTTAAGTCTTACGACGGAATTTCGCCACTAAGTAGAGTAGAATTTTGACTTATCTTTAATAGTCGCGATTGAATGTGATCCATTATGACCCAAAATCGATCTTCGACTGGTTGTAAAGCCTGAAATTAGACTTTTCGGATCCCTCTTCGGCCTGCGAGAAATATCCCTGCCTGCGCTTCCGCTCGGTGTCCCATTTGATCTCTACTTGCCCGTCTTGTTGGTCAGAGACAATCGTAGGATCGTGCACTACGGGTTCTTGAAAACGTATTACATTTTCTTCGTCATCATCACCAGGACGCCAAGTGAATGAGCTTGACGATGGGGCGGCAGTGGGGGCAGGAAAATGTGTCCGTCGAGACGGATCAACTGTAGAGGCTATATGATCTAAGCGTTGAGATTTCGCCATATAATCAAGTGTCTTACCAGTGCGACTGGCTGCTCTACGCGAATTTTCAGGAGTAGAAAGTTGCGAATGTGTGCTAAAACGAGTGTCTAAAGAGCTTGATGGCTGTAGGTGTGGAGTTGTTTGGCTTTCATTCCGGGATGAATGCCATGATGCGGATTGAATGTGACGTCGATCCAAGGGTGGACGACTATCAAGAGTCGATGTTGGCAGAGTAGTGAATCCGTTATCGCTCGGCACCCCACGAGAAAATGACTGAGAGTGCACTGTCGAAGAGGTCTGAGGAATGAAAGTCGGATTACCTTGAGAAGGTTGTATAAGCGTAACACTCGTTAACAATGACATAGGTCGTACCTGGTTGTCGGGGCTCGAAGGGCTGCGATGGCCCTGCACTAAGGTTTCCATACGGCTCTTGCCACGGTCCCATTTCAGGGACTATGAAAGCATTAGCAACTTTATAAAAAGCGATCACAGCCACGCACTAGATGAGGTCACAAGGGAAGGATGGTGAAGGTAGACAGTCGATGGATCAACGCCTGAGGTATCCAGAAGCCATCAATCGACATTCTCGTGACTTGGCTAAAAAATAGTAGTAGTACCTGGGCGATGGCTGGACTCGAAATGTCCAAGACCAGCAGGATAAACCTTTGATCCTCCCTGTTCTGGTGAAAAAAGGTGGGTTTCAGTGAAGTTTCAAGAGGGGCTACGCGGTTCATACCGGATGGCTTATTATACGGCTTGGGATATCGATACGATTTCGATCGATCTGGAATGCCGAAGGTGAGTGGCGGAAAGTTGGACCCCGAAACGATGACCACCCTCACCAGCATTCGAACGTCTCCGCTTTGCTTCAACGCGATCTATTCACAAAGAGTTCAGTCACCGCAGACACTTGGTAATGAAAAACGCAAGGACCTGAAATATTCAAATGACTTCGTTGAACAGACGGGGATTCTTCGCTCGGTGCCACTCCAGGACCTTTGGTATCCGGTCAGCGTCGAGGGCATACTGCAACAGAAATGGATTTGAAAACTACCCGATAATTGAGGAACACCTCTCGAACCTCCCTCGCCCCTATCCGTATGCCTCTCAGCCCGTACGTCCCGTATTGAAGAATCCTCTGGTCTTCTGGCAAAGTTATGCAGTGCATCTACCCAGACTTCATCAACAACAACCAAAAAGAGTGATAACAAGGTGGAAAGACTTGCAATCGTCGCTCCTCGTGGCCTCCGCAACTTGGAGCACGTGGTGCTCCATTTCCCCAGGTAATTGCGGTGCATCTCGAGAAACCTCACCCGCCGAATCTGACGGAGGTTCCCAAGGTAGGGGAAGAACGATTTTACCATCCGGCCGCCGGGGAAAGACGACGACTCTCAAGTGACAAGCAGTACACAAACAGTTCGGCGAGTCCGCCAGGTGTGGGTGGGCTTCCTGTTGCTGCGCCGGTGTTTGTACACTCGACCGACGCTGGTGAGGCAAAGAGGTAGACGCGAGAGTCGTTGAATTCCCCCTCGTCCTCGTTTGTGTGGATGCTCGCCGCGTTCTACGCGGCGCCAATGCTGGTGACGAGTTCGGACCACCGCGCGGATCCGCATTCATATTTCCAACACTTTGTCGAGAGAGCCGCGCGTCGAGGTGAACGTGCTGCAATGGCCTTACGAACACATCATCGAGAGTATGACAGTAGAAAAACAAGGGTGCCGTCAGGTCCCAACTGCCAGAATACTTTGCGGGAAAACCAAAAAGGAAGCTTAACTAAAAGAGGGATCCAGGCGATTCCTCTCGGAAACCCACATGCAGAGGCGCTTGCCTATCATTCTGTCAGTCATGCCACGTTGCCGACATCTGCGTCCCTGCCCAACGACGATGGGAGTTTCAGACTTCTTCAAGACCAATGGCGCCAATTCTCCATAGGCCTGTGCTGAACGCAACAGCCGCGTGCAAGAATCACTGATGCTGATTGTAGATTTCTACGCCTCCCGATCAATATATTTTACCCCTTCTATCTGAACAAAAGGCAAGCAAACCTAGACCTCTGAATTGGATCTCTCACGAAAGCAAGTTTCGGCTGGTCATGACAATAGGTTGAACCCCTCCTCCAGATCCCCAACAACCGACTAATCAGGCTAGAGGCTTGATGGAGAATTCCAAACATATTTCAGTATCACATCATCCAGGCTCCAGTGGGAATGCCACAAGAATGCCACACGCTATGCACAGTTCAGGTTAGTGCCAGGTTCTAAGTGCTTCTCAATCAATCAATCCCTAGTCAAGTGCTAATACCACAATTTCGGTTCCCAAATTTGAACTGATAGCCTCATGCCCGTCGAACTACCTGCCACATGCAGGCGACTTTGTTGACAAGAGAAAATTGACGATATCATCAATGCTAGAAGGAGATCTATGATACACTAAATAGGAAATCTGTAAGGGTCGATGCCCGGCTTTTTCGCATGCGTCCCGGATCGGTGCCGGCATCCCCTCTCGAGGCTATTCCCTACTGCGACATTGGTTGGCATGAGTGTCTATGGAGGACCATGCCTCAAGAAGGGATATCATGAACAATAAGGCATAAATTTCGTTCCAGGTCATAATCCGTTTGGGGAAAGTGTATTGTTTGTTTGGACTGACGGTTGTTGACAGCAGATGACAGAATATTTGTCGAAGGTCGGGACCAGACGGTGCCTGATAGATTCAGATATAGATGATCACTGGTTTGAGCTGGGAGCCTTGCGCTCACCAAGTTGAGGTGAGTATGCGGCAGGAACTATTAGTTTCGAGTTTGAGTCGAAGATAACCAGTTTCCGATTGCCACAACACTCGTTACAACATAAGCTTTGTCTCTGAGAAGACGATGACATTGATGTCGCTTGTCAATCGAGATCTTGACACCACCTTCTTTTCGTGTCAGTACAAAAGTTTCAACCCGATAATTCAACAAAGACTCTCCTAATCCCTCACATACACCATGAAAAGGTTGGATTGGTCACTGTATGGTTGTGCTGGTTTGAAGTGATTGATTGAGGTACGAGCAATATGTACTTTATTGAATACGAGATCTCATCTTTGCTCTCGACCTCATGGTTGTCATGGATTACTAATTTACGATAACGAATCGCGGGAAATGTAAACAATCTTGGGGATCCCCGAACAAAGGCGGGATGAGCCATCCAGTTTGAATGCAGGCGTTTTAAAAATAAACTAGGCTGTGTCAAGGTCCTGAGGCACGGCACCAACATCGCAACGGTCAGTGGTAATCTGAACCAATCTGGTAAGTGGATCCATGGGGATAGGGACCTCAATTTACATTCTTCTGGTTGGGCTTCTGAATCCGAACTTGCTTCCGATGGGTCCCTGCAAATCCGAGCTAATCTCTGCAAATCGGAACACGGAGAACTGGGAAACGACACATATGTAACTCACACTTTTTACTAATCATCCGTCCTGGAGCTGTGGCCTGGCCAGAATTTATGGAATGCAGAAGTCGATTTGAAATCAAGAGTTGCACATGGCACATTATGGGCAGTCAGCGCTAGTCAGCACTTACCCAAGTACAATTACATGCTATGTTATTAATGTATTATTCTCTAAGTATTGGCAAAGCGAGGGGAAAAGTGCAAAATAAAATAAAAAAGCGGTGACAACAATGATTCAAAGCATGAGCTAATGAGTGAGTGAAAATATGTATGCAAGAGGATTGGAAAAATTATAATATGTAGAATGCGCATTATAGGACAACCTTCGGAATAGCATGGCTTGGCCAAACGGGCGGGGATGGCGCGGGACTCTATAGGACGGGGGTGTAACTTATAAAACAATGTCAAGAAGGGAATCACAAAGCTCTAAGCGTGATATACGCGGACGGTCGTCTTCTGGCGCCCAATGCCACCAGGATAAAACTCGTTTGTCTCGGCCGTCACCTTAACCTTCCCATCACAATCTTCTCCCGCCAGCGATTGACATCTACATGGATAGGTCATGGAATACCAGGAATTGCCAATTTCTGGCTCCGAGCCACACGTCCTGCAACGACAATTTCATTTGAATTTATACCAACCAGAGAAGAAAAAACATACCGATCAAAAAGGAGATGGGTAAAGTCCTCAAGTTCGTCCGTGATCGCCTCCACGCGAAATTGGTGGTTAATGGTCAGGACATGGACGAAGTGGTGGACGGCACAGTGAAACTCCAAGAACTTTCGGTTGTTGGAAGCATCCAAGACTTTTTTAGCCAACACCCCGTACATCTCGGTTTCGGATGTGAACGGCCTGACCCGAGGACCGCGCTTCGAAGCTCGCTTTCGAACCACCTGCGAAGTGCGACCTTCAGAACTGGCGAGCTCCGTTCTCGTCGCCGCCTGTTTTGCTTGCACTTCAAGTTTTTGAAGGGCTTTAGCACTCTTTTGTTTCGCGTTTCGTGGGGTATCCTCAGAGGGGAAGGATATACTGCTGTCCTTTTCCCTGTTCTGCGCCCGACAACTCGCACAGTTTTGGTATCGATCGGGCTCCGATACAGAAAGGAAACCATAGATGCACGTTTGACACGGTCTGAGCAGCACGGCCTCTGAGGCGACGTCCATGGATTAGATTTACACGACGGCGAGCGGTGGCTTTGAGAGAAGTGGCACACGTGATGCATTGATGTGATGAACTTGTATTTCTTGTTTTTATTTTATTTTTAACAATATCAATATTTACATTTAGGGAAATCGAAACATTTAAAATATATGGAGTCCCACTCTACCTGTATCACTGCACAAAAACTCAGCTTTGTAGATCCAATAGGAACCTGAACAAAAACCTGAAACCGTTTATATGAAATCGCTGATGGAAGTTCCAAATTCAGCAGTTGACTTGCCATACTCGTACCACGCCGATCGCTCAACCAAAAATAAGTATATTTGACTGATTTCGCAGAATTTAGATCGAAATTGCAAAAATAATAGTTAGACTATATATTTATGGTGATGTGTTGTGTCAGCGCTAATTAGTGTATTCGGTTAGTTATTCTCCGTTATGTAATATAGCAGGCCAAGCTTTCGCGTCGGGCCATACCTTCAACTCAGCCATATCCTCTGCTACCAGAGCTTCTGCCATCAGTAAGTAGTACTCAGATTGCATCGAATGATTCTGGCCCAGGCTCCAGTCGATCCTGATGGGAGTCATGAATGGTCAGATGACTGTGAGTGGACAAGGATGGAGTCGACAGTGGCCAAGACCACGCCCAAGTCAAATCCCCTTCTTGAGGGGAAAATATAATCATCCTGAGCCCTTAATCTACTCAGGCGGTGAAGTGCGCAACGAACAAAACTGAATCCAAAAGATTTTCATCACAGGTAATTTGACAAGTTCGAGATCCATGGAGTTATGTGCACCTCAATTTACACCCTTCTGAGGGCTGACCTTGTTTATGAACCCATCGGTATAAGTAAGCATCTACGTTTGTTTTTTTACCTTGACTATTGACTATTGACTACGTCAAACGAGTCAGACTTACTATACTCGGTCCCTCGGAAATTTTGATACAAATCCTTCTGATACGTGATCTTCGCACCATATACTATTGAAAAAAAAAAATTCGAATTTCAAATCGATACATACTTGTCTTCATTCCCATCAATAACTCGTCTCCATGAAAGCTTAAAACATCACATACTCTTTCTGCTTCGGGAATGGATTAAATTCCATAAGTAGAAAAGCCAGATGACACCAAGCATGGCCCATCTTGGCCAGATCTTGTCAAAGCGTCAGTATTTCAATTAAAAGCACTATATATGGATACATGGATACAGAATTTATGATACAAGTAGATTTTATATGACAAGTAGCAGATCGTGCATAAAACGATGCTCGATCCAACAAATACGAAATAGTAATAAAAACAATGGGGATCTAATGAACAGGGATCCGAAAGCAATGTCGATGTAAAAATGACGTAGGCTCTATGTGACAGAAAAACAAATCATCAAAGCAAAGAAAAAAAGCAAATAGCCTAAAGCGATGTCAACGCAAACGGGAAATGAGTGGCAGGGATCATATCAACAAAAGAAAGAAATCGACAGCAAAATTAAACCACACACATATCGCCCCCCAACGTTCAACCATGCCACACACGAACGCTCGTCTTCTGGCAAACCACCCCATTATCATACACCTTCCAAATCTCAGCCACAACTTTTACCTGCCCCCCACAACCATCCCCTCGCGGTTGGCAGCTACACGGATAAATCGTAGTATATGACGATCCGTCAGCTTTACTGTACGATTGACCTTGGGAGACAAGGCTGAAAAGGGGAAGGAGCCTCCATTCAATAAAAGAGAAAATGACCAAAAAAAAAAAAACAGACTCACTCATCGTAAAGTAAATCAACACCAACAAGTTCCTCCGTAACCTTCCTCACCTGTTCCTTCACCCCACCAACAACACAAACACTATCAAAATTCCCCTCAAACTCCAATAGATACCTCCCATCAAACGCATCCAAAGCCTCGCTCCTCAACTCCTCACACAATTCCCCAGAAGACCTGAATACACTCAACCCACGTTTCTTCAAGTTCTTCTTCGTTCCCTCCTCACGTACCATCTTCCTACCCGCAACCTTCGCCTTTCCCTCAAGCTTCTTAATACTTTTCCCACCTTTTCTCGTTTGCTTTCCATTCCCATGCGAAGACGAAGTCAAAGAAGACTTTCGAAGATTAACTTTCGCCCTTTTCTCCGCACGACACTCAATACAGTTCTTGATCCTCTCCGGTTCGGATTCATCTAAAACTCCAACACCACACTTTTTGCATACTCTGAGAAGATCGTCGGCGCCCATGATTAAAAAATTCGTGTGGGCCCTGTCGGGTGAATGGTTGGAATGGATTTCGAAATTTCGGTTTTTTGCGGATCTACAAACACGTGATGCGATTCCTTGGAATCGAAAAAAAAAAAAATTTACAAAATGATGTGCAGCTCCAAATCCCAACTCCAACTTGCATACCCCTAAGTTAGTAAAGGTCTCCAATAAACACACTCTCCAAGTGGCTAGTAATACACAATCCACTCAATGATCGACAAAAAGTCCAAATCAAGAAGTCGGATTACCATATCTAGACATTCTGCATTGACAATGACTTTAGGAAATTCTGCGGGTCGCTAGCTGAAGCACCTCTACACAGCAAAGCATAAATTCATCCAATGATTCAAGTCCGATTTCCTCTTCCTCATCTCCCTGGTAGCTATAGCCAGATTAAGCACCTCCGCTAAATCTCGTGGAATATGGACACAAATAAATATAACATCAACTTGAATTTCTTCAGTTGACTTCTCGTTCGATTCTTACGATACGATATAAGGAAGATTAAAGAGATTTGGTGGGAGTGAGAGGGGGGTCGGGGATATAATAGGAAAAAAAAAACACAGCAAAGGAACGAAAGAGTTATCAGTTGAAAAAGAGGAGGATTACAAACAAACAAAAAATTAGAATAAATACAACCATCTTTTCAATCAAGCCTTCTTCCCAATAGTCAAACTCCTCATACTCTCCTCTAAGAGTTCACAAACAGCCCTCTCACACATACTCGTCGGACTCGGAGTCGTCGTCGAACCCACAGAACTCGAACTCGGAGTCGCGAGGGGTAAACTATCCACGTCCACAACCCTCAACACCGCTTTACCTTCCAATACCCGTTTGACTTTGTCCGTGTCCCAGTTGCCGCCGTTATTCGAGTTGCTACTAGAAGCGATCGCGGAGGTCACAGAGGAAGACGATGAAGAGCCAACAAACGCATCCCAAAAAGCACTTCCCAGTTTTTGGAGCATTGTCTGAGATGCCATTGCCGCGATGAGAACCTGCTGCTGCTGCTGCTGCTGTTGTTGACGATTTTCCTTTTCCTTCTGTGACAACCCAATCGACTTGTGAGCAAACACAGGCGATCCAGGCGTGGGATACCCAGAAGAACCCGACGAGTGTTTCCCAAGCATACCCATTCCCAACCCCAAACTCGAATTCGAAGAGAAGAAATGAGGCCTCAACCGATCTGCCAACCCTGCATTTCCGTGTCCATACAAATAACCCAACCCAGCTGCAGTAGGCGAAGCAGGCGGTGAGGGAGACGTAGTCCTGGAACTCGATGGTGAATGCTGATGTGGGTGAGACTGTTGTTGAGCAGCCATCTTGCCCCACAAATGCATACGGTACGCATCGAGCGTTTTGAGAGTGAATGGGTGGGCATCCGCGAACCCGTCGAACCCCCCAAGTGGCCGTGTATTATGAGAGTGCGGTTGTTGAGTCTGAGGATGTTGGTTCAATGAAGGATTGATATTCTCCATCAGAGCCCTCTTGAGGACAACGCTCATATCAGGCACGAGTGTCGTATGCACAGGCGTAATCCCTCCTCCCATCCCAACACCACCCCAGAAGGCATTGGAAGACCCGGCACGTGAGGTAGGCAAGTCCTTTTGGGTATTGGCGGTGAGTAACCCTGTCATCGTAGTATTCACAATCGGATTGGTTGATGCAGCACTCTCAGCCATCATCAACGCCTCAGCAGCGCTCTGCTCAGGCAACATCTTCGGTGGGGGCAAGTGCAGATTGAGACCGCCCACTACGCCCTCCTCCAGGATCATCATGCCATCTTCTCCCTCTGCGCTGCGACCGTTCAACAAGGATTTTTTGAGAGCAGCGATTTCTTGGCGAAGAGCAAGGTTCTCGGATTCGCGGGAGCCGAGCTGTGTGCGGAAGTGGTCCAAGAGACGATCGCGTTCTGCGATGTCGCCTTCGAGAGTTGATATGTATTCTGAAAGAAAATAAATGAAGTGAATAGAGGGCGAGAGACAAAACCCACCCTTTCTCCGAATCCTGAAATTCCTGGCACTGATCTTATTCCTCAGCTGTCTCTTTTCCTTGCTGGTCATCTTTGCCAAGACATCGGCTGTAGGACGCCAGTCCTGGGGTAGCTCGTTATCATCATCGATGTCTGCCGACATAACACTGAGAGCTCTCTTCGGGGCTGTCGGAATAAAGGTGGATTTGGGCTCCTCGGATATAGCAGAAAGGCCAAAGGGCGAGGAGGAGGAGGAGGAGGAGGAGGAGGAGGCAACGCTCGTGTTTCTCGCATGTTTGGATGCTGCTGTCTTTTTGGCAGCAGCGACGCCGGAGGAGACGAGAGCGAGGGTGGCGTTTTCTTTTTCCCTTGCGTGAGTGGCGGAGAGTGATTTCTTGACGATGCCACCCGATAGAACGGTGCCCTTGCGGGATTTGTGGGCGGTGGTGGTGGTAGGTTTGGATGGGGCGGATGGGGGTGGAGAAGAGGCGGATGAAATGGGAGGGATGATTATGGTTGGTTTCAGAGATGATAGGAGATCGTCGGGCTCTGAATCATCGTCGCCAAGGTCAGTTACAGCGGAAGGGGTGTCGACAAGCTGGGGGTCGATGCAGATGGACTGGTTGATGAGGTTGTCGTTGTCGATGAGGAAGGGCGAGGGTGAGGACAGGGAGGAATGTGAAGAGGAGGAGGGGAAGTAGGGGACCTGGAGCTGGGAGAGGGACAAGTCGTTGACGTCGAGGTAGTCGGTGTCGAGAGTGAAGTCGGAGGGGCTGAAGAGGTCGGCGTCGAAGATATCGCTGAGATCGGGGCCGTAGTAGTTGTCGACGAGCATGTTGGTGACAAAGACTGCCTTGCTGCGCCCTGCTCCTCTTCTGATTATCTAATGATATTCCCACGATATATTATGTTCTCCAGCCTTCTAGTTTTCTCCAATGCAGTCCAGCGTCCGTGATTTCTGTGGGGTCGGGAGGCGTACAAGTCTCCCACAAGGAAAAGGTCCATGAGGTTTTCGAGATGGGAACACTGTCTGTTCACCAAAGAGGCGCACTTCGACGGTAGATAGATTGAGGGGCCCTTTCAATGAGGCGCGAAAGACATCGGGCCACCGTCGTCCCTTTGCGCTCATCGAGGTTAGGAAACAGGACCAATATTTCGGCAATGGTGCGAATCACTTGAAGACTTGCGGTACTCGGATATGGTTCTTGACTCGAGGGTTCTCTGAAAGAAACCGAAAGGTTTAAACAGTGGTGCTTTCGCCTATTCCGTCGCCAATGTAGACGTGTATGTCGTGATAGACGCATCGCTCGGCGATTGGGGACAGTACTGGATCACCTGATTCTAAGCAAGTTGATGCACCAGAAAGCTGAAAATGTGATCCAGGATCTCGACTGAAAGTCGCATGTTGGAGGTTTAGCCAAAGCGATAAGCTTTCACGATAAGTTATATTGCAAGGAACAGTCCATCAAAGAGTCCGAAACGAATCTTCTGACAATCACCGTGTTTTTATCCACCCCTTCACGATGAAATATATAATGTCATAATCTGGCGTGATTCAAAAAAATATATATCAGTAAATTTTGCAAAATGTCTCGAGAATAAAACCTGGGTATTCCATAAAAGAAACATCTGGAAATGCCAAGCAGATTGAAATCGTCTCGAGCGAGGCCAGCTCATCAGACGCCGTAC
>Ga0307517_10012509_pt1 | contig 11635 bp, 10 predicted proteins | sample 23_EM_MG_FD_194515 | JGI IMG/M metagenome (GOLD analysis project Ga0307517, IMG submission 194515) | Populus trichocarpa ectomycorrhiza microbial communities from riparian zone in the Pacific Northwest, United States - 23_EM | ecosystem: Host-associated > Plants > Roots > Unclassified | place... | reverse complement strand
TGCCACATTCTCGAACGACTTGAGCACGTCTGCTAGAAGCTGTAGAGTCTTTAAATATGGACTTAAGCCAAACTTGACCTAAATGGTGTGACAGACAGGGGTTCCCTGAGTGGATGAACGTTAACTTCCCAGTGTTGGTGGAGTCTACTTCGTGGACCGCCATGCTACATCGAGAGATTGGTGGTTAACTCCTTGAAAGTTGAGCAACAAAAAGAGCAATCATCGAGGCACCAAATCGCTCAAAAACCTGGTATTGACATCCAGATCCATTATCCGGTCTGGTAAGGCCCTTCACCACCGCAGTCATCGGTTGGCCACATACCAATCATTCTCCTCCTTTGCTCGCAGATTGCCCATCAACAAGAACTTGCTTCTAAAAAATCCTTTTTTATTTTTTTATTTTTTTATTTTTATTTTTATTCGATAATCAAGTATGTACCGATTCTAATGATTCTCAAACTTTATGCCGACCCATATTCGTTACTCCTTACAGTCAAAAACGAAATTCTTCATCGTACTTGCCTCTGTGCTTGCCACTGTCGCCATCGCCTCCCCGGCTGATACCACCCCTGCTGCCCCCGCCGACGAGAGCGCCGTGATCAAGTCCCCGACCAACAGCCCCGAGGTCCATCAGGGCAACGAGGATGTCCCTGCTCCTGTTGGCTGCTACTGGTTCGGCGCCGCACCGTTCTGCACTGGAGGGTACCCTGAAATTTTTTATGAGATCAACCGCGGGCAGTGCAGCGACAGCGGGTGCTACTTGGTTAGGGAAAAGGTTCTCTGTTGCCAGATGTAGGGGTGGGCGGGTGGGATGTCTGAGAATTGTTATGTAAAGGATCGATATCTATGAAATACTTGTGCTCGCAGTCATAAGTAGTTATTGGCAGCAGGAAAGGATGTCATAGAATGTCGTCTTGATGTTTCAGTCAATATATTTACTTGGTTGTTGAGTTGTGTAAGGAGCGCAGATAATCTACATCGGTAAATCCCGCCTTTCTTTGTTTCGTCCCATTATCATAATCGGGGTGCTTGGCGGCAAGACCTATTTTGGAATGCCCAGGCACTTTCACAATATCACATCGCGAATCTCTCCTCCATTTTCATCAACGAATGTTTCAAGGTCTCTTTCCGTAGTGTAAAAGCCCATGTATTTTCGTAGCTTTCCTCAGTCGAGTTCCTCCCCTTGACTCATCAATACATCATACATCAGAATCCACACTTTACCGGTTTCTTCGAACCTGAGAACGAACAGAGTTCGTTCTCTCTCGAACTCGACAGATGTTACTGTCTTCCACCCCACCCCCAACCTTCAAAACTGCCTGACCTATATCCGCCTGCCTCATCCCCACCCTTCGGTATACCCAATCCGGCGCCATCTCACCCAAACAGTGAGGTCGACAAACTCGGGGGTGTGCGGCGAACTGCAGCGAAGTGTCCGAATCCTATCGAGGAAGAAGAAAACATCTGGGTTGCTTTGGAGCTGGCGTTTGAGGATGCTCCGCTGTCAAGGAGAAAGGGACATGAGGAAGAAGTAGATGAGAATGAAGTGTATGCGAGAAGACGATGCCAATAGGAGAGGGCGAACACGAGATGCGGGTTCGCCTTACTTGGACGCGTAGTTTCTGAGATCATAGTGCCTCCTCCGCGTTCACTTGCTCCACCATCGTAGTTACTGTTGTCATCACTGTTGTTCGAGGTCTTGACCGGCTATGGAGAATCCAGTGGGATTATTCCCAGTTGAAGAGCGGTTGCGTGCGCCGTTGAGGGTATTGCGTCTGAAATAGATAGTGTCGTGGATGATGAAGCAGAACCAGGACGATGAGATAGCAGAGAATGTGAAGAGGTAAGTACGCCTCGAGCTAGGTTCTCGTTGACAGTGCACAGTGTGTCGAAGACAGAACAAGAATGTGGGTGGTCTCTGCATACGGAAGAGAAAGGACGATCAATAAGGGATGGATTAATAAGAATGATAGAAAAATGAAGGTGTACGGTTAGAATGAATAGCTCATTAGACCTGTAGGAACGGTGCACAAAATACCAAACAGGGGTCATGATTCCGCAAACGGATCCATGCAACGCTGCTACCTCTCACTCCGCCAGATCAAAAGTGAGGTCAAACACCATCCGAATAACGATGGCAGTCCCATATGTGGAGTCCAGCAGGATTACACGAGGATAAGAAACGTGCCTGCAGCAGCTGAAATTAGTTATCCAACGAACAATGAGTGAATGGGCGAACTACGTACCGCCCATTCAACGTATCCAAACCATAAGGCATCCACCCTGCCTTTCTCCTTCACAAGAGCGTTTTTCGAGACCAGCGCCGCCATCATCCTCTCTTCGCTCGGACCAAGGAACGATTCCGTCATACCTGTACCTGTGCCACGTCTCCAGAGAATGAAATGACAGTGGCCGTCGTCTTGGCCGGTGAGTTGATGTATCGTAAGTTGATGGATTGTGGTGATAAATTTTCTAGTCATCATATAAATACCCGCTCATTCCTCGGAATGTTACCCGGGCAAGCTGAAAAGCAGAGAGAGATGAATAGAGCATAGGGAAGCGATAGGGTGAAGACGAACTTGGAATCATGTGGGAAACGGCCAAGGTTCGGACTACAATTTCTAGTCACCACGATGACCACCAAGCAATTCACCACAAAGATGTAGAGATGAAGATGATGGTCAATTCCGGTAATACAACGCAAAGAATACTAGTCCGTCGAGAGGGATGTGCGCCGAAGATATGGAAGTTGGGGAATGGAGGATGCGTTATCAGAGTCCATCAGAATCCATCTAGTGGGCGACCGCACCTCAAGGCCTCAAGTAGCAAGGTGGAATGCACTGAAATAGGGCATGTAGGTCGTTGAAGCTTGCAACGAACCAACGACGAACGAGAAATAAAAAAACCGAACATCTCGCTTTGGTTATGTGTGTCAACACCCTCGAATTCAAATATCGTGACTAGTTAGTACGAACTTATTGCTCATCCTTCTTGCCTCTGCTGTTTGTCGATTCTCTGCCCCAGTGACTTGCGCACTGCTGCCAAAAGGATCCATACTAAACGATTCCATTATCACACTGTGTCAAAGGGCGAAGAAAATTGCCGAATTTTTTTGCATTCAGGCCGGTTGCCCCCGTGATTGGGAACACAACTGTTGATGCATGCATGTGCGTTGATTTCTTTTCTTTGCCCTCTCATGGTTGGGGCCGTGGAGCTACATATTCTCCACCACTCTGTGGTTTAAACCCTATTTGTTTGTATTCATACGCACGTTATAACACCTGCGTTAAGCTTACTGATATCCGCGTCCGCCGCCTCTTGTAATTCAGCTCTCGTCTCAGGATACGTATGACAAATCGCAATATCTCTCAATCCGGTAGCTGTTCCTCTCGACCTGGTATTGAATCATTTGAATTTCGCTCAGATCGCTCGAGGAACTGGAATACGGATCGAATAGCTTTGACCTCCAGATTCCCCACCAAGGCCGGCGGCCGAAATACTTTTTCACCCCTCAGGTTCTCTGCTCGACCAACTGGAAGGATGGACAGAACGAAATTAATCGAAAATTGTGCGTATATTTCGCATACCTGCAGGCACGGGAGTTCACATTAGTCATGTAAATATACTCGCGCCATCCAGGATCCGTGTGGATTGGTGGTATTTAAAAGAAAACGCATAGTTAAAAATACTAGAGATTGGGTTTTTGAAGCGCGATGAAGAAGGTTCCGTGTTCGACCACCGACCCGTACACTTGGGAACACGAAAAAAACAAATCGAGCATCCATCGACAACACGTGGCAGTGGTCATATGGCGTGAAGTACTAGTAGGAGCTGGAAATGGCTGGAGCATGACAAATACTCAAGCAACAATCATAGGGCCGGTTGTCGGAGGTTCCGAGATACCCATCTCGGCAATGAGGAAGGCCCATTTGACCTTTCGTCAGATTGAAGAGGGGAAAAGGGGCTCAAGAAGTCACCCCCGACGACCAGTCCAGACGGAGAATAAAAAGGATCCATGCCTGGAAAGAGTAAAATTTTAAAAAGTTGTATAGGACGCACTCAGGAACCTTAAGATATGGATTTCAATTCATCGCGGTCCCACGTACGTCAGAAAAATGTTGCCATTCGTTGGCATTGGGTAAAGCCACATTCGTGATCGAATCAAGAGGTACGAGTTGGGTGCAGATTGTAATGCGAATTCTAGAATCGTGACACTTCAAGAAAGTGGATCATCAGATAAAGTACGTGGCGAACAAGCGCTGTCATGTATCCGAGTGGGGAGAACCCGCCGCATCGTCCCAAACCCCCAAGACAGAATGAAAACCAAGCAGGAATAAAGCAGAAAGAATTGCCAAAGGCAAAAACTCACTCTTCAGTAGTTGCCTGGGTTCACATTCTTAAGAACGAGTGGACGGGGAGGCTGGGGGGTCGTTATTCAACGAGCGACGGGTCCAAGTTGAGGTGCTACTGTGTGGCTATTAGTGGCACGTTGCTCGAACGAACCATCCGACAATCCTTAAACGTTAAACGTTTAAACACGAAAAACAAGATGTTATCCGTGTTTTTTTCCCGTGCATACCTCTTGTTCGTGGCAGACGATCATCTGCGACAGCGGTTCCTGAATCCTCGCTTCATTTTCTTTTCTACTTTTCTTTCCTGCATCCCCCCAACATAGCGTGTCGGCATTTGCCGGTGCGTACCTCCTGGCCACGAACAGTGCTCTCGCTGAAAAGGGTGTTGCCACACACTACCAAAGAGCTTTTTTTTCTTTTCATTGATGGTTGTTTGTCCTCTTGACCCAGCACATGTCCTCACATCGATACTCGAGGAACGGTCGCTCATTATGTGGATGCCGATTGACTTGTGGAATGGAATGGATGAAAATGCTGCGTGCTCCTATGCAATTGGTTTTCGGATGAACTATGCATGACAATATAATACTGGAACCCACCCGCATCTGACACCCGCCCCATTTTAGCAGTGAATTGATGGGTGGTCTAGATTCCTCGATTGTCCTGTACAGTCCATGTCGGTCGTATTGCATAGGACGACTTCGAACTCAAGTTCATACTCATCCGGCTCGTTACCTTCTTGTTCGTCGTTTTAAATTAATATGTGACTGTCATTTTTATATTCGTCTCGCTCCGCTGAGGCAGCCATCGTCCTCCAACAATTCAGAATTAGTAGGAAATCTCGTTTCCCCTATCACTTTTTCTCCCCCCCTCTTCACCTAGTCCGTTTCTGTCTCCTGACATCATGAGCCCCATAGGTATCATAAAATATCTGTGGCCGATCTCGGCTTGCTTGTCATGTGGCAGGCTTGTCTCCCTCTCTTCTTGGTGTCGGATTGTTCGGAGGACCTTTTCTTCCTCGGCGGAATCCATTCACTTATCAGAAATCGGGCGGCACAGCCCCGAGTTTATCACCCTCGCCATTTGGGTTATGTCGGCGCTGCGTTGGGGATAAGTTAGAAGATGGCAGTGGGCGATTCGGGTGGATGTATATCGGGCGGTGCTGAAGGGAAGGGTGTGTTTGGTGCATGGGTCGGATGCGGCGAAGATTCGTATAATTCATGTAAACAAGAAAAGTAACGGGTTCTGGTGGGACGCTGGGGGGAGGGATCATAGGATATGGAATGCGAGTGTGTCGATCGGGTCTTACCGGATAGGCTAAAATGGACTTGGGGAACTTTGGGCAGGAGGCCTGTGTCTCGAAGTGCACCCAATAACGCTGAGAGACGCCATTCAAATGTGTCTTCGTCGGCTCCACCCCTTGTCCCTCCTAGTCCCCACGTTCATCTGGCGACGTCGCGCGGGTCAAGGTGCGCGAGGTCCCTCCGTGAATGAACGTCGTGTTGATGTTCAGATTATGATTAGGTTTTCCTAGGTGGAATTCGTTATCGAGACACCTGGATGAACGGAACGATGGTGTCGTAGGGAAGGCTTCCGTCGCTTCTACATTTTTTGAGTCCCTTACCTATTGGTATCGTTCACCTCGTGGCGGATGTTTCGGCCGTGGATGCATCATGCAGTCCACCTTCAGCCTTCACTTTGTTTCCTCAATCTTGTATGGTGGAATTCGAAGGATTTGGTGTAGAGGAAATCTATCCTGAATCTGCATCCGCATCCTCAATCGTCATTTTCCCACTTGGAAGATTAAGTCCGGATCGATCTCGCCAGCGACCTCGAGATCAGTTGCTTATTATGTATATTGGCGTATGTACATCCATAGCCACCATCACACGAGACAACTAACTGTCTGTGAACCCTTAGGCCTATTCGATCCCCGGTTTTTCTGGTTGAGGCGCTTACACGGTTGCGTCGTGTACAAACGTACGGATATTGAATTTCCTGGCTCTGTCTACAGTGTACAAAAGAAATGATTAGGGGTTCACCATTGAAAGTCCTCCATCTACTTTGAGTACGACGCCGTTGGTGTATCCAGTGGCAGCCAGGTATACCGCCGTCAAGGCTATCTCCTCTGGCCTGTTCATAGAGTGGCCTCAGGTCCAGTTCACAAGGATCAGCATGATTCAATGACTTACTTTCCCCATCGTAAGAGTGGCACAGGGGCGATGAAACCCGGGAATGCTTTCGTCTTGTACTCCTCGTAGACTTCGGCAGGAGCAATGTCCGTAGGGAAGACGCCAGGCTCAATGGCGTTGATTCTGATGGGAACTTTCCTCAGAGCAAGGTCAGCCGCCATGGATGTAGTGATTTGCTCCAATGCTGCCTTTGTTGTGCCATAGGCAAACTGAGGGAAAAAAATCAACCTCGGCCATTCGCGATTAGCAGGATGGCGAGACTTACGCTGTTGCTAGGCGAGATCGATTTCAAAGTGGCGCAAATGCTAGAGATGTTGATGACACTGGAGGTGCCGTCTACATGGGACCGTGCGCCCTTCTCCAAGAGCTCCAAGAACGCGGAAGTTACAAAGAATGGCGCAAAGGTGTTGAGCTTGAAAATCGAGTGCCATCCCTCGAAACTTTCAAGTTCGTACGGAATTTTGCCCTCGGCATAGTAGCCGAACTTCTTCGTGGCTAAATCGGCCTGGTCGGGAGGTGTAGTGTTCCCAGCGCTATACTTGCCTCAATGATCGGCAGTCAGATCAAATATAGGGACACTTACTTGTTAACAAGAATATCCAGTTTCCCATCTACCTCCGAGACGGATTTAACGCCTTTCTTGATGCTTTCCTCATCGACAACATCCATGGTAAGACTAGTTTCCAATTAACATCCGTTTAAGAATTGTCCATGAAACTCTGACTCACGCAACGAGGGAGCCCTTCCCTTGGTAAGCAGCAGCGGCTTTCTCCAGGACATCTACTCGCCGACCAGTGATGTATACTTTTGCACCACTAGATGCGAGGCCTTGGGCAATCATCAGTCCTCTTAGAGTAGCATGAGCATTTCGTGGATCACTGGGTATGATGTATGTACTCACATGCCCGTTCCCCCTCCAGTGACGAGGCCCACTCTTCCGGAGAGATCGATTGTGCTTGAGATGCTCATGATGTTTTGTTTTGAGTTTGTTTTGAGTTGAGCGAAATCTGCAGGCTGTCCCATCATTATATAGTGTCTCAGCTTCCAATTCTAGTAAGTAGCTGCAGACCTGCAGGCCTCGGGGTTGCTTATTAACAACGGTGTCTTACCAATTCATGGAAGCTGGGCTGGATTGGTAACACACCGTTGTTAATAAGCGACCTCTAGCACAAGGTTTGCAGGAACTCTACGGCGATTTCCAATTTGCGTTTTCTTCTTGCAACTCCCACAACCTGTCATATACAATATTAGACCCATGCCTTCACCCAACCTTCACCTCAATCAACCAACCCCGGCCGTAATAGTTTTATCTCGTTCGGTTCTTCTGAAGGTCAACAGAAATTCTCAAATATTTTCTTTGAATGTTCGAAGCATGTATAGTCGCCAAGCAGTCCATCTCGAACGTCAAAGACAACTTTGAGCTTTCGAAAGGCGAATATTCGAAAATTGCATCTGGAACGTCCCTATATGCAAGCCCAAACCACAGGTATATGAGATACTGAGGAACTCCAGCTTTCCAGATAGGTTCACTTTCTATTATTCACTCACTGCTTCATCAATAAATGGATTTTGTGTGACTCTGACACTGGGGATGATTGCGGCCGTTCTTCTCAAGAACAACATCGCCTGGTCTCTGTGCGAAGTGCACCAAACTTTCGACTCTGACTGAGGGCTCCGCCGACTACGAGCAATGGAAGGCACGTCCATTTATTTCTCTTATATATTCTATTTATCCACGCTGAACCATTGCCTTTCGTCGTACCTTCAAGTAATGCGAGGCTTGTGTGATTGAAATGGAAAAATCTCGATTCTCCGAAGTGCGGACGATGTGCCAACTTTAAACCACCCCATGGCAACTTCATATCGCCGAACCCAATGAGTTCGCATTTCTATCAATTTTCTTTTGTCAAATAGTTATCGGAACCTTGTTCGTACTGCATTGGAGGCATCTCGTGCAGTCAGGTCTTGTGCAATCGGATAAATACTTCTAACAAACACCGGTCTACCTCAGAAACTGCCTGCTCTATGTTGGTAGGACCCATCAGCGGTTGGTATTAAGCACTTAATTATCCAAAGTCTCATTACCGAGTTTGCTTCAACACTCATGTAATTACATTTGAGGCGGATTTCGAGAAAACGCTAACAAAAATGCTAGCTTTATTCCCCGGGGATAGAAATTTCAGGTGTAGAATATTGGCGCCAACGATAAGATAAGACCCACGACTGGTACGTGATCATGTTGAAAATAGAATGCGCCGGGCTTGTTGAACGTTCGTTGTTGAATGTTCCCTATCGCTTGGGTTCGGAGAACTGGAGAGAGCCCCGACACTTGAACATTGTGACTAGCCCCCGCAGCTTGTAACTTGTAGGTGATCAAGATGCCGCGTAGGCCTACCAGACAATTTATCGCTCCCGCTTCGATTTCTGTGAGCAACTTCTGCACCCCCTTTTTCCATTGAACGCCATTCGGGTAGATACCCTTGGTAAGCCAATTCTATTTGTCTTCCGAACGCCATATAATAAGACAACAACACGTAAACAAGAACTTAAACCGCACGGTGCGGGGTGTGTCGGAGGGTTAGTACAACGATGACAAAATGGCGATCAAGGCAACCCAGGGCATGAGCACAGATCTGCCTTTGCACCGTTGTTTACCATCACCATCTTCCGCCTCATCCATGATCATTCGCCCGCTCTCGTGGAGGTAACCGGTAACACCCAACACTCTCTCATCCCAGCAGCATCACATGTACTTCCAAACCCTTCGACCACAAGGTACCATCCGCACCGCCACACTCGAACGAGAACCCCGTTTTTATGGCCGATGTCCCTTTTCAAATACGTTTGTCAGCGCGAAGAGTTAACCTTGTTCCTTTGCCATTGTACACCTCAACGATGCCCTGAAAGGGGTGCCCCATCATATCCCAGGTACGTCTGGAAGCTCAAGTCAGCAAATGACTAACTCACTTTGTTCTGTAGCCTCATCCCAGGTACATCTGTAAGCTATCTCGTCAGTAAATGACTAACTCACCTGGCTCTGTAGCCTCGACAACGCCTTCTAAAAGGAATGGTCGGACATTTGGTCATTCCAAGGGAATTCGGTGTCAATAAATGTGTGTGAAAACCCCTTGGAACGGCGAAGCTGCCGGGAATAGGCGGGAATCACATGCGCGCAAGTCGTGGGAGTGCTGACAAAGCTGGTTGAACGGTTTCCCTATATCACTGTCAGTGCTCGAGAACGAGTCTGAAACGAATATTCCGACTCACCGGCACATGAGTCGGACTCCGACTCTCCGGCACACTCAAAGGACTCAGTTTCTGATAGAGAAGTATACTCCGCTGGGTATATTGAACACACCAACGCTCATAGGGATTTGGGTAGACGCTAGACATAAGTATTTTACTGCCCCAGACCAAAGTCATACCGCCACACCACATTGTACTGCGTCGACAGGATAGGGCACTCATGCAACACTCTTGTTCATAGGGTAAATTGTATTCATTTCATGACTCGCTATTATATATGTGCCACATATATCATGGAAAAGAGGGGGCAATGGAAGGACATCCCCTCCTGAACACCACCTTAGTGGTGGAAACCTGCACTAACAGTCCATGACACTGCATCGGCTCCCATCGAGCTCTCCTCCCTCGGCAACCACGTTTGCTCCCATTCGTCGTCAGTGTCACCTGGCCTGTCGGTGTGGTTGTTGTCTGCATCGGCAGCTAGCGCGTCCCTGATGCGATTCATCGGTGCGTCTGTTTGTCAGTAAACACTTTCACGCTCACGTTGCAAGTCGTTTCGAATCCGGGGAGCGGCAGTCGATGGAGGGGCAATGAACTTTGAAAAATCTTGACATACGTTGACGTCAAGCGCTTTGAGGAAATTTTCCGGTTGTAAACCTTGAACCATGGCTTATTGAGTCCCAAGACGAGGCCCATGTCAGAAAGAATGGAGGCCTTGAGCACGAAATTGGGCCAGATAAAGTCCCCCTGGAAGATGCAGGACTGGGGTTCCTCATTGTCCTATAGAATGTGAACAATACTTCAGAAACATAGTTACGGTACGCTTACCGAAAGCCAGGCGCAAGCGGTGACTTCACGCTTCGCTCGATTAGCTGCCTCGAGCCGCTCAGCATCTCGAATCTGCCGAGTTCGTAACAATTTCTGCTTTTGGGCGAGTTCCTCGGTAAAGATAGGTCCGATTTGTGACGCATAGCGAGGATTTGGGAGGGGGTTCATTGAGGTGGGTGGTTCCAGGCGAGGACCGGGGGTGATAGGTTGATGTGGGCGAGGAGGAATTGGAGGGGGTGGCCCATAGCCAGCGAACGCATTTGTCGTATAGTCGGTGTCGTCTATCAGTGGTGTCGATGGGTCTGGTTGAGCGGTAGGGATGAATACATGCCCGATTCCCCAAGTTGAGGCACTGGACTGGGAAGGGAGGGTAGTGGGAAAGGCTTGAGCGGGTTCACTATGCTTGGGTGCATGCGCTGCGAGCGGGCAACCCCCTTGGGTATGAATCAGGCGATAATGACCTGCACAAGCACGACGTGCACGTTTCTGGTTGATTTTCTCGTCACAACCTGTAACCACACATATCGTCTGGTCGGCGCTGCCTGCAGGGACCACGGGTTGCTGAATTCCAGTGGACGTGATCTATGGGTCGTATGTGATTGGCGATGGAAGGGTTGGCGAAGGCGTTAATTCACTAACGAAACGGAACCACTGGGGATGTGGTCGTTCCGTAGTTCTTTTGCACTACAAGACAGATATAGGTAACATAAGCGAGGAACAGAAAAAACGCGCACCATAACGTAAAGCCTGCCTTTGTTGCCATTGCAGTCGCTCCATGTTGTCTGCGGTGTCACTAGTTTCGGACAGTCGCCACATTTGACGGATTGTTCGGCCATCTTCCCAAGCTAAAATACATGGTGGAGTAGGTAGGTGGTAGATATAGAATGGCAAGGTGCTTTAAATGGATTTGCATCAGAGAGTAAGTTCCATGCATCGCATTCGCAACGACTCACAGTAAGTATTAGTAAATGTTGCGATTATGTTGGAGCTGTTAACGAACAAATTAGCAGATATTTA
>Ga0307517_10012507_pt1 | contig 11637 bp, 8 predicted proteins | sample 23_EM_MG_FD_194515 | JGI IMG/M metagenome (GOLD analysis project Ga0307517, IMG submission 194515) | Populus trichocarpa ectomycorrhiza microbial communities from riparian zone in the Pacific Northwest, United States - 23_EM | ecosystem: Host-associated > Plants > Roots > Unclassified | place... | reverse complement strand
ACTTGTTGTGCTGAGATGAGGGAGATTTTTGTTTGGGGGGGAGGGGGGCTGGTTGTTTGCAGATGGGGAGAGTTGGGATTAGGAAGAAGAAGGAGAAATGGGGGAGGAGAGGGTCAGCAGAGAGGACATATATTAACTTTTTTCGATGATTTCACCGGCGGCTTTTCCGTCGGTGATGCCGTCGATGATTCTGACGGAAAAATCAACACGTCACTGTACGGATCTGGCATTTCGAATTCCTTGGTGATTCCGTCGGCATTTTAAATGGCGAACCGGTCACGTCACTGTACAGGCTGTCGTTTTGAATCCGTCGGTAAAAATAACCCCGCCAAAACCTCCACGTCAGCGACCCGTCTTTTGTTTTAATTCGGAAACTTTTCCATCCGTAATTCAGTCGGTAACTACCAACAGACATTTTCCATCGGTAGTTACCGACTGAATTACGAACAAAAAAGTTTCTGTCGGTAATTTCAACCTCAAATTACCGACAGAAATATTCTGTCGGTAAATCCGTTGCTATTTAGTGAATTTCTGGTAGTGAAACTAATCTAGAATACAAATCTCATTATTTGTAGCTAAATTATTTCTATTGTAATATTTATTTAATTATTAAGGTTTTATAGGATTCATTACTTTTATTTAAGTAGGGAAGAGATTTATTAGGATTTTCAATATTATTATAATTCTATTATATTTTCCTAATAATAATAGGGTTTCTTGTTTTTTTTTATTTAAAGTATTTTAATAACTTTTTGACATGAAGAATGAAAATTTAAATTTTTTTAGTTGTTTCTGTATAGTTCATAGTATGCTTAATATTTGAGAATTTTGACTTAAAATAAACATGATTATCTTTGATTAATATTGCGATGAATTCTCAACTATAGCGATGAATTCTCAACTAATATGTATAATTAATTAGAATCTTCAAATTAACTCTTTAAGATGAAATGTTTGGTTATTTTCACGTACTTTATGGTATTTATGTACAAAGACACGATGCCAATGGTATGCATGTATTTTGAGACTCAAACGGCAAAAACTTGGAAAAAACAGGTATGAGAAACCAAACCAGAAGTATCTTTTATATTCTCCCTTTCTTTGCATGTGTGGCTATCCATGAACTGTCAGTCACTACGACAATACTATACCTCTTCAATATATTAATTCTTATCTCTATCTTCTTCTTTTTCCTTTTCCCCTGTGCCCCTCTCCACTCTATCCATCTTCTCTTATTTCTCATTCCTGATCTTCTTGCATAATTTCTTGATTCTAGCTACCATGTCATATACAGCATCCAAACTTTTTAATGCAGTTGTGGCTTTTTATTTGAGTCATGGTATATCCTCACTTTTAATTGGGCGAGGAATTTACTTTTCGCGCGCTAAGCATGGTGGTTGCTTATCTCTTTTCTTTTTAAAGCTATTTGATATTATCTTTAAAACTGCTAGTATTTGATTTTTATTGTAGTTTTCAACATTCGTATCATCAAAATTTAATATGACCATTATATCATTGCATGTGATTACATATCTCCAATTTCATTCAAAAGGTGGGGCAAAGAAGTTAGATGCTAAGCAAATCCTTACTCTAGCTAATGCTCTCTCCCTCTCTCCTTCCAACTCATGCTTTTCAATCCATTTGATTTTAAGCTGAAAAAAGAGAAAGAAATGATTAAAGGAGAATCCATCAATCATAACGCGAATCTTGTGATCACACAACCCCCAATCAAAATTGAGATCTGATCCCGGAAAGTCGAAAGAGGTCTGATAGGAGTGTGATACAATGAAAACTTGTCCCAAGACACCAGTACTAAAAAGTTAATCTTTAACAAGTCAGATTCAGTTCGTTCAAGAACCAAAGAATGTAAGAATCTCTCATACATGTTAAACTAAAAAGTTCAGAAATATTATTGATCAAAAAGCTTTTCGAAACTTGGGCTTACAAGAGTTTAAGTACTTCTGCAAAAATCTACAAAACTGACCAAAAACCTATACTAGTAAGCCCAAATCCTGATCCAAACAAGCCTTGAGCTATAACTGAAATAATAAAAATAAAACTCATAAGTTAATTCCCTAGAATGCTGTAAGAAGAAAAGATAAGAAAACAATACAAGTCTGATATAAAGTTTATTTATAGCCTACAATATTGTCTAATGATCCTAGAAACTAATTTATCATTAAATACCGCCAACTCTTCTTTCCTTGTGTAGCTAGGATGAATAAGGAATTCTTATAAGAAAAGGATTTTGGAACATTAATAATGAATCCTTGCCACACTTGGAAATTATGTTGCAGTCCATTAAAGATCTTTGTAGAACTAGAAAATTCCCAAAACAAGCTGTCATATCCTTATAGGAAAAGGATCCTTGCCAAATAGGAAATCCACAAGTCAAAAGAAAGTAAATAACAAAATTCATACAGCCTATTCAAACCTATATCGCAAGGCTTTCCCAAACCGATTCACCTAAAATTTTACCCCAACATATAAAAATACCTATGGAATCTTCTGGTAAAGTTTTTGTTTGATCCAACAGGTTGATTTGGAGTTATGTTCAATAACATAAAACTAGATGGTAGGAAATTTTACGTTAGAATCTGAATCTGACCTTGCTTGGATCGTATCATTCCCTCTCTCTTCAAGGTGATTCATTCTCGAATCACCAACAAGTTTAATAGACAATTCCTTAGCCTCTTATTGAAGCCTTTGAAGTTCTTTTCTTGCATGCACTTGCCTCCAACAACATTGTATAGAAGTAGTAGCCAATACTAATTTAAAATAAGCATGCATTGTCATTCACTTGCATATATATATTTTTGAATGTTAACCATCGCTACCCTCTTTTGTTTTTCAACATTTTGGCATTGAATTGAAGCTCTCCATTACATTCTTTATAAATATTTGTAATTCATTCAGCCTCGCGTTCTTTATCTAACCTCATAGAAACATTATGATCATAAATATTTGAAACATGTAATCTTTAATTCTCTTCCTTACTCATATTGAATCTACTCTGATCAACCCCACTTATTTGTTGCTTCATCGAATCCATATCATCTTTCAACCCCTTCATTATCCTAGTCAACAACTTAAGTTGTTTTGTGAAAGCTTGCATTTGAAAGGTGTTATCCGTTTTTAGTGTCGTAGAGCCGTTATTTTCAGACATCTTTGAATCTATAAAAATTAATTAGTAGCAAGAAAAATATATCCTCACCACTCTCGTGTTTAACTCAATTCAAGGCTTTTCACTTATTCTCACTACGCATGTCGAACATATGCACGCGATGCGGAGGGATCAAGGAGTCACCACCTAGTTGTTTAGTTTATGGTCACTAGGAGACACAAGTGGACTGGTCTTATAAAAAATTCTAAGGAAAGGGATTGGTTGAGGTTAGGGAAGGTATTAGCACCCCTAACACACCTTACCTGAGGTAAGTGGCATTTTGTGGTATCGATGTGATTTAAAGGTGTTGATGGGTTTCTAACCAGTGGTCTGTTTATGGCTCAAAACAAAGATTTACGCTTATGAACAAAACTAACATTTTGAATTTATTAAGGGCTTGTATGCCAAGATAAATCCTTCTAAGAAGAATTCATATAGGTGTCCTAACAGGGTTCACCTATCCTAAAAGGCAAAAATGTTTTCCATAACTTGTATATTATGGTGAAAATACACAATTAAAATTAGTGAATATTAATCTTTTTTTGAGAATTTTCTAATCAACTCCTGATATTTAAATATCAGCCGACTTGTAGGTTCAATATTTATACCAGAATATTAACCATTAATTTTCAGTGAAAGAAAAAAAAAACTTAGGGATATTGAAATATTAGCCAAATCCTGTAGGAATTTTGCAAACCTGTTGTAAATTCCACAAAACAAAATGCAAAGAGATACAAAAAATGTTTCTAAAACAATGATAAAACATTTTTTTCTCTTTTTTATAAATAAAATGAAATCTTTGCAAGGATTGAGTCATAAGCTACGACCAGAATTCATTTTTTTAGTCATATGCAATTAAAACATTGGATTAATTAATTTTTTTCCCTTTTTTAAAATTATTTAACACAAAATAAAATAAAATACAAACACACACGCTCACATGTTTTCACTAATTATTCACACACCCAAAAATTACACAAGTTTACAAATCACCAAGGGTTAGAGAAGAATTGGAGAGATTGCTAGAAACTTAAGAAGCACACTAAAAGATTCTAGGACCATTGGAGCAGTGGTGACACGTGGATCTCACATGCTTCTGCCACTGGCAGCGCGTGCAGGTGACCCTCCAGCATCTTGAGAGGCGCATGATGACATGGATTGGGTAACTCTTCTACTCCTCTTCATTCCTATGCCCATGGTGTAACATAAGGAAACCTATAAAAGTGACACGACCAAAGAGTTGATGTCTTCTCCCAAGTGTAGGAGCGTCGAAGTAATAAATAACCCGGCAAGACCGGGGTCGAACCACAGGGAGGTTAACTGTATAAACTACAAATAAAGATATAGATAATAACATAAAAGGAGTTGAAGAGAGCTTTGAGATGTGATATTGATATAAGGATTAAACAAGGATAAAATAATTGTCAAGGTTAGGGGATCTACTAATGGTATTTCAAACAAGTATAGTATAAACTCTTTTTATTACTCAACTGGAAACCACGCATAAAGGAGGTTCCAATCGGATTATAAATTGTTAACATGATTACATTAGTTATCTTATTCGAATAATGCTAATACTTGTAAATGTTGTCAGGTATTCATGATTATAATTTATGTTAACAACAAATCAAGTTCCTTTCATAGAATAGGTGTCGGTTATACCATACGGTTGGGCTATGAAAGTGCAAAGTATTTGTTGTACCAAGGGTTATACAACATAAATCTAGATTAACCATTTAACAAGCAAAGTATTAAAAGTGAACAAAATAACATATACAATACATGTTAGTATAAAACATTAAAGTCCATGTTGAGTCTATACTATACTTATTCTTACACCATTTGTGTAACCTTTTCACCTTGACATGATAAACTTAGCTAAACATAATGAAAGAGAGGAACATAAATAAACAAGAAGAGAACATGATTATATAAGTATAATAAAGAAAATGAAAGGCATAAACAAGAGATTAATGAAAACAAAACTTAAGCTTTACAAAAATATAAAGAGAGAAAGTAAGAACATGATCTTGATCTGAAAACCAAGATGCCTAAATGCATGGCAAATGCCTTCTTTTATAGGCCAAAATTAAGAACTATTGATTTGATAACTAATTGTTGAGTGGTGGCCACATCTTGACTTGGTGACAATCCTTATCTTCTTGTCTGAACAAAACGTCATTGCTAATGTCAAAATTTGAACAGATTGTCTTCATGAAAGTTCTAGGAAATTGTCTTAGATTTCCAACAAAAAAACAAATCGGTGCATTTGGACTTCTAGAACTCGAGATATGGGCTGAACACTGAACAATGTCTGGGGTGCAGGACAGATTCAGACTTCTCTTTTGATGCTAAAATTTGGACTTCCAAACAGAAGAATTGAGTCTTGGACTCTTCCTGAATGTTTTAGGCCTATGTCTTAGCTTTCTAGCCATATAAACCAAACTGAAATCCAAGATCTACAGCTCCAGATATGACCTAATGACTAAACAGTGTTCCAGTTTGGACTGAACCAACATCTCTTTTCTAAGCTTAGCCCTCTCTTTATCTTCACAATTTCAGTAGTTAAACTCATCAATCAATCCCTTCATTTATGTGATAGGCCTGCATTTAAGATGAACATTTACCATAAATTAAAGGTATCTTTTAGTATTAGACATGATATTATAAAACATGCTCTAGTTAAGGAGTTATTGATACTTTATGTGCAAAATGATGATATAAAACCTTGATAAAAATACACTTTTAAGTACTAATCATAATCAAAGACAGAATTTATAGGATCACCAGATCGGGATCTTAGAATAACCAAGTTATACATAGTTTGATCGTTAGTTTCTGGTTAAAGGAGATTATTGTAAATATAGAGTTTCAGATCAACCAAGCTTTGAGAAGATCAATTTCAGAAGTTAAGTTTTGTTTATCTTTACAAAACTTACTATGCAAAGCTCTTAACTAGTCTTTGTTCTGTAAGAATTGTAAAGAGGGGACATTTGTTGTTACCTATTTTTGGATCCCCACACACAAAAAATGAGAGAAACACAAAACAATATCGTTTTAAGCAGCACTCTTCTTCTTCTTCTTCTTCCCCTGAATGGGCAACAGGGGAAGAGAAACTTTTTGTTTTTTTCTTTTGTTTCTTCCTGCCTCGCTCTCTCTCTCCCCCCACTCACCCAAGCACTATCAAAACTCAAAACCCAACGCAACCCACACCCTCTCATGATGAAAATACCAGGGGAGTCATGCCCTGCAAGCGGCTCCCCATTGGCCACCTTACTCGGCACCAGGGCAGGGTAGGATGGTCTCGCTCCCCATATGCCATGATGCGACAGGGGTAGGGTCGATCTCGCTCCCCCTACCCCTATAAATACCATCAGAAAAGAACAAAAGAGGGGAGGAAAAAAACCTTGCGAGGTACAAAAAAATAGAGAAGAGGACGAGATAATAGAGAGAAATCAAATGGAGAAAAACAGAGGGAAATAAGAAAGAAAAATGAAGGTTGGTATCTCTGCACAGGGAAGAAGAAGAACCGCAGCAGCTGTCACCGTTCCTCGCCGCGAACCATCACCAGCCGCCTCAACGCTATCACTAGCAGCACCACCATAGCCAGAGAAAAAAAGGAAAAGAACAGAAAAACATAGGGAAGGAGAAGTGATAATAGAAGAAAGGGAAAAGGAAAATACAGAGAAAAAGGAAGAACAACCAGCAGCGTCTATTGCAAACCACTGTCAGTCCTCCTCTTCGCCCACCGTTAACAACAACACCGCCATCGCAGGTCAACTTCCCCCTCATTTACTTTCCTCTTCTCCTTATCTGCGTGCAACCTCCATTGTTCTGCAAGTGAATAGTGGAGAGTGAATTAATTCACTTTTCATTGTTCACGTGAATAGTGGAGAGTTCTCTAATATTCACTCGGCTGGACAGAACCAACCTAGACCAAAATGGTTCGGTCGGGTCCGGCCTAGTCCAAAAAAAAATTAAAAAAAAAAACCAAAAAAATCTTTTCAAAAAAAATTTATGATTTTCCAGCGTATTTTTCTATGAACTTTGCTTAATATTGGTTTGTATTTTTATACTATAAAAATACAAAATCTATAATTAAAATACCTGGTTTTCATCGAAACATTGTAAAAAAATTATAAAACGAAAAAAATATCTTGTTTTCATGCATACAGCCAAGTCTCTCAAAGATTTAAAAAAAAACAAAACAAATCATATCATATTTTCATACAACAAAAATTCAAAAAAAATAGATGTTCAGCATGCATTTTGACTTTAATAACCAGTTTATTGAAGCCATGAAAACTAGGCCAATATTTCAAAAATACCCAAAAAATATTTTGTTTTCTTTTAGTATCTAGGAATATGAATTTATACATAAAACATATTCCTGATATTAAAAAGGTAGTTCTTTTTTTGACGTTAGAACGATTAGGTTTTACCCGATAAGATAAGGATCTCCTTACCGAGGAGAACCTTTCCTAAACCTTAAACAGACAACCAACTAGAAAACACGACCATACCTTAACTTTTATTAGACAATCAAACAATGCAACTTACCTTAGGTAGGGCGTATTTGGGGTGCTAATACCTTTTCTTTATGCAACCAGTCTTCGTGCCCGATCTCTAAGACCAGTTAAGGTTCCTAGTGACCAAAATACTAGGTGGCGACTCTCATTCCTCCATTCCATTGATAAAAGACAAGAATTCCTTGTCTTTTCCATTTTCTTGATTTTCCTGGATACATACTTACAAGAGTAGACGATCGTCGCGACACTGCACAGGCACGTGCGACAGAATGGCAACTCCATTAGGGATCTTGTGGACTAAGCTTTGTTTTTTTTCTGATTATTGTGTTTTATGATTTGGTTTGTATGTTATTGTTAATATGGCATTTCCTTATTTTCTTATATGTTTTAAATTGTGTACATATTTATTCATGCATTGTATAGAATTGTCTCATGCATCTCATGTCTTAATTTTTGAAAGTGCGCAAAGCTTTTAAGTTAGGTGGGGGATTAGCGATATGTCCTATGACTATGGGTCAGGGTTTAGATGCGTAAAAACCCAACTCATATATGAGTGTCTGCTTGGTAATGGTGGGCACACGTGCCTTAACCATTTCTCGCAACGCCCCCATACTGTCTTTACAAAGATCGTCATTGGCAAATATGAGACCCTTTTTAGACCAGGTAGAAACCTACCCATGCTCACTTAAAGAATAGAACTTGTCCTTAAGTTGTATGTGCTACCTTCATTTCGCATTAAGGCAAACCATTCTTGTTTATCTTTACAAAACTTACTATGCAAAGCTCTCAACTAGTCTTTGCTCTATAAGTATTGTAAAGAGGAGGCATTTGTTGTTACTCTTTTTTGGATCCCCACACCAAAAAAGGAGAGAAACACAAAACAATGTCGTTTTAAGCGACACTCTTCATCTTCTTCTTCCCCTGAATGTGCAACAGGGGAAGAGAAACTTTTTGTTTTTTTCTTTTGTTTCTTCCTGCCTCGTTCTCTCTCTCCCCCCATTTGCCTAAGCATTGTCAAAACCCAACGCAACTCACACCCCCTCATGATGAAGATACCAGGGGAGTCACGCACTGCAAACGGCTCCCTATTGGCCACTTTACCCAGCACCGTGGCAGGGTAGGGGGGCCTCGCTCCCCATACGCCATAATAAGATAGGGCAGGGTCGATCCCGCTCCCCCTACCCCTATAAATACCACCAGAAAAGAACAGAAGAGGGTAGGAAAAAAAACCTTGCTATGGACGAAAAAAACTGAGAAGAGGACGAGAGAATAGAGAGAAATCAAATGGAGAAAAACAAAGGGAAATAAGAAAGAGAAAATAGGAGGTTGGTGTCTCTGCACAGGGAAAAAGAAGAACCATAGCAGCTGCCACCATTTCCTCGTCGCGAACCATCGCCAGTCGCCTTAACATCGCCGCCAGCAGCACTACGAATACCATGGAACAAAAGGATAAGAACAGAAAAATAGAGGGAAAGAGAAGAGATAATAGAAGAAAGGCAGAAGGAAAATATAGAGAAGGAGGAAGAACAACCAGCAGCGTCCACCGCAAACCACCGTCAGTCCTCCTTTTCGCCCACCGTCAACAACAGCACCGTCACCGCATGTTAGCTTCCCCCTCCTTTATTTTCCTCTTCTCCTTCTCTGCGTGCAACCTCCACTGTTTACGTGAACAGTGGAGTTCTCCATGATCACTAGGCCAGATAGAACCGGCCCAGACCAAAATGGTTGGGCCGGGTTAGGCCCAGTCCAAAAAAATCTCAAAAAAAAACCAAAAAAATCTTTTCAAAAAAATTTATGATTTTCCCGCATATTTTTCTATCAACTTTGCTTAATATTGGTTTGTACTTTTATACCGTAAAGATATAAAATACGGTATTAAAACACTCGGTTTTCATCGAAACATTGCAAAAAAATTATAAAACAAAAAAAATGTTTTGTTTTCATGCATACGGCCAAGTCTCTCAAAGATAAAAAAAAAAAATCATATCGTATTTTCATACAATAAAAATTAAAAAAATATATATGTTCAGCATGCATTTTGGCTTTAATAATCAATTTATTAAAGTCATGAGAACTGGGCTAATATTTCAAAAATACCCAAAAAAATATTTTGTTTTCTTTTAGTATATGGGATTACAAATTTATACGTAAAATGTATTCCCGTTATTAAAAAGGTATTTTTTTTTTCATGTTAGACGGTTAGGTTTAACTCGATAAGATAAAGATCTCCTTCCTAAGAATGACTTTTCTTAAATCTTAGACATGCCAACAACTAGAAAACATGACCATCTACCTTAGCTTTTATCAGACAATCAAACAATGCAGCTTACCTTAGGTAGGACGTATTTAGGGTGTTAATATCTTCCCTTTATGCAACCACTCCCCATGCTCGATCTCTAAGACCAGTTAGGGTTTCTAGTGACCAAAATACTAGGTGGCGACTCTCATTCCTCCATTCCACTGATAAAAGACAAGAATTCCTTGTCTTACCTATTTTCTTGATTTTTCCGGATACGTACTTACAAGAGTGGACGATCGTCGCGACACCGTGCGGGCACGTGCGATATTGTAGTGAAAAAAATTCTTAGAGATCTGATACCTTTTAATCCTACAAGTTGCATCAAAAAACCTTTTTAAGATGCATAATCATAGCATGCACATCCATATTCTCATACTATATTTGAATTTTATATGACATGTTGGCTAATATTACAATTATAGCCTGCCTATTATCATTAATATGACATTAATATTCAGTCTTAACTTTATCATTAACGTTCATATCAAAGACATGAGGAATTGGGTTTTCAAGAACACATAATCTTCTTCCTTGTTTAAGAACAAGTCTTATATTGTGGTACCAGTTCAAGAAGTTTGATCCAATCAATTTGCTTATATCAAGTATGTTACGCAAGGACATATTGCTACTCATAATGATCTATCAATTCATTCATATAAAAATAACATGTATTATTTTTATATAAATATTGATAACAAAATTTAGATGATATTTTTAAGTATAATTTATTCTCCTACTATTTTCATACAAATTAATAGCCCTCCCAATTAATTTGATAAATATAGGTTATATATCCTAGTGGGTTAGAATTTTATTAATTAGGTCTCCAACTTTGGTATGGTTGTTATTGAATTTTCTAAAACAACTATGCTTTAATTCTAATTATTGAATTTTATTAATTAGGTCTCCTAAACCCTATCCCAATACATAAAGTCAATAATTAGAATTAAAACACAATTTTTTTTAGAAAATCAATGTTTTGCACATGAATTTAATTTACAATAAATGTTAATAACAACCAAAATATTCAATCAACAAGCTAATATTTAATGATGGTTATGTTGCCCTGCTGAGTATTTTAAAAGATTAACGCAATGAAAATAATAATTTAAAAATTTCAAGTTTTATAGATTCTATTAGTCAATCTGTTAAGAATTTATAATTAATTTATAATGTTTTTTAAAATATTTAGTTAATATTAATTTATAATTAATTTATATACTTAATTTTAGTTTCTCCTTTAAAATATTTATTCTAGTTAGTGGATCTGCCACTCCACAGAAAAAAGCCCATCTTTATTTTTAAAAGCTAATATATTGAAGAAATATATTTCTGGTAACCTTTACAAGATTGGCAGAGCAGAATGGAAGCTGCAAATCTTGATGGAATCTCATAATTACTTAAAGAACTTTTTAATACAGCCAGAGGGTAGAGCATGACATTTTTTATGTCTTAATTATTATATTTGTTGGTATCGCCAAATGGCAAGTCCTGTAAGAAAATATGAAAATATGTGTGTATCAACTGTTATCTTGATCAGAACAACATAGAAATTATAATTCAAGCTTTAGAATTATATATAAGCTATTTCTACAGCCAGCTCTGTCCAAGTTTCTACATCAATAACTTAAATTAACAGTTCATTC
>Ga0307517_10012506_pt1 | contig 11638 bp, 12 predicted proteins | sample 23_EM_MG_FD_194515 | JGI IMG/M metagenome (GOLD analysis project Ga0307517, IMG submission 194515) | Populus trichocarpa ectomycorrhiza microbial communities from riparian zone in the Pacific Northwest, United States - 23_EM | ecosystem: Host-associated > Plants > Roots > Unclassified | place... | reverse complement strand
AAAGAGGCAGCCAGTGAATTTCGCACGTCGGAGGAGAATCATGCGGTCCCGCAATTCTGGATGGAGGACAGCATCGACCACGCTTTCTGTTGAACTGTTAGTCTCAATTAGCGGGCGAGAACAGTTCTGCAACTGACCATGAGGGACCGTCCTGAAAGAAAATTTTTAGATATAGTAGTTGATATGGTGGGTATTGCTTGCTTACCTTTGTACGATGGTAGGCCGAAGAGATGCGGGGAGACAATATGAAGAATTTCGTTTGTAGTTCTCAAGGTGGTAGCTAAAGGAAATGTCAGGGAAGAATATTAAATACGAGGTGATACGCACTGTATTAGCTTATACGCCTCGTTCTTCTTGGGGTCGTCGTCAATTTCGACATCATCAGGACTCACCCCCTCGTTGGTTTGGTGTGCACGTTGTTGGGCAACGGATCCTGACGACGGGGAGTCATACGACGAGGAGGAAACGCGCTGTTCCATACTCATGTTGACTCCCGGCAGGTATTGGGCAGAATAACTATCAATATTCGAGCCTCCTGCATTTGGGTATTGAGTGGAGTTGGTGCTAACGGGTGAGTGCATGAACATTGGCGAGCCATTCGAGCCATTCGAGTTTTGCATTAGCTCAGAAAACATGCCGTTACGGTCTTGAGACCTGGTGGTACCGGGATATAGTGGGGGCGGAGGAATCGCGTTTGTGGACATTGGGACGAGCAGATTAAAACCATTTTGGTTATTGTCGAGTTCGTTGTCATCATTGCGAGATTTTTTGGCTCGGCCGGTGGAATGATCAGCGTCAGAAGAACGCTTTTGACCTTGCGGAATTGATGCACTCGCTGTATTAGAGCTTTCGCCAGCTCCGTTCGCTGCCTTCTTTCGTCGATGATAGCCTTCCCAAGCTGTATCTGTCTCCGACTTATTGATGAAGTCGTTGAAGTCAGTAATATTCCAGCCCAGCTTGGGTAATAATCCACCAGCACCATCGCCAATAAAAGACGCCAGACTCCGCAGTAAATTTCTGAGAGTTTGGTTCTCGGCCATTAAATCTGAAGACCTGACGTAAGTTGCTGGGTCTCTGGTATGGGAAGAGGCGCAACTAACCCTTGAGCATATTACGCATTTCGCCAAGAGCCTCATCCTTGCCACCAGAAAGAATTTCAACGCGAGCCTCCAAGTCACGTATCTGTCATTGCCCGCTGTTAGCCTCACATGGGAGAGCGGGAGCGGGACAAACCCACTTACCCGTTGCTGCTTCCTGAGCCGAAATTCACGCTGGGCAATCCGGTTCTGGTCGCGTCGAGCAGCCTGCGAACTTGGGCAGGTCGTTCAAGGGAGCCACTGTGAGAGATGATGTTGGACTTACTTCGGATTTTTCTTTCGACCGGGCTTGCCAGGAGGGTTGATGTCTCCGGCATGGGACTCAAAGTCAGATTCCTGAAGCGAGTTAGGGGAGAATGTATGGAGTTGGGGCTGGATACGAACCTCGAACTCACCCGAAACGCTACGTTCTCTGAGTCCGTCAGGCATTATGGTTCGGGTGATTGAGTGAGAGAGATTACGAGGGCAGTTTCGCCGAAGCAATTAATAACAGTAAATATGAGCACAGCCTCAGCTCACTGACTCATACCGCCCTCGTAAGCAAGGAGACATATAAGATGGCAGAGTGGGCGCTAAAGTCAAGAAAGCTTTGGGTCCACCACGTGAACTTCGCCCTTTAAATAATGAAATGGGATATATATTGACCGAGCTTGATCCAGAGCCCTGCGACAGGCAGCGAAGTGACGAGATTCAACGTCCCAGACAAGCATTACGTTACGTGAAAAAGTTCATAAGACGATAGGATGACAGGCCAGGAAAATTTTTCTTAATCCAGAGCTAAGCGTTGGAGGCATTTATAATAATACAAGGGTATATTACATGGTAGGCGTTTATAAAAAGCGATTTAGTGTGCTCGAACTCGCCGCGAGATCATCAGCGGGCTTCAAATTGCACCACTGCATTGTGCGTTAATATTGCTTGTATGAAAAGGTTGGGTTGGTAAACGCACTTCGTTTCGTTCGCTTCTTATACATGATGCGGTGTCCACATTCTCTGCATCGAATAGGTTCTCTGGACTTTATCTCATTCTTTGCACCGCAATCTAGAGCAGACCGTTGAAGAAATACAGTCAATCATTCTAGTAAGATTCTAAGTGCAAAACTATCGCACCTGCGCACAGATATTCCATGGCAATGTCGCGTGAACTCGAGACATATGAAGCTCCCGGACCAGGCTGTCCACTAGGAGGAGCACCTTGCTGTTGATTCATGGGTAGAGGAGAATGAGCCTTTGACCTCGAGGGTGCAGTAAGAAAATGTTGGTGGCTGTGCAAACGGATTTATTGACCAAAGGCCTTGAGGTAACATACCATGATATCATCGTTACAAATTATCTGGTGTACAAACATCAAAAAGGTTGTAACGAATGACAATGTCCTTGGCACTGTGGCACACGCGTAAACCACCTATCTAAGTTCTGTAGCCAAAAATTGGCAACGTGCCTGGTTCCTGCACCGCGCTAGGATGTCGGTTCGCAAGATCCCGTGCACTCGACTGGCCAGCCGGATCTACCCCAGGAGAATGCAAAAAGATGTTCAAGGCTGGGACTGGGCGATTCCTGAGCTGCGTGGCTTTTACAAATTGTGGGGAATTCTGAAGCTCTTTGCCATTAGTGATGCCATCCCGAAGCCGCAGAAATAAATGAGGCATTTCGCGCGAATTGAAGGCGATATTCATCCATCCTAGCGGCGCGCCTACCACGCTAATGCCCGACTACGCCGAGTCTTGAAGAACCTGAGAGCGGCAACGGTGAAGGCGGCTCTCCGACATTCACGATTGCTGGGTTTGTCCATGGCAATATCACGCGTTGTACCTTGTGTAGGACACAACATGGCGATGTTGTTTTTGGTGGATTCCGTTGTCGAGCTACACTGAGTCACTGAGCTGGATGGACCAAGTGTACTTAGATTCCAACAATCTAACCTCCGTACCTGTAGATCGGTTCTGACAATATGACTTCAGGATCTTTTCCTGGCTCGCTTTGGTCCACCATTACCGGCTATCAGCAGGAATCACTTTTGTCTCAATTTTCATTATTACACTGTGTCCCGACCTGATTGGAGAGGAGAAATAGCATTACAAAAGGTCAGGGGTGAGCGAGAGAGTGGCCAATTGAAAAAAGGATGCTTTGAACTAGTACTAGTGCATAGAAAGTTTGATGTGGGCTGTATAGTTACTGGTTTTCTCCGAACGCATCGTGTGGAACGAGTTTTGACATCGTTGGAAACCAACCTTCACGCTTCACCCTTGGGGGTGAGACCGGCCTTTTTGTTTTACCGTTTAGAAGAGTCGAGCGCCTGGAGCACCCCTTGTCATGTGTATTTCTGGCGACAGTCGGACCAGGGACTAACTACAGCAACGACTTCGATCCATTCTGGCTGTGATTCCAAAAGCAGAAAGATGCATCACCTTGCCGACGGCTATTGATACTGGTGACCGTTTGCGACGACAGTGTAGCCTGCACGCCGTGATAATTGTAACCTCTTCAGCTTGACGACATAACCGTGGGTTGTCTCCAAGGTGAACCCTTATATGGCCTCTTTTTCGCCCAAGGGTTTTCAAGGTTGCTTGCTGCCTTTCCATTCATTCCCTTGCTTCAATCAATGGCCTCCTTGCCCTCATTTGTAGAACTCATGGCCTCTCTGGGCTTGGAACAAGCAGCACCGGCTCCTGTGGTCGAACGATCTCCTTCACCTGCGCCGCCTTCTTCCCCCGGATCATCCCACACTGGGAGTCCTAACCTTCGTGCGAGGTCAAGCTCTAGTCCGTCCCTTCGGGATATGGCCACCCGAACTCGTATCCCGCGATTCTCGCCCTATTCTCACCCAGTGGTATGTCTTCATCTTTTCTTCCTTGGCGTGGATACTCATCTACTTCCAGTCTTTCACCAGGAGAAGGGGAAGTTTGTCTTCCGTGTCTTCTTCATCCGACTTCGAGTCGTCACCTTTAAGTGCAGTAAGCAATGGTGCCTGAGGTCGATAAGTCTATTTTGAATCTTATCTGATCCCACAGACGTTCTCCATTCCTACTCGCCCGACATCATCCCGTCCGCGAAGGTATCGCAACAAGTTGACCGTTAATACATACGGTTCATCGAGTGACCTCAATGCCGACACTCCCATTTCCACCTATGTCCGTCGCAAAACTCCGGGCACCTCTCCTACATCGCCCACGTTTAATCCTGATAGTGGTTACGAGTCGTCGGAACCCACGGCAATGCCATTCTCCATCCCAAGCCTCCCGGTTCTCCTCCCACATTCGGCGAGTTCGGAATCGTTCCCCAATACCCCCACCGATGACACGGAGATGGGACATTGGGACTCTTCCTCAGCGATCGGTGGAAAACCTGACATCACAGAGGGCACCGACTACTACCGATTCATTCGAAGACGCACAGGAACCCGAATTTCGACCCCTCCTCATTCCGCCAAACTCACAGGCCACCATTCTCGACGGAAACAAACCTCCGGGTTGTCGACCTGAGCGTGGATATCTGGAGCCTCCGTTCATTTTTGTTTTTGTATATACTAGACTACCATACTAACAAGGAAACATTCCGGACTTGTAACATATTCATCCATCGCCAAAAAATCTGCCTATGCATAGCACTTTCCTTTTGTCATCTTGCCTGCCTTCTTTATCACCAGGTTTTCTTGGCTGTGCCAAAATTCCTCTCATCTGTCACACTCCTTTTGCATACCATCGATACCAACGGATTCTTTCTGGACACTTTATTTGCATACTGTATCTAGGCACCACATCTACTGCTTAGATACGGTAACACACAGTAACCTACCCCGAATACAAATCTAGGGTCTTACTACCACCAAATGGCCTAGCTAAAAGGGTGATCCAGAACTGGGGACAGGCAGTAACTAATGAGAAGAAAAAAAGATTACACCCGCGCCCACACCCTCCCCGAAAGGGGCCAGCCGAACACCTGTGTAACTAGGTGGAACCCCACGTAATACGAACAGTGTACCGAGTACTAATCATGGTCTTCTTCCTCTGTTCCAGGACATTGATTTTGCATATCTTCCTCGTCCTCGTATTTCACCCCGCACCAGAAACAATACGCGTGTTTATGGCGGAGATAGGAGAGCACTAGATGCAGGCGATCCTGTGCCTAGACGGAAAGAAGTTGGATATAACCAAGGTTTATAACCTCCGAACTCTAACCGAAATTTAACGAACCTGGAGACGCAAGAACTGTGTTGCTTCTTCTAGAATCTCGGGAGAGAATTGATCTTCAGGTGCAACGGAAGATGATTTCATATTTGGGGCGACGGGCCCTTGTTCTTCTAATGAATCCTCATGAAGCGGTTGTAGAGCATCGGCTCGCATTTGTTGCTTCATTTTACTCTGAATCGAGTCCCCATGGCGTTCAGGAACGATGGCAACATTGGTGTGGAGGGTCAATGCCTCTAGCAACCCAGCTGGGAATGTATCGTGGTTGTTGGGGTTCAACCAGAGAACATTAAACTGCGCAACAGGGGAAATACCACCATGACGTCTGGAAGGTGTTTTATGGATGAATGGTTCATGCTCACCGATCTCTCCATTTGCTCGTCCAGAGTTCTGCAAGTAAGTTGCGCTGGTGCTTGAAAAGGAGGAAATAGGCAAGTATCATATTTCGTATTCTCTGCAGAGACGATATTCCGCTCACCTAATCTTCCTTCGGCTCGCCGATTATTATAATCGTCTCTGGCTCGGTCTCGGAAGTCGCGATGACCCATGTCTTCGGCCATTTTTGCCATCTTTGCCAAGCGTTCGGCAGCACTAGGTGAACGGGCTCGTTTGCCCAGGCCAATACCCTTTCTACCTTTGGGATAATATTGGGCGACCCAGAATGTCCGCAGCAAAAGAAGAGCGTACCTGCCCATTCGTGTATTGGCAGCGGTTCCGTTTTGTGTTTTGCATGGGCGACTGTCGGGTGCGCAGGCGAGGCATCTTCTGGATTTTCACCTATGCTTGGAGGAACTTGCGTAGTAGCGGGGATAGGTTCGCCTGCGCCTTGCTGATCATGACCTACAGTTCCGAGGGATTGACCGGGTTTAAACCCCATCTTCATCATGATTGAGAGCGCCTTGTTGGATGATCCAGCGAGACCAGAATCTTCCTCCTCTTTTGCACGTTCAAAGAGACTCTTGCTGAGCCCCTCCTCGCGCGACTCAAGCTCGAGCTGCCGCCTGCTCTTGTGTCGATTTTGTTCATTCTTTTGTTGGGCTTTCTTCTGTGCTTCCTTACGTATCTGCGAGTAGGTCGTGGGTTTAGTGGTTGTATTTGCCGACGCGTTGATCAAGAATTTGTCTGAAAGGTAGTCGTCGTCGTCATCAAGAGCAGACATTGGTGTTAGTATTACAAATACTTATCAACATCGCGTTTTGATGACGCAACGTGACTTCAACGAATGGCGGCGCCCATTTTTTTGTTTCATAAAAATAATCGCGATATCATTCAGATAACCATGAAAACGCGTTACAGGGTGGACGATGAACTGAAAAAACGGCACCAGACCGAGAAAGTGGGACAAGTGCGAGGTGTGGGAGCTGCTATCAATAACACAAATCACACTATTGGACGAGAGCGAGAATAAAGGACAGCGTAAAATGTGAGGTTGCCGTCAGAATATTATCATATAAGGGCGTTAGTTATGGGCGTGATCATTAAGCGGTGGCGGCAGGGGTATCGGCGGCGCCATCAATGGCCGATACGGCGGCCTCCTCAATATCTTCGTGAGGGGTGTTGACTGCGACCTTGACAGCGATGGCTCGTCCGCCTACTTCCTTACCCTCCAACGCTGCGATGGCCTTCTGCTGTTCTTCCTCGCCACCGACATCGACAAAGCCGTAGCCCTTGCTCTTCCTAGGTTGACCCCAGCGCCTACGGACGATGCGGGCACTGACGACGGTAATGCCAGCTTCAGTGAAGAGGGCAGACAGGCCGGCGTCGTCAACGCTGAAACCGAGATTGGCGACGAAAAGCATGGTCTTGGATGGCTCGCCAGCGGGATCCTCACCAGCGGGGCGAGCTGGACGGGGGGTCCTGGGCTTTTTGGCACGAGGCTTTTTGGCAGAGGCCTCTGGAGCAGCCTCGCCCTCGCCCTCCACAACAGGGGCATCAGCAACAGCACCGTCGGCGGCAGGGTCAACGTCGGACTTCTTGGACTTGCGCTATAATGAAAGAAGCCATGAAGAGATGATCGGCGAACCTGAAGACGTAAGCTTACCGCAGACTTCTTCTTCTTTTTCTTGGGCTTTGCAGCTTCGCCAGAATCTGGGGCAGCGGCGGAATCGACCTTTGGAGCCTCGCCATTTGCCTCGGCCTCTGAGACCTCACCGGGAACGGCCTTGCTACCGCGTCTGCCGGGTCTCCTCTTTGCTTTCTTCTCCTTCTTCTCTTTGTCCTTTTGTTCGGACGGTTTGGCAATCTCAACGATTACCGGGCGGCCATCGAGCTCCTGCTTGTCAAGTGCATCGACAGCCTTCTGGGCAGCCTCTGCTGTGGCAAGAGCGACGAATCCATAGCCCGCAGAGCGGGTGCCCCTAAGAATGACTTGGGCAGAAAGGCTGACCAAAAGAAGAAGAAAAAGTGAGTGAAAAGGAAACGAGGCTGTGCAAGGTGCCACGTACATGTCGCTGGCGACAGGAGCAAAGAACGCCTTCAGCCCTTCATCTGTGGTCGAGTAAGCGAGATTCCCAGCGAAAACCTTGGGAAAGAGAAGAAGTGGATGAGAAAGAGATCCGACTCGAAACGGAAGAAGGAAGTACTTTGAAGCCGGGCGCTTCCTCTTGTGCGACTGGGGCCACGCCGTCTTCGGGGACAAGGGCGGGTTGGGCGTCAGACATGATGATGGGCTTTGTTGAACTGGTGGGTTTTTTTTGAGTTGGATGAACGGGAACCGGTTTCTTCGTGTCAAACTTGAAGGTTAAGAAGAAAAAGAAAACCTGATCAATTGGTTTATGTATGTAAATAGACGACAACTCATGATGACTTGTCGCCATGACATTTGAGGTCCGTGCGGGCTGATGGGAATTAGTTCGGCTGCGGCCGTCAATAAAATGGAAAAAAGGCAGAAAGCAACATTGTTCCCTTGTTCGCTACGTTCCCGACACTCTTTTATCCACCCCGCTCGTTCACGACTCGAGATGGCCGTCAAACTTTTCAACTTCATTGCCCTCTCTTCCCTCGCCATCGTTGCCTGCTCTTTCGGCGCGTCCCCCGCCAACGCTCTCTCCGTTGAATCGTCCCCAAACCACGCCCGTCACCTTGGCCATCACCAGGCCATTGCTCTCAAGAAACGCGCAGCGCCTAAGCGTTGCAAAGCCCGCCCTTCCTCCTCTGCCAAACCTCCCGCCACCCAGACCCCAGCCAAGCAGGACCAAGCCACTCCTAAGCCAACTACCTCCCCGAAGCCCGCGTCCACTCCAGTCGCAGCGACCCCACCTCCTTCCGCTGGCAAGGGCAAGGTCGGCCTCGCCTGGGCCAATGGCGACGACGGTGCTCTCAAGAACTTCGTCACCAACAAAGTTTCCACGTACGATCTCTTCCCCCCTATCTCCTTTTAATTCACACCCACCTCTTTTCCAGTGTTTATACTTGGAGTCCATGGAAACCTCAGGGGTCCGATGCCCTTGGTTTGGATTTCGCGCCTATGCTCTGGGGAACCAAGCAAGTTGCCGATTTCAAGCGTCTCGTAAAGGCTGGCTACGCTCACACTGCTCTGGGCTTTAATGAGTATGTTATCCAACTATCTATCATTTCCCAACAATCTAATCACCATGTCCTGTCAGGCCCGATCATGCCGGTCAGGCCGCCCTTGACCCAGGTTATGCTGCCCAACTTTGGCGTGACAACATGGAGCCCTTGAAAAACATTGGCTATCGTCTCATCTCCCCCGCTGTCACCTCAGCACCGGCTGGCAAGACCTGGCTGAAAAACTTCCTCAACTCCTGCGGTGGTTGCCATGTAAGTCTCTTTCCTGATCCATTAATTCAACCGCTTTATCTATCTCTTCCAGGTGGATGCCGTTGCTCTCCATTGGTACGGCACTGACCCTCAAGCCTTCATCGATTACGTTCAAGATTTCCACAACACATTCAACAAGAACATCTGGGTCACTGAATTCGCTTGCCAGGTTCGTATTTTTACTTGCCCTGTTCCATTCCATCAATTAAACAAGCACAATAGAACTTTGCCGGAGGAGCCCAATGCTCCCAGTCACAGGTCAATAACTTTATGAACACCGTAACTGCATGGATGGACAGCACAGGATATGTCGAAAGATATTTCGCATTCGGTAAGTGACTACGTACCCCGTCCAGCCCTTCAATTTCTTATCCTTACTAGGTATCATGCACAACATGGTTGGTGTCAACCCACTGAACCAACTTATGGCGTCCAACGGTCAACCCACCGCGCTTGGCTGGAACTACCTGAGTTAAGGGTCTGAATCTGGAACGCGTCCTCATCATCGGTTACGCGGATTTTACACTCACAATATGATACCCCCGACGTAATTTCCATTTCTAACCCCAGCCAAGGTGCCAGCCACTCGAGTGGGCCTTTGATATCTTTTGTGTTCTCCTGCTTCAATCGTTACGGGTTTTCGATGTCTTTCACGATCATGTAGTGCTGCGCATGCATTTATTACACTAGCATACTGGATACATAAAGCATTCAAGTACTCTGGATTTCTTCAAATTTACTTGATACAAGAAAAGGGCCAGGGTTGCTCTGTTTATCAGGGAGATCCACATAATCTCCGGAACCGGGATTTTATATATCCTTTATCCTTCCGGAGAACTGGAAGAAGCTGGAAGCACAAACTACGCCACTCTACCGACGGCCAACACGGAAATGGCTAACGTCAGGTTGACACCTGCAATTAAACACCTCTTAACTCTCCGCAGTCCCAATGCGTTACCAAGCCCCCCTGTTTCCCAACTGAATCGGATCTTTACGGACACCTTCCGCGACGCAAAAGCCAAGAAGGCAGAAACGGGATGGCTCGTGGCAGCGGTGCAGGGATCCCGTTCTCCTTATGTTTTATACGCTAAACTTGGGAACCCGTTTACTTTAGACCTGTTCGCTTTTGACAGCTAACCGGCCCTCGGCGGTAGGGCACTTGTATCGTTTTGTCACAAGGTCTACCCTTGAAGAGAAAGAAGGGGGAAAGGACGCTTTCGATCTAGCAAGTGCTGTGAATAAGGCTGCCTTGATGCGCGAGTCTGCTTTGAAAAGCGCCATCTTCATCGGAGTGCCGCGAGTGAGCTAAACCCTTCTCTGTCGCTCGACGAGATCACCACGAGGATTTATGCAACTTGACTTCTTGTATTTTCTCAGGTCATCCTTTCCCTTGCTGCGCTACATGAAGCGCTCGATGATGAGGTCAAATCTGCTCTAAGGACGCGATCCAGAAGGTGCGAATCACTGTTCATTGGCTGTAGATTGCTACTTATTGGGATGTGTTCTGTTTTTTTAATTCATGTGCTTTGGTTCTGTGGGTGTGCTGGATTTCATGACACATTTTTCTTCTCTCCGCTTTCGATTCCATGGTCTTCGGACGCGATTTTATAGAGACGCGACGTCAGACAACATCGAATCGATTGTGACGCGGGGAAGGGGCCTCTGGAACGCAATCTACCAGCCGCATGCAGATAAACTCCACGATAAGCTGGGTTCCTACCATCCAGATTTCATTTGTAAGTCCAACCACGTTTCCGTTTTCCTGACATATTCCTTCCAATTTTGGCGTTCATATTCGCTGCCATGCAGGGGGGCCGATCTACTTTTGTTTTTGCCATCGAAAACTTATCGGATGTGCTCTGCGAATAACCCTTCTTTTGCCTTGTTGAGAACTCCCCGGCTGACCTTTTCTTCCTCCTCATTGCAGCTTTCATTATCCAGTGCTACGGCTCGGTCCTTACCCCTCTACCGGGACGTACGAGGCTTTATTCAGACACAAGCAGCTTGGAGGATCCCGATCAGGGAAATCTAAGCCGTGCATTGGGCTCCGTCGTTGGGATCGCATCTCTCCGTGCAGAAGGTGGCGTAGGCCCTCAATTGATTAGCCACACCTTCGGACTTCTCAAGGCCCGGGATGACGAGCACCAAACTGATGAAGACAAATGGCTCTCGAGCGATGAAGGGGCTGAATGGATTATGCGCACTGTCGACGAGGTCCTCGATGGTGTGTCAGCTGAAGAACTGGAACAAGATCAACAGCAGCAGGCAAAGGTCAAATTATGATATGGAGTGGGGTCGGGTGACCTATGCCTTCTGTACAATGTTCCTGTGGGCGACGTGCATCGTGTTGCTTGTATTTCAATCGTTTGCCTCGCATGTCTGCCTCGCCTCATGTGCACGTGAATCCAAGATTCGAAATATAATGTTCATTTTATCACCGATAAAAAGTTATTCGGCCTTCCCTTTTTTTTTTTTTTTTTTCTGAGATCTAAAAGCTCGATGCTCATGACATGTTAATTATCCCCAACTTTCGCGGTTAATTTATGCGAGGAAGAAAAAATGTCGTCATTGAGA
>Ga0307517_10012505_pt1 | contig 11639 bp, 6 predicted proteins | sample 23_EM_MG_FD_194515 | JGI IMG/M metagenome (GOLD analysis project Ga0307517, IMG submission 194515) | Populus trichocarpa ectomycorrhiza microbial communities from riparian zone in the Pacific Northwest, United States - 23_EM | ecosystem: Host-associated > Plants > Roots > Unclassified | place... | reverse complement strand
ACTGTAACTTTCCTTGCAAATTACTGTGGATTGCTACAATGTTTTTTCCCACATGATTTTTTTCTGTTTTGTTATGTTTTTCCCTAAAATTGACAAAGACAATTTTATTTTTTTAAATATTGAGTTGGTTAAGAATTGTAATTACAAGTAAATACAAGTAAGGCTAAATCATGTGGGGAAAACATTGTAACTTTCCTCACAAAACACTATCGATTGATACAATTTTTCCTCACATGGTTTTTTTCCAGTTTCTTTCCCTGTTTGTTTTTGTTATTTTTTTTCTAAAATTGTCTCTGTCGATTTTATTTTTTAATATTGAGCTAATTGAGAATTTAGCTTTGTAATTTTTTTTCTTTAAAACACTGTGAATTGTTATAGTGTTTTCCCATATGATTTTTTTATGATTTTTTCCAAAATTATCTTTGTTGATTTTTTTTTTAATATTGAGTTGGTTAAGAATTATAATTACAATAAAGCTAAATCATAAGAGGAAAGCGTTGTAATTTTTCTCATAAAACACTATGGATTGCTACAGTATTTCTTTAAATGGTTTTTTTCCCCCTAAAATTGTCTTTGTCGATTTTATTGGGGAAAACACTATAGTTTTCCTCACAAAACATTGTCAATTGTTACAATGTTTTTTCTCATGGGTTTTTTTCCTTCCAAAATTATCTTTGTTGGTTTTTTTTTTTAATATTAAATTGGTAGATAATTTAGCTTTGTAATTATTTTTGCTTTTTATTAACAGAAAAACTAAATTATGTGGCGAAAACACTGTATCTTTCCTTACAAAACACTGTGGATTCTTACAAATCATTTTGTTCAGTCTCTAAGTTTTTTTTTTTTATCACCAACACAACTTTTTTTTTCCATCATGAAATATTGGCTTCATCATACCTTTAGTTTCTATTACTTATTTAACGCTGGTTCACAATTATAACACTATAAAGTACATTTGTTTTATAAGCCTGCGGCAGCGCGTGGGCATGCCATCTCGTTGTTATTTCAATTGTGTATCAAGAGATAAGACCATTGAATCTTCTTTTCTCTGTAACCACTAAAAGACTAGTGAAGTTGGGTTACAACTAACAACTAGGATTTTTTTTGGGAAATAAGTAATAATAATGTCCTAAAATCCAAGATATATAAATAAGAGGTGTGTCAATATATTCAAGTGTTCAGATTTCTTCTTCTTAATCTAAGAAACTCCAGACTTATGATAGAAGCTTGAGTACCTGTAAAAACAGTCTCAATTATGGGGACTTAAAGACTTTTCAATGATAAATTCAGTATATTTATAAGAAAGGTATTAAATGACTTGGGACAATAAATGACTTAAAATAGTTTTAAATTCAAGGAATAAATATGTTTGTTCTTGATTTTTAAGTTGGTTAATGCTTTGAAATCTATATATTTTTATCTTAAGAGATGAAAAGTTATGACCTTATACCTAGATGGTTCAAGGGGTATTTATACCCCCTGAACCTTGTCATTTTCAAAGAAAGGAAAGACTAAAAAGCCCTTTGCTTCTAGCGACATTAATGAGAGACAAATATATTTTACATATCATTAATAAGATAGGAAGTATGGTAGATCCTTTAAGAGACCTGATATACACCTATGAGTATAAGCATGATGGTTTATCATGTCTTTTATACTTTTATTGTAGATGATCGTCCACAATCAAGCATTTAGCCTTATAACTTGGACATTACCAAATTCTTTGAGTATGACATGTTCGCTAAACCCACGTTACCTTGGGTTTGGCTGACTGCCAAATCTAAATTCTTTAGGTTGGCATGTTCGCTAAAATTAGTTGACTATTAAGTTTAAGTTCTTTTGGTCTGACATGTTCACTAGACTTACGTTACCTTAGGTTTGGCTGACTGCCAAGCTAAAGTACTTTGGGTTTGCCATGTTTTCCAATCCCACTTTACCTTGGACTTGATAAATTGCTAAGCCCAAATATTTTGGGTTTAGCATGTTGTTCAGATCGACACTACCTTGGATTTGACTGACTGCCAAGTCCAAGTTCTTTGGGTGTGGTATATTTGTCAGACCTGTGTTAACTTGGGCTTGGCTAACTGCCAAGCCCAAGTACTTTGGATCTGGCATGTTCGCCAGACCCGTGTTACTTTGGACTCGGTTGACTGCCAAGTCCAAGTTCTTTAGGTCTGACATGTTTACCAAACTTACGTTACCTTGGGCTTGGTTGACTGTTAAGCCAAGTACTTTGGGTCTGACATGTTCGTTAGACCCATTTTATTTAAGATGATTTGTATTTATAAAAATCTTAACTAAAAATTTGACTTACCACCCCCAACCTTTAATGCTTAATCTTGCATTAGAGGTTTAAAAGATTTTTTGAGGGAGACAATCAGTCATTAGACGTTTTATCATCCTTTGGAAAGAGACAGTAAGGCGTTGTACATCTAAAAAGATTTCTAGAGAAAAGGTATAGGTTTTTGGGAAGACCACCTGATGACGCATAATAAATATTGCAGATTTTTAGCCTTCCTAGGGTTATAGATGAGGTGTCATCTGTCTTGCATTCCTATTGTCACACATGTGCAGCGTTGCTGGCGATCATCCACCCTCATGTGTGTGTGTCAATCTATCTGGCAAATATGGGATGTCGCACGTGTGCGGGGTTATGACGAAAACATCCACTCTCATGTTTTATCTTATCTTCTCGCAGAGATGGGGAGCCAAGAAATTCTTGTCTTTTATCAGTGAAAAATTGGAATGGGAGTCGCCACCTAGTATTTTGGTCACTAGGAACCTAACTGATCTTAGAGATCGGGTACGGAGACTGGTTGCGTAAAGAGAAGGTATTAGCACCCCAAATACTCCATACCTAAAGTAAGCTACATTGTTTTATTGTCTGATAAAATCTAAGGTCTTGTTGTGGTTTATAATTGTTGGTCTGTTTAAAGTTTACGAAAAGTCATCCTCGGTAAGGAGGTCCTTATCTTATCGAATAAAACTTAACCATTCTAACATCAACAAAAGAATTTAATATCCGAAATACGTCTTATGTATAAGATTGTAACCCTAGATACTAAAAGACAACAAAATAATTTTTTTGTTATTTTTGAAATTTTGGCCTAATTCTCGTGACTTTAATAAACTGATTATTAAAGCCAAAATGCATGGTAAATAATTTTTTGAATTTTTCTTTGTTGTTTGAAAATACGATATGAATTTTTTTAAGAGACTTGACCATATGCATGAAATAATAATAATAAGCTTAAAATTGTTCAATTTGGTTGATATGGCTAGAAAGCTAAGACATAGGCTTAAACCATTCATGGGAGTCCAAGACTCAATTCTGCTATTTGGAAGTCTAAATCTTAACAACAACGAAGATGTCAGAATATTTCCTGTAGCTTAGACACTGTTCAATGTTCAGCCCATATCTCAAGTTCTAAAAATCCAAATGCAACGATTCTTTTTTTGTTGGAAAGCTGAGACAATTTACTAGAACTTTCATAGGACAATCTGTTCAAAATCTAACGTTAGCAATGATGTTTTATTTAGACAAGAAGATAAGGATTGTCACCAAGTCAAGATGTGGCCACTCACTCAACAATTAGTCATCAAATCAATAGTTTTAATTTTTGCCTATAAAAGGAGGCATTTGCTATGCATTTAAGCATCTTGGTTTTCAGATCAAAATCATGTTCTTGCTCCCTTTCTTATATATTTTTGTAATGCATAAGTTTTACTTTCATTAATATCTTGTTCATGCTCTTCATTTCCTTTACTATACTTATATAAATATGTTCTTATCTTATTTATCTATGTTTCTCTCTTTCATAATGTTTAGCTAAGGTTATTATATCAAGGTGAAAATGTTACACTAATGGTGTAAGAATAAGTATAGTATAAACTCAACATGGACTTTAATGTTTGATATTAACATGTTTTGTATTTGTTATCTTCTTCACTTTTAATACTTTGTTTGTTAAATGGTTAATCTAGATTTATGTTGTATAACCCTTGGTACAACAAATACTTGGCACTTTCATAGCCCAACTATATGGTATAACCGACACCTGTGCTATGAAAGGAACTTGATTTGTTGTTAACATAAGTTATAATTATGAATACCTGACAACATTTACAAGTATTAGCATTATTCGAATAAAATAACTAATGTAACCATGTTAACAATTTATAATCCGAGTGGAACCTCTTTTGTGTGTGGTTTCCAGTTGAGTAATAAAAAGAGTTTATACTATACTTGTTTGAAATACCATTAGTGGATCCTCTAACCTTGACAATTATTTTATCCTTATTTAATCCTTATATCAATATCACATCTCAAAGCTCTCTTTAACTCCTTTTCTGTTATTATCTATTTCTTTATTTGTAGTTTATATAGTTAACCTCCCTATGGTTCGACCCCGGTCTTGCCGGGTTATTTATTACTTCGACACTCCTATACTTGGGAGAAGACATCAACTCTTTGGTCGTGTCACCAACCTAAAGCATATTATCCTTAGTGAGCCCCTTTTGAGTTTGTTTATCTTTTCTTTGCTTTATCCATGTGTAAGCCTTAACTTTTTATATGTTTTCCTTTTCCCCTGACCAAGGATTAGTAGAGCATATACTTGTTGATATCTCATGGGATTATGGTTGCAAATTATGTGGGAAAAAAAATGATGATTGATGAAAAGAATGGGCAAAGTTGCCAAAGGTGAAAGAAACAAAAAGGAGAAAAAGAAAAGAAAAGAAAATGGTTCCATTGTGTTCTTAAAATTTTATGTTGATGGAGTTTGAAATCAAATGAAGTTAGGTATTGGTGCTTAAAGATGAAAAATTTGTGTGCTTTAATTATATGGGGTTTTACAACTTTGATGAGATATCTTGTTTCAAAAATTATTTTTTAGAATGCTCTACTTCCTTTGGTTTTAGCCTTTTCTTTTCCTTTCTTTTACCTCACCTTAACCTAGCCCTATTACAAGCAAAAAGTAAAGACCTTTTGATTCATGCATTGCTTGTAATATTTTAGCGATGAAAATGAGATTGAAGAGCAAGCTTATGGTGCAACATATTCATTGATTGAATTTGAGAGATTTAAACACTTACCCTAAACATGTGAGTGTTGGAGTGTATATCTATAAGAGGACTTATCATTTTGGCATGACATAGATTTCATTTAAATCCCAACGATTAATTGAGTTTTGAAGTTCGCATGTAAATAAATTCATGGAAATTTATGTTTTTATCCTTCTTGATTGCATTCTTGTTTATAATACATATATTCTTGGACATTGATGGGAGGTTAAGAGATTAGTCATAGTTATTTTATTTATTTAATTTAAGTTTGATTTTATCTCTCCTTTCTCGAGGAGGAGCAAGAGTTAGTTTTACTCATATTTACCTAGTATTTTGCCTGTATTTTATATATAAAATGCCTTGATATTCTTTATTTCATGTTTTGAAGGCACTTTTGGTGTAAGATTCAAAAAGAAGTAAATTAGAGATAATTGACAGATTTGACCTCCGATCAATGTTTTGTCCAGAGCTTGAGCTCTAGAGGTCGAAATGAAGTGATTCTAGTGGCATTAAAAAGCTAACATCCATACCTTTTTAAATAAATTTTGGCAAGAAAAATAAAAAGAGAAAGAGCATGGAAATCGCAGCCTTCAAAGACAAATCTTGCATTCTGTCATTGTTGACCTTCGGTCATTCCGACTTGAATATCTTGATCTGGAGAAGTGCATTAGATGCAAACTCAATTGTTTTGGATTTTTTACTTGAAGACCTATCAGCCTACCAAATATCAATTGAAAACGAGCTCATATGAGAGAGATATGATTTTTCTAAGGTGACATATGAATCCTGCGAACAGACAGGTTTTGTGAAGTAACAAGTCCAAAGTACTTCCCAAAGCATCCAAATCGACATCCAAGTCTTTATTTTGACAATTTAGCTCCTCTAAGTCCAAAGTCAAAGCTTAAAGATTTTATGCAAGACTATTTCTTCTTTTTTAGGAAAATAGTTATTGAAATACTTAAATGTAAATTGTCTACTTAGAAAAAGATTATTTTGTAGGAAAGGGGTATGAGGTTTCCTATCAAATTAAAACAAAGAGAGAATGGAAAGGAGGGTGGCCAGAAAGAGAAGAAAAATGCACCCTTTCCTCCAAAAACTCGAAATCATACATTCTTCTTTCCTTTTGATTAGTTGTTCAATAGACATGTAAAGCTGAGCTCTTTTTCTTGGTTGTAAGGACACAAAAACCTTCAGATTTCAAGAATTGTGAGATTTATTTTACCTTTTCTTTTCAGTTTATATGATGAATATTCTTATTTTTCATAATTGTTTATTTTAATTGCTATAGCAAACTCTAAGTTATTATTGTAAACAATCTATTGCTAAGTTTGCTATCAAAACCAGAGTTGTGGTATATAAATTTGTGAAACAACTGAGTTTAATAATCGTGGCGGATCGATGTTATTAATCTTAGAGAAAACATTCAATTAAATCAAACATGTACTGCAAACAATTATGATTAATCAACTTATCTAGTTTTTAAGGCTACCATTCAATTAAATTACTAGTTCGGACACTGTGGTTGTTTGATGGTTAGGGTTAGTTACACTGCAGATCGGTTAACTAACTAATGCTAAGAAAAGATAAATATTCAGAATATAATTGATGTATCGTTTCAATGATCGGTTCTGATTTTCGTAGATGGACGTCTACTTGAAACCAAGGTTTGTTCTCTTGATATTTTCTAATTTATTTAATTTAGCTTGATTGTTTTCTTCAACTATAGCATAGATAACCTCAAACCCCCCCCTCAAATTGTTTAGCATAAAAATCTGAACTAAACATTCCTTGTGGGATCGACCCCTTACTTACTTTATACTATCTTGTTTATTTAAGTTAGGGTAAATAATTTGTGTGACTGCGACATCACAACAACATTGCAGCAAAAGTAATTGAACGATCCATTTTGTTCCCAGTCATTTTTTCAATGGCAAATGTATCCCATAGAAAAGACAATTCTACCCTCAATTGCATGCTTAGTCAGATTTTTTAGTAAGGGTGAAATTGTCTTTATACTGTTCCAATCCATAATTATTTATCTCTCAATGAAGAGTAAAAAAATTAAGAGCTTTTAATTTACCAAAGATAATTTTAAAAGCTATTTTAAAATTTGAATTTAAAAACTAAATCAAATTTTATTCAATACAAACTCTACTAAGTATTTTATTTTTATATAAACTCTACAAGTAAAAAGATTTACGTTTTTGTTATAAAATTAAATGAATTTACCATAAAAAAGAATTAAAACTGTTTTGAAATGAGAAAAAATTATAGCTAAAAATTAGAAATCACGGTCATGAATGCATCTATATTTTTAAATAAAAAAATAATTATAAATAATACATAAAATATTTTTTTATAATTAAAATTTGTAATTTTTTCTCCTTTCAAAAATAGTTTTAATCCTATCTTATTCAAACTTCTTTAATTTTACACCAAAAACATGACTCTTTTTACTTGTAAGTTTATATTATAATATAGCATTAATTCTTGTATTGTAGAGTTTGTTGGAGAATAGAACACTTATTCTTGTATAAAAATAAAGTTTGATTTACTTTTTAAATTCAAATATTTAAATTTTAAAATAACATTTAAATTTGGCTATGCTAATTCTTTTTTAGAGAGTCGTAGATATTATCTGTGATTTGCTAAAATATGCTTTTTATTATATAAATTTTGAATTGTATTATTTTTTTTCTTCTAATATGCTACTTTCCTGGAAAAAAAACAAACTCGTGTTTTTATTTAATCATGTAAGTTGAGTTACATGTATCTTTTAAATTTTATAATTGTTTAAAGCTTATTGTGTTTTCTTTATCATAAGAGAGGTTAAAAAAATCAAATTTACCTAGTAATATGTAGGGATGATAATTTCACTTGTAAGGATAGATACCGACCCGATCTAACCTGAATGAATAGTAAATTTTATGGATAGTTTGGGTTTGAGTAAAACTCAAAAATAAAAAATGGTTTGATTATAAATACTACCCTACCCTATCCAAAACCCAACCCCAAAAAAAAAACAACCATAACCTTAAAGTTTGAAAAAATCACATACATATCATATAGCTCTATAATAAAGAAAATTTAGTGCTTCAAACCGCCAGACTTCCCTTCCTCTAATCTCTCTTCCTCTACCTCTCTTCTTCTATACTAATTAAATTGTTGGTTGGCTTCATAGTTTTATATAATAGAAAAATTAACCAATTGAATTTTGTCATGCTGTGACTTGATTGATTGAAGAGCATATTGGATTGGTAAGTGGAATTTGCTTTGGGTATGACATTATCACATGGGTTTGGAGATTTTTCCAGTTTGTTCAGTACAGATACAGAAGTTCTTGGAATTTGTCTGGTCTGGCATTTGGGTGAGGATTGCTTTTCTGTTACTTCTTTCCAGTTTGTTCAATACAGATCCAAAGAAAATGAAATCGACAATGAATTACGAATATTGTTGATTTATTTTTAATTCTATTTTTTTAAATTTTTTTAATTTTAAATTAATCTTTATATTTATTTATCATATAACTAAATTAAAAAAAATTATTAAATTCATTAAAGTTTGATAAGAATTTTAAAAAAATATCATTTTTTATGTTAAAATTTGTTAATTCAACTAGTAACATAGTAACCAAATCATAAATGATGAAATTGAAAAACAATTTCAATTAAAAAAATAATAAGAATAACTAAAACTAACAATTAAAAGAATGAGGACCATATTTGATATAAAAATAAAATGTCAAGGAATGAAATCCAAAGACAAATTAATTCAAGATAAAAAACATCTTAATTAAAAGAATAAGGACCAAATCTAATATAAAAATAAAATATAAAGGGATGTAATTGAAAAAAACAATTAACTTAATAAATAATCCAAGACCAAATACATTGCAATTAAAAGAATGAGGAACAAACCTGATATAAAAATAAATTATCAAGGGATGAAATTGAAAAAATAAATTAACTTAATAAATGATTTAAGACAAAATACATTGCAATCAAAAGAATGAGGATCTAATTTAACTTAATGAACAAATAGCTAGACTTTCTTCTTTTCTTTTCCTTTTTTTTGCAATGGTCAACATGGTTTTCTAGATGGAGAGAGGAAAAAGAGGGAGGAAGAGAAAAACTCCTTGTCGGAGCTCCTCCGAGTGCCGTCAGAGAACATGTGCCTCACCAACGTGATAGTGGTGGTGAGGTGCATCGAATGCCGCCCTAGGCGGCGGTATTCGACGATGTGTTGACGCCGCACGCACCACCCAAAGGGCACGGGCGGCGCCCTCTTGCTGGTGCGTGTTATGCACACGCCACCAACCTTTGCAATTTAATATTAATTTATATATATTAAAATATCAAATCACCCCTAACCCCGCATGAGAATTAAAAAACACCATAGCAAAAAACCTAAAATGACCTTGCATCCCTAGTAAAGAGAGTGTTTTTTTAGGGACATTTAAGTAATTGACATGCATAAAAAGTAGAAAAAACTAAAAACCTCCTAAACTAAAGGGAATTTTTTAAGGGTTATTTGGTAATTATACTATAGAAAAAAACATAAAATTACTAATTAACACCATTCCTTAATCTAATTTCTAATAAGTCTCATGAAAAAGATTTTTATACCTCTAAAGCAAACCTTGCCCACCAAAAGCAAAATCAGGCTTTCCATGTAGATTCACACATTAAAATCCTAACCTCTTTTTATATATATATATATAGAGAGAGAGAGAGAGAGAGAGAGAGAGTAGTCTCATAAGGGATATTATATAAAAAAAAACTATATTCAGCACTTGAATTTCACTTTGCCCGGATATATGTACAAAGTGCACAAACATTAAACATAGTCAAGGGCAAAATTATGTTTTCATTGTAGATTCACATAGTGAAAGCATAATCTCTTTTATCTTATAACTAGTTAGGTGGCTCAAGCTACACCACGGGTTAACCTTTCTTTTGGCATAAAAAATATCAAAAAAGTTGTTTTTTTTAAAATAAAAAATATAATATGTAATTAACTTGAGTGAGTTTAACAAACTCTGTTAATTTAATAATATCATTAGAAAATAAGATACCGACAACAAACAAAGCGAAAAAAAACAATGATTCAATGCAAAAGATGAATGCTTGTCAATATTATAGAAATATATCTTCACAATATTCCAAAAACATCTCAATGATCTTATGATGTCGACCAACCCAGAAACACCAGCAAGGACCCATTACATGTTCCAAATGGTCCAATGACTCGGTCCAAGACAAAGACATTGAAAGAGGCATTGCATGCATTGGTTTTGAATGTTTCAACCAAGTCAGAATTGAAAGGTCCATTAGAGTATCAAGAGGAGACCCTAGTACATCTTATCCATGTGTAAGAGGGGTCCAACACAACCTTATTTGGGCCATGAGGTGAGGAAACAAAAAAAATCCTTCTACAACTTGGAAACAACATGGGTGGCTACCTGTTTCCTTTTGTTTCTAGGATTAAGGAGCTGCATGGAAGGCTATAAATAAGCATTGAATCAGTTCTATAATATTTTACTTCCTTCTCTTCTTCTCCTGCTAGTTCTTTGCGTGAATTGCTTGTTCGTGAAGCACATGGGGGTGGTTTAATAGGTCACTTTGGGGTTGCGAAAACCTTGGATGTATTGCATGAGCATTTTTATTGGCCAAAGATGAAAAGAGATGTGCAACGAATTTGTGAACAGTGCATTGCTTGTAGAAAGGTAAAATCTAGAGTACAACCGCATGGACTATATACACCATTAAAAATAGTTTACCTGTGCTTACTGAACCTTGGGTAGATATCTCTATGGACTTTATTTTAGGTTTACCTAGGTCAAAGAAAGTAGAGACTCTATTTTTGTTGTGGTTGATAGGTTTTCTAAAACGGCGCATTTCATTGCATGCAATAAAACGGATGATGCATCTCATATCGCAGACTTGTTTTTTAGGGAGATTGTACGTTTGCATGGCATTCTTAAGAGTATAGTGTCAGATCGTGATGTTAAGTTCCTTAGCTACTTTTGGAAGGAAGACCTTATGGGGAAAGTTGGGAATTAAACTCTTATTTTCGTCAACATGTCATCCTCAAACAGATGGACAAACTGAGTTAGTGAATAGAACATTATCCCAACTTTGGCGTGATATAATTCAAAAGAATTTAAAGAGTTGGGAAGAATGTTTGCCTTTTGTTGAGTTTGCTTATAATAGAACTGTGCATTCGACCACTGATTTTTCTCCATTTGAAATTGTTTATGGTTTTAATCCACTGACTCCTATGGACTTAATTCCTTTGCCTTTTGAAGAAAAGGTAAGTTAAGATGGTGAAAAGAAGGCAAAGATGGTGAGACAACTCCATGAGGTAGTTCGACTGCAAATAGAGAAAAAGAACAGACTTTACGCTTCTAAAGCAAATAAGGGACGTAAACTGGTTGTTTTCCAACCCGGTGATTGAGTTTGGGTGCACATGCGTAAGGAACGATTTCCTAACCAAAGGAAATCAAAATTACAGCCTCGTGGTGATGGTCCATTTCAGGTTTTAGAGAGAATCAATGACAACGCATACAAAATTGA
>Ga0307517_10012504_pt1 | contig 11639 bp, 9 predicted proteins | sample 23_EM_MG_FD_194515 | JGI IMG/M metagenome (GOLD analysis project Ga0307517, IMG submission 194515) | Populus trichocarpa ectomycorrhiza microbial communities from riparian zone in the Pacific Northwest, United States - 23_EM | ecosystem: Host-associated > Plants > Roots > Unclassified | place... | reverse complement strand
GGACGCCAAATGAAATTCAAATGCAGCGGAATTGTGTTTTTGCCTATTTCTAATAATTAACAAAAAAATAAACATATTTAATCTGTTATCGTCTTCTTCAATAATAATAATAATAATAATAATAATAATTATTATTATTATTATTATTTCCTATTATTATTATAATTACTTCCCGGAAGAAGTTGTACTCGCACTCACCACTACTTCCTTCCTTCCTTCCTTCCCTCCTTGGTTGCCTCCAATCATTTTCCTCTCTGTTTCTCTCTCTAAAAAAAATCTCTCTCTTAATAATTATTATATTTGCTTATTTTTTCATTCTAATTTCCCGGCGGGAGAGAAGGCAGAGGTGGGAGAAGAGTAAAAGAAAGATACGAAGATACTTCTACGAAACTCCCTCTCGTGATTATATATATATATTTATATATTTTTTTTCCATTGTAGCAGTGAAGTTAAAAAGAAAAAAAGTAATTTGATCGTCAATACAAAAGGCTTAATTCGTTAGCTTCTTTGTTTGGAGTCTGTCTTCAATGCCCTCTTCTTAACTGCTCTCTCTCCCTCCCTCTCAAAATAAGGTACTCTTTCTCTCCCTTTTTTTAATCATAGGTAATTCGTAGTTTAATCTCTTAGAGTTTGATCTTTGATTGTTTTATTTTCTTTCTGGTTAGGGAGTTAATGATGCTGTTTGGAGTTTTTGTTTTTTTGGGCATGCTAAATTTGATTTTATAATAATAATAATAATAATAATTATTATTATTATTATTTTTCGTTTTGTCTAATTTCTGGTTTTTGGAGCTCAGGGTTGACTCGAAATTGAGTGAACTGTGGAGTGAGCTTTATGAGCTGCTGCAGACCTGATATATATTTTATTTTGTTTGGTTGCATGATTTGAATTAAATCAAATTTTGCTATTTTTGGTGTTGCTGGGTTTTTTTTTTCTAGTGTTGACTGGGTGCCTACCGCTAGTGTTTTTGTGTGCTAATTTTTTGTTCACACGCCTGTTTTTAGCCTCTATAAGATTTAACATGTGATTGAGAGTGTAATTTTGCAGAATTAGAACATGGAATTTCTTTAATTGATAGATTGGGAGTAATGTATCTGGATTAGGGATTGTTTTTTCTTTTTATATTTTGTCTGCTGAAAATATAGGAAATTGCTTGTTGAACTCAATTAAAGTCTTCTGATCAGTACCGAATTGATCTTACCTTATTTCGTTGCACGATAAATTTATGTTCATGTCTACCCTTTCAATGGTTGAGTGTCTGTTCTTTTCCAATTGCTGTGTTAGTGAGAAGAGAATAAAAATGGAGCAAAACTCAAAGGACGCAGTACCTGGTAAGTCTCCTGATGCATTCCTTTTCTTTTGAATCCCTCATATCTTGAAAACCTAACACACACACATGCCTATTTTTTGTTAGTGTAGATGTATGATTTAAATTGATAATGTCTTGATTGGACTTCTGTGTATGTTTATAGGTCCATCAAAAATTCCAGCTGTTAATAGTAGTAAGAAGGTGGTCACTGGTGCATGGGGCATCCCACTTAGAATTGATGCATTTCAGTCATCGAGTGATGCAAGCTTGTTTTCGAGTTCATTGCCTGTCCTTTCACATGAAAAGCGTATGTCTAAAGCTCTTCTTGCTAGGTGTTATGGATTTTTTCTGATAACATATATTTTTTATTTTGAAATTTTTTTTGTCCATGCAGTGAACTTTAATGATTCAGAGAATTATGGTCGATCTATTGATGATAGCCCACCTAGCTTGAATAATCTCGACCTAGAAACTGAGGTTACTGATCTATTCGAAGACATCGAACCAAGTGCAATTGGAAATTTGCTTCCTGATGATGATGAGCTTCTTGCTGGCATAATGGATGATTTCGACCTCAGTGGGTTGCCTAGTCAACTGGAGGATTTGGAAGAAATTGATCTCTTTGGTCCTGGAGGGGGGATGGAGCTAGATTTTGAATCACAAGAAAGCCTTCGTATTGGTATGTCCAAGCTAAACATGACTGATGGGATTCCTGCAAATGGGGTTGGTCATTATGCTCTTCCAAATGGTGTGGGAACAGTGGCTGGGGAACATCCATATGGTGAGCATCCTTCAAGAACATTATTTGTTCGGAATATCAATAGTAACGTGGAGGACTCTGAATTGAGATCTCTCTTTGAGGTATGTTCACAATTGTTAGAATGCCAGATGTCACTCATCTAAAAATGATTGTTCCCTGTTGCTTTACTGTTTATTGCTTGCTTAAAGAATAGCCATGTTGATCATGCTAAATCCTTTCTGAAAATTTGTCCATATTTGGATCACCACATGCTTGATTGGTTCATACATCGTGAATATGGTTATTTGTCATAAATGACTTTTTCCCGAAACACTGTCAAAGTTATCGAAGCCTTTTAGATGATAGAACAATTACTTTGCATCGACTCTACTTACCTGCTTTCTTTCTCTTCTGCAATTTCTGATTGAGAATGTGCTCTTGTTTTTTAGTATTTTCAAGCAACCTATTTCTCTGGTTTTAAATCAATATATAAAATTTGTGATAGTTGGTGCAACTCGCATCAGTATTTAGCTAATGTGATAAACTTTTATAATGATCTCTAATGACTGTTTTTTTGGATTCATCTGATTAAATTTAAATTAAATTCCTGACCTCTTTATTGTATTTGTTTATATTTTGATGTCAGGATGTATATAGTGTTGCTTTTTGTTAATTGCAAATTAGATATGAAATTTGTTGTTTCACATTGCTGTTGATGAAATCAATTTAGTTAAAATACGTGTCAATTAAGCTTGGGGGTAGCCATAAGCTTAATTATATAGATGTGAAGTTTTTCTCAATAGCTAGTGCTTACTCTCAAACCTTTTCAATTCTTGTAGCAATATGGGGATATCAGAACATTATACACTGCTTGCAAGCATAGAGGCTTTGTGATGATATCTTACTATGATATTAGAGATGCTCGGACTGCAATGCGTGCTCTGCAAAATAAGCCCTTAAGGCGGAGAAAACTGGACATTCATTTTTCAATTCCCAAGGTTTAAATAGAAAGTTCATTTAAATTTGTTCATTTTGACACTTTTGATCACTTCAACATCTTTATCAAACATTATTTCCTGCCACATATCAGGATAACCCTTCAGAAAAAGATGTAAATCAAGGAACTCTTGTGGTCTTCAATTTGGATGCATCTGTATCAAATGATGACCTTCGCCTAATATTTGGGGCATATGGAGAGGTCAAAGAGGTACGTGTTAGGGGGTTCTATTTGATTATTTATTATTTGTTGCTTGGAGTGATTCTTGTATATAAGCATCTGAGTCTTTCATTATCTTTACGGCTGTTGTTTCACTTCATTGAAAACACAGATAAGAGAAACCCCACACAAGCGGCACCATAAATTCATTGAATTTTATGATGTTAGAGCTGCGGAGGCAGCTCTCAGAGCATTAAATAAGAGTGATATTGCTGGGAAACGCATTAAGCTTGAACCTAGCCGCCCTGGTGGAGCACGTAGAAAGTAAGTATTAGTATGATGTCGCTGATGCATAGCAATTCGTGCTTCTGCTTTCTTTGTGGAATTGATTCTTGCTCGTCTTCAAATTTTTTCCACAAATGCAATGGATGAAAACGTTTGTTCATGTGAGAGAAGTTATTAATCAATACAAAAAAATTCCCAAAGCGCCTCTGTTATGTTTAGTTAAGCCTATATTATGTGGTGCACTAGGAAACCCCTCCTCCTCCCTCTTTTAGAAAAAGGTTGGTGAAACAATGCCTTCGAAAAAACGACAGTCATATTTATGCTAATCTAAACAGTGATAGCAGATTGATACTTCCTTTAATGAGTACTATGCATGGGTATCTCATGGAAAGAAGCGTCAGCTGGAAATATGGTGTATTAAACATAGTTTAGGAATTATTAGTTGGTTATTAACATTTTGAATGTCAGTTCCATTTTTCTTCCATGCATGAAATTAGTGAAGATCTACATGTTTAAGAAAGTAAAACAGACAAGAATATTGTTTATCCAAAGCCTAATCTACATTAATATGAGAATTTCTGTAAATTTATAGTAACTTGGAAGCAAATTCAGGATCCTGATAAAAATGAGACTATAATGCCAGGATCCTTGGTTTAAGTGACAACCATCACCCTTCTGTATTGGGTTCATATCTGCAGAGTGGTTGTCACTTCTTGCTTTGATATTTTTTGTTTTTTATTCACATGACATGATTGGGTCTTCAAAGTATAAACTACGTATATTTCTTGAGTCTCCTTTATAGCATGATCTATGTTATATTCATTGATCATCCTGAAGTTAAAGAGTCTTTTATATGTAGTATAATGCAGCAAATAACTCAAGAGCTGGAACAAGATGAAGTACGAAGTTTCCGACATCAAGTAGGCTCACCAGTGGGGAACTCTCCTCCAAGTAAATGATTTCTTAAGTTTCTTTATGATTGTATGAGAACTCAGTTATTTTTAAGCATTTTCTATCAGCTCCAAGGACCTGTACTGTTGAAACTCTTTTTAGATTATGGGCTGAACCATTGTTACTGCCATGACAGGTACTTGGTTACAATTTGGCAGCCCAGTTGAACATAATCCATTGCATGGATTTAGCAAGTCCCCAGGACTTGGAACTTTCAGCCCTGTAAATGGAAATAATTTGCCTGGGCTGGCTTCAATTCTCCCCCTTCATGTGTCTAACCCTGCAAAGATTGCCCCAATTGGAAAGGACCATGGAAGGGTTAACCATGCAAACCAGATGCTTGCCAACTCGGGATCAATGCAAGGGGCAGCCTATCAGCATTCTCGTTCATTCACTGACCAGAAATTGAGCACGAGTCCTGTTCCCATGTCTACTTTTGGGGAATCGAAATCAAATTCATCTGGTATAGGCACATTGACTGGTCCTCAGTTTCTCTGGGGAAGTCCTGCTTCTTACTCTGAGAGTGCGAGCTCCTCTGCTTGGCCAACATCATCTGTTGGAAATGCGTTTCCATCACATGGGCAAGGACAGGGTTTTCCACACATCAGCAGGCATGGATCTCTCCTCGGTTCACATCACCATCACGTGGGATCTGCTCCGTCTGTTCTTCCTCTTGATAGGCATTTTGGCTTCTTCCCAGAATCACCAGAAACATCCTTCATGAACCAAGTTGCATTGGGGGGTATGGGTTTAAATCGCAGCACTGGAAGTTATATGATGAACATGGGTGGCCATGCAGCTGTCGGTGCAGGCATTGGACTTCCAGGACCACCCCTGACTGAAAATGGTTCACCCAATTACAGGATGATGTCATTGCCTAGGCATAATCCTATGTTTTTTGGGGCTGGTTCTTATTCTGGACCAGGGACAATTGGCAATGAGGGATTTGCTGAACGTGTTCGAAGTCGGCGAGTTGAGAATAGTGGGAGCCAGATAGATAGCAAGAAGCAGTATCAGCTTGATTTGGATAAAATCATTAGCGGGGAAGATAATAGGACAACTTTAATGATTAAAAACATTCCTAATAAGTAAGAGGACTGTTGTTTTGAAAATTACTTAGATGTTTGGTTTTGACTGAGTTGGTCACCCAATGATTTCTTATGCTATTGTTTCCCTTCTAGATATACTTCAAAGATGTTGCTGGCTGCTATTGATGAAAATCACCGCGGTACTTATGACTTTCTCTATCTTCCCATTGATTTTAAGGTAATAACATTTCGGAAAACATTCATTTGGTGTTATAAACATAACTTGTTCAAGTTGAATGTGCTGATGGCTGAACTGCTCTGGTTGCAGAATAAATGCAATGTGGGTTATGCCTTCATCAATATGGTGTCTCCTGCATGCATCATTTCCTTCTATGAGGTTGGTTTTGGTATCTTAATTGCTGTCTTAAATAATCAAATTATATGTACTTTTATGTCATCTATGTGGTAAAATCTAAATTAAGGTTGGTTTATGTTCATTAACAGAAATTTGTTGTTTGTCATTCTCTTTGTGAGTGTTTTGATTCTTAAAGAGTAAAAAAACACATCAGATTTTTAAACCGGACTGGCTGATCACAAATTCAGGCAATATATTGGCTAGACTCTTATGCATATAACATTATGCAGGCATTTAATGGGAAAAGGTGGGAGAAGTTTAATAGTGAAAAAGTCGCTTCACTTGCATATGCACGAATTCAGGGCAAGGCTGCCCTTGTGACACACTTTCAGAATTCAAGCTTAATGAATGAAGATAAGAGATGCCGTCCAATTCTCTTCCACTCTGAGGGCCAAGAGGCTACTGATCAGGTAACAAGAAGTTGTTAACTTATGCTTGTGATAAAAAAAAGTACCGGTGATTATTCTGTCAACGAGTTGGAATGTTCTTCAAAATACTATATTTGTACCGTGTATTTAATGTGTACTTAGTTCAATATAAGAAATCAATGAGGAAAACGATGAAGACCATTTTGACAATAGCTAGTTAGTTTGTAATATGACCAGATTAACTTCAATTTGGGTTAGAAAAATGTTACACCATTTGTTTTTCTTTTCTTTCCTTTTTTTTCTCCCATTTCCTTTCCCTTTTTTTTTTGTTCTTTTTTTGGAATGTTAACACCATTTGTTTTTCTTTTCTTTCCTTTTTTTATCCCATTTCCTTTCCTCTTTTTTTTCTTGTTCTTTTTTTGGAATGTTACACCATTTGTTTATTTGCTGACATTGAATTTTATTTTTTGGATCTTGCAGGAACCTTTCCTATCTGGTAACTTAAACATTTGTATCCGTCAGCCTGATGGATCATATTCTGGGGATTCGTTGGACTGCCCAGAGGACAGTCTGGATGAGAAACTGGAGAAGAATTAACAGCTGAAATTGCTCTTGGCCTTGAATGGTGGTCAGGAGTGCTAACCATTGTGTAGGCATTTTGAATGTATAAATTTGGAATAGAAACTAAAGAGTGGGTACAATATTGATTGAATGATGAGCAGCCTCCACTTTTGCGTCATGGATGCTGCACAGTATCTCACAATTGGCAGAGGGCATTTTGTTCGTCTGTAGAGCAACCAACTGTTATGTGAGGATAAGGCATAACATATTTTGCTGAGAAGTGAAGGCATTTCTCACTGATTTGTACATGGAAAACTCCTATTGGGTTTTCGCTTTGATCCTTTTCTGTTTCTGTACTTGTTTCTGGAGGCCATTTGCAAATAATGTGAACATTTTCATTGGATAACCTGGGATTACGGGCTGTTTACAGAAGTTGTATAGAATGGAAGATGAACAGACCCTGCATCCGGTTCATCCTGTCTTGCAATGTTGTAGCTTTAAAGACATGAATCTGTATATGCTTGTACAGTTGTCCACTCCTCTCTCTCTTCCCCCTAGCATCAGTGTATGTTTTAGGTTCATTTAGCCTGCCAATCTATAGAATATGGATCATCTGTCACGAGAAGAGGATATATTTTTTATTGCGTTAGGTTCCAATCTATGGATACAGGCACCTGTGTTTACTGAGAACAATGATATCGCTGGCCAACTTGATGGTCCATGAGCACGTCCTCTCCTTGGGGTCAAAGCCACAAGATTAATCAGAAATTTCGAGTCCTCTCCATGTCGAAGCGTGAATAACTCAAGTTATCAGCTAGTTAGTAATCAAACACATCCCAAAACTATTAACGACCATCACGAACGCCAACAGAGATTGCGTATCCACAACTGACTTGAGTAGCGGTTCGTTAAGCTTCATTTCTCTTGCACTACATTACAGGTCCATTATCATCTCCCTGAACATAGATCATTTTCAAACGAGAAGATGCTTTTCAATGGCAGATGAGGTTTAAAACTCACCGAGTCAAGCAAATGTAAATATGTAGTAGTATACTCTAGTTCTTAGGAGTGCACAATCAACCAACTATATCAAGTGGCATAAAGATCATGCCCACAGGCTTTCTTCAAAATTTATTACTATCAGATTGTCTTCCAGCTCCCCACAAGGACGACAAAGGTATGTATCAATTCCTACAGTGCAACCCCTTCGAGTATCTTAGTCATATTTGTAAAGCATCAGCAATGGATCCAGCAAGACTCAAAACTTCAAATGGACGCTTATTTGCTATGGCTTTCACAGTGTGAGGGCAGGAATCTGTTATCCAAAAATAGGCAAATGCATCCTCCATGCCTGCTAAAAAAAAATGGCACTATCATCATATGGCTTAAAGTTAAAAGGTTCAACTGAAAAATACATAAGAATAGATCAGGATAAGTATGCCTGATAACATGCAGGTCTTTACCCTCATTTTTGTGAGTGAAACGCTCCCAAGAGCGCTTAGGAAAGACACCGTGGGTGACATATGCACTTACTTTTGCTGCACCGTGAGCTGCTAATACTTTCTGGAAGAAAAGAGAGGCAAGAAGATAAAAAGGGTAATTTGTCAGAGTTCCACTACTGTTGCAGATCTTCAATGTGGATAAATGCAACCAACCAGTGATACATTGATGCATGTCTATATATGCATTGCTTATTAAAGATGCATGGCCTCGGTTCCTGAACCGAGAACAGCCAGCGATGGCCTACTGTCCTTTAACAATTCATCTGCATAAGAGGTGATTCCTTTATTTTATTTTTTGCCAGAATAAAGTTGATTCCAGACTCAATGGTGGCCAAATCTGAAACTGATGGCCATATTCAAACTCTTGGAGATTTAAGAAAAGAGCTAGGTGGAAAATTGGGAATGTTATACAAACCGCAACTTATAGAGATGACAAAAGTACATTAACAATGATATACAATATATGTCGGCTATGTATGTTAACAAAAGAAGTCAGGTTTAAATAGGTAAAAAGGTGATTTTTTAAATCAGAATGCAGTGACTGAAAAGGAAAGAAGGTAAAAAAAGGAAGGAATAAAAGAATGAGAAAGAAAAGAACGAGCAAGAAACGAATTGCAGGCCTTAAATGAGATGAGAAATGATCTGGAAAATGCATACCTGGCACTCAACAAGTGTGCCTCCAGATTGTACCAAATCATCAACAATGACAACATGGTAACCAGCAGGATTTCCCTCCTTTATTCTAACTATCCTCTCATCACCTTCACGAACCTTCACACATACCACCTGACATTCAACAACATTAATTACCCAGACAACATGGGAATTGGAGTACGATATCATTCAGTCCATTTGAGAGAGAAAAAATCAAACCAACCATAGGAAAATGATCCAACAGCTTGTGGAATCGCTTCCAAGCTCCATCATCTGGAAATGCAACAGCAATCTGAAATCAAAATTGGAGAGCACAATTGGTGGCAAGCAAGATATTTCTACTGAACTATAAAATTCTTCAAAGTAACATTAGAGTTATAGTGACAGCAATGCCAAAATAGCCATCACGATGATCAGAAACAAAACCCTGTTTCACAGAAATAATCAAAACATTCTGGTGCTACATACCTTATCGGATTCAGGAAGTTGGTGAAGACGTTGCTTTAACAGAGGAATCCCAGTCACAAATAAAGGCAAAACTTGGTCCCCAAAATAGAACCTTTCCTGCATGAGAAGAAGATTGATAAATAAATTATTAGCCTGCTTACTCGAAACCAAAAAAAAAAAAGAACATTCGAGAAACACTCAAAGGGCATAGATAAGAAGAAGAGAATGAGAGCCAAAGTGTTTTTGAGATGCTCAATGAGCTGAAAGTGATCAGAGGTCACATTTTGATAGATAAAAAAAGAAACCCCTCAAGAATAAATTTTGATTACAGTTGAAAGAAAAAAACAACTTGATGCATGCCTAGTAACTCAAATGTTATGGAAAGACCAGGGATGAAGCCTGCTATGGATAATGGTAATTCATAAAAAAGAACTTGTGACATTCAGCAAGATATTCTAAAGCAACGAGGTGAAATATAAAGTAATTATTGATGTTGGTTCATTTGTGGAGCAATAGCAGGGAAACAACCTGCAGTGCGTGTATGTCATATATGACTAGACTAGTGGGGCCACCTCTTGAAATGGGAATGTTTGACAATATCCTTGCCATGGTAAATGCAGTTGCAACATCCCCTTCTTCTTCCATTCGCTCGAAGGAGCCAGTTGGAAAGAAAGGCAACACCAATGTGAAGGAAGCAGCAAACAGACGTGGCAGCGCATAAATGACAGATAGCTGTTCGAAGATAACTCCCGGGGAACTAAAACATGCAAGGAAGGCAACATGCTGACCCCGCAAATCTTCAGCATTGTTTATAAAAAGGTTAGGAAATCCATCATCAAAATTCCTGATAAAAAACAAAGAAACCAATCAGTTCTTCCACTCATATAACATTCAACCCCGAGAAATGCAATAAACCTTGCACCACAATCTCAAGGTCATTTGCCATTCAACTGAAGACTTGTTTGAATAGAATATGGAGTTGAACCAGTTAAGACCTTAAAAGGAAATATTCAAGTAGAATACAGAGCAGGACTCACATTCAAGAATTATATTTTTTTACTGATAAATTTGGAAGTAATCTTTCTAGCAGTCCCACAAAACACTAAAAAAAATAAAAAGCTTATAAATTTGTTGTATTTTTCACAATGGTCGTGAACTTACAGTAAGTTTACTATTGGTAGAATTGTGAAAGAGAATTTATTTATGACAAAAAAATAATTCCATAGACACACAAACACATCCACATAAGTCAAAATCAAGAGAAGAGTGCCATTCTTTGTCGGGGAACAAAGAAAGATGACTAAAACAGCAAATACCCACATCATATCAATGGAGATAAGAACGAAAATTAAAAGTAAAGAATAATAAACTGAACATAATAATAAATACGTGCAGCAAGAGAAGAAAAGAGAGAATACAGGAAGGGACCTCCAGTTGATGGATTGCAGGGTGATGAGGTCAGAGTGACCGGCAACTTTACGGGCAAGCTCTTCGGATTCCAAGCAGTAAAACAGATGTACTTGCTTGTGTTTCTGTTGTTGGTTTTGAGTCTCTACTTTGTCCACCTCCATGTTCTCTGCTCCGTGTTTTTCTTTTTTCTCTCGGTCTCCCTGCCTCCAAACTCCAAACACAACTCTTAATTCTTATTTTATGATTTGCTACAAAATGCGCCGTACTAGGTTTCTCGGGTCTGTTACGATGCTTTCAGAACTGTACTTCAGCGTTAGAGCAACTCGAAGAAGATGCTATTTTCAAGAGCTAGCCAAATTGATGAGATGGTTTTTTAAATAATATATATATATATATATATATATTTGGTTTATATGCATTTTAATAGTAACTAGATAAAGTGTCCGCGCTACTTTGAGCTTATAAAATAAATATATTTAATAGTATTATAATTATAAATCAGTGCTAGATAAGTAATAGAAATTAAATATATGATAAAAAAAAGTTGTGTTGGTGATAAAAAACTTAGAGACTGAACAAAATAATTTGTAGCAATATTTTGTGAGGAAATATACAATGTTTTCATCATATGATTTAACTTTTCAGTTAATAAAAAGAAAAAAAAAATTACAAAGCTAAATTCTCTACCAACTTAACATTAAAAAAAAACCAACAAAAATAATTTTGGAAGGAAAAAAACCAATGAGGAAAAACGTTGTAGCAATTGACAATGTTTTGTGAGGAAAACTACAGTGTTTTCCCCAATAAAATAAA
>Ga0307517_10012503_pt1 | contig 11640 bp, 9 predicted proteins | sample 23_EM_MG_FD_194515 | JGI IMG/M metagenome (GOLD analysis project Ga0307517, IMG submission 194515) | Populus trichocarpa ectomycorrhiza microbial communities from riparian zone in the Pacific Northwest, United States - 23_EM | ecosystem: Host-associated > Plants > Roots > Unclassified | place... | reverse complement strand
TCGATCGTTTTTTGTCTCTTCACAATTCACACACCGCATGTTCGTGTTTCGAAAACCCGGCGCTTGGGACATTCGCCACCAACGCATTCGCTCTTGCTGAAGGCGAAATGGGAATCTGCTTGACGGCTGCGAGATTTAACCATTTGTGCTCCCCAAATGCCAGGCACACGCTCAACACCAACATTGTAGAACTACAACTTTCCGCTTTCGGAACCATTCCCGCTGGAGAGGAGATATTTGTCACGTATGCGGCAACCCAGAGTATATACGGCAACCCACGTCGAAAGAGGCAAGACCTGCTGCGTGCTCGAGACCATTTTACCTGCGCCTGTTCCGTTTGCTCTCTCCCTTCAGCCGAGTCCGAGGCAAGTGATACGATACCAGACGGATAAAGCTTAGTGAACTCTGGGAAAGAATTGGTCGCTTCACTTCGATAGAGAGCCTTCAGTGTTTAAAAGAGATAGTCGAGGGTATTCGCTTATTCAAGGTCCAGGAGGAAGGATACTTAGCTAACGCAGACAATTTTTCGAACGATGCTGGGGTTGTTTGTGCATACCACTCGGACTAGGTCTTGGCCAAGTATTGGACACATCTCACATATCAGATAAGATTTGCGGGATATGGAAAGGATAACCCGAGAGTTGCAGAGGCGCATGAGCTGTATCTGGACCCAAAATTGTTTCCGGTGGCGGGAAAAGGACCTTGTATGAAATTCATCGACGTTCGAGTATAAACCCGAGCCATACATACATGTGTCGGTCAATTTTAATTACTCCTCGGGTTGGGGGTCGACTTGGGCGATAATTAGAATAGGAACGATGACTCGATCTTTGGGGGGCTAATTGATAGTGCTTAACGTATTGCAGAGTAGCTCGGGGCAATGGCTAGGTAAATAAGGATGACTAACTAAAGACACCCCAGTCTTCTGGAAGCAAACGACTGAGGGAGACAAGGCACTCTAACAACAAGCTCATTAATGGGACCAAAAGAAATATATATGAGCTGGTGCATCATGCGTCGCCGAGGATGAAAAACCAAAAAAAAGTGTACAGAGTAAGTAATAATACTTGTGGGGCGTAGAACGCACGGGAAAAGAAAGAAAACGTAGAGATAATAAAGGCAAAGTAATATCAGGGTTTATGAAGGCTCGGATCACATTTTCCGGGGCTATTCCAACAATCAGTGGTCAAAGGTATGAAAAGGAGTAGATGCGATCATAGAGAAGATACGAGTGAAGTGAGAAGTACGTAGCGAGAATGGGGCATTCATACGGAATGGTCTTGAGCGCTCACTTCGTAATCCTTGTCGCTGGGAAGATCGGGGGAAGTTGTATCTGGGTTGGACCTTTCATTGAAAGCTTGATTGTCCTCGAATGGTCTCAAATCGACGAAATGGTCGCGGACGTAATCCAACATCCCTTGACTTTCCGACATGATGTTTCGATAACGCCCGTTAGGTTCGTCGTCCAGGACAGGCCTGAATTTAGGTATCTTATGTATCAAACCGAAGGTTGAGAGTGGCTTGGCGCCTGAAGTCCTCGTTAGAAACCTCGTCAATACGGAAGAGCGCGTCACTCACCAAAAAGAACAAACAACAGAGTCGTCCCAAATATCGTGGCAAATAACCCGTTGAGCACCGTCCAGAAGCCTCCCACTGCGGATATTCCACCCAAGACAGATTTCTCTCGATACTCGACAGAGAGCTGCCAGTCAGAGGGATCGTCTTGTAGGTACAGGCGTAGTGTTGCAGTGTTGTTGTCTCGAGGAACCTGCAAGGAAGGGTCTGGGGACAGGAATGGGACAGCACATGTAAAGAACACCCTTGTCTGGCGTCGCGACGTGGCTTAATAAGGACGCGAGTAGAAAACATAAACTGAGGGACATACATCACTGAAGACACCCAAAGATGCTAATTTCGGCCTCTGGAGCTGCTCTCGGACAGTAAGAATAACCCCTCCAAAGAGATGCGCATCGGGGAAGAGAGGAATCGGCCACGTGTTGCGTCCCGGGTATCCATGTGAAAGCCAGTCACTATCGATACGGCGCTCAATTTAGAATTGGGTGGAAAAGTGGCGTTGATCCCAAGAGTAGTGAAGTTTACGGTTATCAGAAGGTCCAGAAGGTCGGGCAGAAACCCCCAAGGACAGTCGAACACGACCATTGTAGTATTATCCGGAAGCATAGAGGTAGCTATGTAGGGATCTTCAAGCTCGTTTCTGATAGCGCAGGGGTTAATGGTAACTATAACAACTCAGACGGAATGTCCTGCTCAATGGGAAGACAATAACACACCGTCCTGGTCGTCCCGCCAAGCGTTGACGTTTATCGCGTCACGGAGTTTAGATCCGTCGCCAAAGGTATCATTTCTAGCGAACTGCCGATAGCAAGTTGTTACTGTCCTGAACGAACACAGTTGCCAAACAGGGATTTTACTTACAGCAACGATACTCCAATTCCCATCAACAATGTCATGGATAAACGTTGTATAGGCTGGTGTGGTATATATTTTCTGAGGCGTCATACCTGCCTCTTGAACAGGTTCAAGCACGAGGTTGGTGAACGAGAATGCGAGGAGGGCCAGCGCAATGGCAATGGTGAAGATGCGTCTGAGAAGCAAGACAAACCAATGCCGGTCGTGGCTGCACAGGCGGTGAACCTTGTGAATTTCCAGACAACAGATTAACACACCTGATGGTGACCCCGGAAACCATGGTGTAGATGGCTGGCTTGTCGCTGTCCTTTGTCATGGCATAAAAGTCAAATGGTTTGGTCACCACCCTCGAGGGTTTATCGACGGCCTGTGCAACAATCACGACAAAACGTATCACCAAGAGCAGGCAGAGGCATACTACCTGGACCCAAATTGCAGAAGCGAGAGTGATAAACGCGGCCTGCTCATAAGGGGTGATGGGATTGCCAGTCCAGGGTTGCAAGAAGAGAAGCAATAGCAATCTCCCTGTTATGGACATGAACACATTCACAAATGGTATTGCTCACCAAGCGTGCATTCAGCCGCGGTAAGGATGAAGTCGACGACGGATCCGAACCGGGGCTTGTCCTTTAATACCTCACGTCTGCGTGAGCGGGGCGGTCAGCTAGGGACAGACTGATTGAAGGGACGAGGCTTACTTTGTCATGACGTACCAGTGATGTAAAAATGTGGTGACACTGAGGACCACCAGGGGGATCACATATACGGATCGCACAGAGGTGAGGAGTGAGATCCCGATACACGTGCAGCATGACACAAAAAGCAACAGAGTTAGCAAGATACGTAGGGTACTACTGAGGAATATGTTCAGTACGGGATTCAACAAGCTTCGGAGGGGGGTGTTTGCAGGGGACATCGTCACAAAAGAGCGCGTCTGGCCAGAGGCCATACCGTCTGCCAGTGGAAGTATTTATAGTGAGTGTGAAAGACTACCACAACACCACAGTCATCCTATCCCTTTAGTACGCACCGATCAGCTGTTCATGTTCAAGCACAGCTTAAAAACTTGTATCACAGCGGTCGCTTGCAATTGCTGACCAGAAAAAGACGATTGCGGTTACTTTCTTACATCCAAAATAATTCAGTTGCGGGCAGTTTGAGGTGAGTGGCATAGTCTCGTTCCCACCGTATGACTGATTGCCAAATCATTACCATATATGTACGGTGTGTGAATGGGAAACACTTACATCGAAGCTAAAAATAGATACTCCTGCTAAAAATACATCTCCTGCGAACCTCTGCGATCATGTGTCTCTCATGGACCTGAAACTTCAAGACCTGTCAAAACAATGAAAGTGCCTATGTAGCACATAGACAAGCGGTCACGATGGATCTGTCGACTTTGTTTTTCGGGTGGGGCTGGTAAAACATGCCTCGTTCACACTCCTTTTTGCGCTGTTTTCATCTATCGCAGGTGGGCGTGTTGTGCCAGAGCGTCATCTGCTTTGTTTGTACCTCCCTATCTATCTAAACATTTTGAATTGGTTTTTGTCCATCATACTTATCTTATCGGTACTTATCTTTATCTGAGATAACATCATTAAGTTGGTCTGTGGACATTCCCACCCATTGAAACAACTTCAGTCGAGTTTTCGCACTCACACCAATTCCATGAATTTGAGCCAGCTCCGCAGCCCACAATTCTTCACCTGTGCCTGTGGATGTCCTCAAAGTCACACAACCATAAGTATTCCCTGTCCCAATTCAAACAGCCATGTTCATTATGTCTGTCTTATTTCATACACATTGACTTTCAATTGATTCAATTTAGATCCGCATGAGGTACGGCGTATCAAAAAGAAAAAGAAAACCAACCACAACCAGCACTCTCAAGGCCAGGGGTGGAATGTCTTCGAAGGTGTCAGTCGTCGAACATTGACTCTATTGACAAGTTGTCTGCGATAAGTTGTCTGCGATAAGGGATGAACACCATAAATAAAAATTCTAGAGATAGGTGGATGACGGAAAGATACTGTTACGAGTGGAACACCTCTTCGATTGCTGGCGCTAAAGCAATGCAGGCATGCTCTTGAACTCTACTTGCGAAAAATAAACAATAATGAGGGTGTCAATAATAATAATTCTTTAAAAATATTCTCAGGTTCATGGAAAGTGTATAAAAGGGAGAGTTGAATCGACATAGTCCCTCACAAGATATCTTGGCAACACTGCAGTGAAAACCACCACCGGAATGAAGTCCACTTCAGCCACCGCGGTCCTCGCTTTCATCCTTTATTCAGGCATCAGTAAAACATGCAGCACTTTCAGACGTAAAGACCAAAAGACAAAACAACTTCCGAAAGCTGGGTCCCCTTTACTTTCCAAAGACCTTTTGGAACTTATAAGCACTTTTAATGACTTTGAAAAGACATGAAAGGCATCCCCTCCATCTCCGCAAGCACCGCTTTTTGAAAGTGGGCCTGGTATGCGATTTTGAGTCGTGGTCGGGGGCATCTCATCCTCGCATATCCACTGACTGCACTCATCGTCATTGTCATTGGGCCGCACTCATCACTGCCATCATTGTTGTTCGGCTGTATTCATCGTTGCTGTCCTCATCGACGTTGATGTTGTCATTGGGCATCGTCATTGGACACACTCATCTGTTTTGGGATGTACTTGTAGATGATGGTGGTTATGTTTTCTTAGTGTTTACTGCTGCTGATGGGCTGGGGGCGGTACAACAGGGTAAAGAAATTTGTAAGGGCGAAATGAACCACAATGAAATTGTGGTTCATTTCGTGACGCACTTAATAACCTTCCAATCTCCTCATTTCTCTTTCCTATCACCTAAAATTCTCCCCAGCGAGCGTCAACAAACAAGACCACATCCCAGGGCAAGGGCGGGTGTCCATCGTTACCAAGCCAGGGTGAAGGTAGTGGCGTGAAACCGGCCCACATCCCTCAGGAGAGTGGAACGGCGCACGTTGCCAGATGCTCGTGGTTTGACGTGCAGTGGAAGAGGTGGTGGTGGGAACCGTGGGATGGAAGGATGAGCTACTATCAGGGACAATGGGATTCAAACGGATAGGGAGATTCAAAATCCAGTTTATGAATGCAAAATCACTGCCCATGCTCTAAATCCTTTTGCAACCTGAAATTAATACATCTCGCATCGATGAATAGTGAAAATTCAGAAGAAAAGGTGGTCAGGATTATAATCTAATTTCAGTTCTCTCAGGAGGAGTCTCATCAAAATGGAATAAATTTGTGTCTCGAGCTCCAGAAAGTTCTATTTAAAGCACAGAAATTTGTGGATATATAATAATTATAGCTTACTACATGTCTGCAAAATTCCAGGATGTATGGATGGATCTAGCATGAGAAAGAGATGGAAAGGTCCAAGAGCATGACGGAATTGTGACATTTCAAAGGCTCGCTGGGATTGGCGTTATTTTAATTTGAATCTCTCCAACCACCTATTGTTCCAAATGCAACTCGTAACCAAACCACTCAAAAATTTGTAGTGAAGCTCTGTAATATAAAAAGAAGGTCAGTACAAGGGGGCACACCGATCAAAATAAGATACCTAGGGTCCAATTTTTTTTCTTGCTGGGTTTTGGGGTGACCTACCTACCTACGTAATCAGGCACATCGATATATATGGTAATATGACATCATCACTCTTGGTACTTCCACCTCAAAGCTGATCAACGTATCTCACAGGCCCAATTTTTAGGTGCTACATGCAAATCCAAACATTTAAGGGGGTGCTAGTATAATTTAGTAACCATTCTCATTCTCCGAAAACTTGCCGAAAACAATGATACAATAAGTATTGCACAGCCACAACTTGGCCAATTGTCAAGGACTGGAATCATTGAAAATATGACTGTATTCTCCATTTTTAATGTCACTGAGGCTTATATTACACATATAAATTTCATATTTACTCTTGAAGTGGCAAAAATGCCTGTTTGATCATGATTTTTGGGGGGGTCCATTTTTTTTTTTCGAGGCCTGGCGGTCGGACCTACCTACTTACCACCCCCCGGTCCGGGATTCTCGGCCCGGTGCCCCTTGGGTCAGTAATGTCAACGTTCAACCATTACATATCATGAGGTGGTGATCTTGGATCAAACTCCGACCTCGCCGTGCTATCTCTCAATCTCAACTCTGAGTAGTGCGATTAGAAGAACATTGTAGCGATTTTATAGCATCATTGATCTAATATCCCTAATTTATACCACATGAAGTCCCGGAACCAAAATGACGTCGCTATTTGCTAACTTCGCCCTAGGTCAGGCAACTTCTATCATTTAGGGATGTCATCGATCATTCCCATTCAACACCCATTCGATGTATGTACCAAAGTAGGTGTACATACTGTATTTATTTCTTTTGGAACCATGAACACGAAAGATGGACCTTATTTTCCTAATTGTGCTCCTCGCATACTTATGATCGAGCATTGGATTATTTTGTGCGCGAGCGGAGTTTGAATCCAACATCAACCGTTGATACCTCGTACTACCAAAATCTGCCCCACCTCCCTCAGGCGAGCCCAACCTCGACATATCAGACAACGTAAAGGTGTCGACAACCCAACGCCACCATGTCGAACGACATGGAGGCACAACCGGTGAATCCGATGCCTGGAACGACACGAAAGTGTGGCAACCCCAACACCCAAAATTTGAATGACGAGGGAGCGGAGGATTTAATTGCCAACGTGTCGAAGTTCGACACGAACTTGCAACCACGGATGTCCAACGACACGACGACGGAGGGTTGGGTATCGGAGTAGAGCCTCCCAGCCCAGCTTTGCTCTGTTTTGATTGCCCCATGTACCTACACGAACCTAAGGAGGGGAGGGACCAGCCCTCCTTGGGCACAATATATTCATTGGCGAACAAGGAGACAAGTTGGATGAGATAATGTGATGGACTGAACGTGCCAAACAACCTCATGGTCGGTGAATTATCTGTTCTACCTAATCGATTTCCTCACTGACTGCGTGATCTACATTCCTACACAAAGCCGTAATCGTTGGCGAGGCGACGAGGCGGAACAAGATGGACTTTCCACACGTCATACCTTACAGGACTGCCAGTGGACGGTGCTAGTCGTATCCAGTCCTATTTCGATGACGTGCGCTCTAACCTGCGCCTGCCTTCAACGACTGCATACCCACCCGCTCGCATCCAGGTCTCTCACAAGTATCGTATACAAGCATCAAGATCAACAAACTTCGCGGTCTCACTAGAAGGTGGTATTCGATAGGTAAGAAAGATGACTGGGCAGAGGAATGGGCCAGTCCTAGTTTGGATTTGTATACGCTGTTGCAGTGGGGGTTTTTTTTTTCAGTTGGTTTAATCTATTTTGCCGGATCTCTGCTCTACATAGACATCCGTCGCCATGGACTATTGTCCCATACTCGAAGCTCTTTCCCGGTGCCGCTCTGTTGTTGGTGACACCTCTTCATGAGGCTAGGGATATCGACTACTCAGGGTATTTTGTGTGTATGTATGTCTACAATACCACGTCGTTCTTTCTTTCCGCATTGGCAGATTCTGAACTTAGTTTTCTCATCTATCGTCTTATCTTACCCGGCGCTTCGAATAGGCTCTTCCAGGGCCAAATCCAGCGTGATAGACGATCAGAAAGACACGCTTATGGGAGGGTCAGGTATCGCAATGACACCCAACTTTGTTTTTCGTTTTTTTCTATTGCCCGTGTTGCCCGTGACACGCTCTGGCCATTACCCTGCAGCCACTCAGAGAGGACGAATACATCCTATCTCCATAGAGCCGCCGACTATCCATATTCAACTTCCTTCATCCTAACGCAAGAACCACCGCTGCCTGTCGTTTACCAACGACAGTACCCGCTCTCTTGCTCTTACTTCTCTGGTGCCCTTCTGGAATCCGACCAACGATTCGATGCGAGCTATTATTATGTCTATGATGTCGATGATTTACTGCTCAACGATGAAGAGGACGATGACATGTTGCGCAGAAGAACGAGGATCCACGCATCCTATGTTGTATTCTAAAGAATGACATCCCCGTCAGCGAGGATGAACAAGACCAACCTACCCGCCCCTTCTACACGACCGGGAGCGCCCCAAGCTACATCCTACCTTTGGCGGTCTCATAGCTACTCACAGCCAGGGAAACCAGCTTATCGGCCCTTAACCTCGACAGTGACTGGCTCGAACAGAAGCACTTGCTCTCTTACCAGGGTTTACGCCTTCGAACCAACACCCTCGTATTCACTCCTCCCACCCGCGAAGACGTCAGATACCAGATGTGGAATCTGTGCCGCATCAATTTGATACGATAGAGGCCCAAAGACGAAATAGAGAGATAAGAGTTCGGATCAGGATGGGAGATGTGCGGAGGAATATATCATCAAATGTGGTGAAGGGTAGCAGTAGGAAGTTGCGCACATGGTCAGTGTTGCCTCCCTCCGGTAGTGTCTGCACACCTCACTCCCTGACGTCGAACGGATGATGCGATTAGCTTATAATGGCAACTCGGAGTCCCTCGCCTCAACTGCCAGGAGTCCACCATGGGACAAGCGGCCGATTGCCCGTGAAAATGTTAGGTGCGATGTGATGTTGCGCATAACCTGACACTCCGAATCTCACCAGATAGCTGCTCGGCGTGGAAGAGGCAGGCAGGCCGATGAACAACGGCTGCGACTTGGATGTTCGAAGAGTGGACGGAGGCTGGGAGACGATGATGTTGGTGAATAGGATGTCATAATGAGGAGCAGTGGGCCTGTGTTTAATTACGTCAGTGTTATATCAATCATCTTAACCCAACGCGCGTACTTACCCTTTAATTTGGAGTGGAACAGAAAACTGGCGGGTAGTACTGTGGACGAACGACGAGCGATACATCGACATCACTATCACATTTCGATAAGGCACACCCGACATACTTTACCTGTTTTGAATATCTAACTTCTAGTCCCGGAATATGAGAGATGGTCGTGCTTGTTCATGCTGGGATGCAAGCCGAAGATGCTTCCAGACTCGATGGATTTGGTTGCGTTCAATATTTTCACCTGTGAGAAGCACAAACCGAAACAATCCAGTACGATTTTACGACGACTACACGTTATGAATATTTAGAATAGACAGACAAGAGCAATTCGGAATGGAACCCCAACCACCTATCCCCCAAATCAACTCCGAGTCGCAAGCCCCAACTTCTGCCGTTCCCCCTGTAATTCGTTGAATGTATCTGGCAAGAGTGAATATGGCTCTCTTTATGTATGTTGGATGCTTTCGGTGTATTCGAACCCAAACACCTTACGATGAGCGAAGCTGGGAAGGTTGTTGGATGTCGCGTAGGTTCCGGAGGGTCCCATGTTCCGGCCCGGTTAGCCGACCCGTCGATCTTGTAAATGCACTACAGTACACCTACTCATAATGCATATTGTCATAATGATAATGCATTGCTTTTCGATAGAAAACCCAGGACAAAAGCTCGTCTGCCACTCAAAACCTATGATCATAATGCATAAATCTCCTAATGTATTGGAAATTGGGTGGTCCCGACGTTTGCCCGACGTTATACATTATGAGTGTACTGTACAGTCTGTACTTGCGCACTACCAATAAGTACCTTCAAATGTTGAATCTAGGTAAGGATTTATTGTACCCTACGAGCGATTCGATAGGGGATACATTATCCGTGGGTTTGGCCATCGGAAGCTGGAGTCTGGGGTTGGCCTGGGAAGAACTCGTCATGGGAAGAACATGGGAAGATGGTGTGTGGCTATGTCGCTGACGTCATGTTGCTTCTAATTCCTCAAGTCGAACCACGTTCCCCACTTTTCATCACCTCTCTACTCATCCTATAAATTGAACCCCAAATTCCCATATTTCTCTGCCATACCCAGATTCAACGAATTTGACGATTCACATTACCCAGTGTTATAAAGAAGCCGAGGTGTGCACGAACAACTTTCCCTCTACGTGATATATCGATATTGACGAGTTTCTTCTGTTTCTCCAATTCTGCGAATTACCCACAGATACACAAAAGCACCGGCCACTGAAGCGACACTAAAACGACACGGAATACGGACAATCACTCACGAATCGGAAGATACAGCATTATCTCTCCCTTGTAAGATGATATCGCACCGCAATGTTTTTCTTACGCTGATGAGATTCTTTTTGCTTTCTTAACATGAAATCTCACTCGCTGCTCCCACTGTTCTTCCCATATGTTCTCGTTCTTTACACGAACTCAGAAACTCGGAAATTAAACTCAACGAATAAACGAACATTATGTATACCATGAATTCTATCGTTCGAATGGGTCACCCCAGTATGTTTTCTCGAATTCCCCTTTTTGCGGCGCTCCAACTAATCTCCACCTTTCGAAATCTAGTTGCGTTCGGTGTTCTCCTCATCGTCTCTCTGATCGAGCTGTGTATAGCCGCCTGGATAACGGCCAAATACAACACAAACCATAACTTCCCAACCTCAAGTACCCGTGCCCAAGTACGCTACCTGCTCTTCATGTCGATCTGGACAATCGTCTTTGGGACGGTGTATTTGGTAGGATTTTTCGTGGCGGCAAGTAGCGTCTTCGTCAGTGTGGCTTCACATTTCTTTTTGTGCGTTCTATCTCATTCCACCTGTCATCTAAATCGCTTAATTGTGTTTTTTCCCAACCAAAATTTCATGTGCAATATCATTTAAAGCCTCTTTCTCACATGGATTCTCTGGTTAGCAGCTGCCGCTGCGATTACCCAAACGTTAGGCGGCGCGCTAAACTGCCACAATCAGACATACTTCGTCTATTGTAGTCAACTTAACGCACTGGAAGGATTCTCATGGCTTATTTTGTGCGTTGTGATCCCGTTCTAACCTTTGATTTTATTATGCTCACATGTCGGTCGCGGTTAATCAGGGTGCTGGTGACCTTGATGCTTGTATTTGTGCTTATCCGAGGCATAAAGGCGGCAAGGCGAGGAGACGGATTCGCAGGAAGATTAGTTGAGGCTTAAGCATCAGGACTTCTGCTTCTTTTCTTCAGCGTCTCGCCTCCTGATGGATGAATCAACATATTCCTGGAATCTTACCCGGCTCCCGCCATCCTATCAATAATTTCTTCGGATCCGATCTAACGCCTACTTTCCCATATTCTCCATGGAGCTTTGAACGCTCACACTCGACTCATTTTT
>Ga0307517_10012502_pt1 | contig 11640 bp, 17 predicted proteins | sample 23_EM_MG_FD_194515 | JGI IMG/M metagenome (GOLD analysis project Ga0307517, IMG submission 194515) | Populus trichocarpa ectomycorrhiza microbial communities from riparian zone in the Pacific Northwest, United States - 23_EM | ecosystem: Host-associated > Plants > Roots > Unclassified | place... | reverse complement strand
GTAAATTTGATTTAAAAGTGGCCGACTGAGCCCTGGGCAAATTATTCCCCTTTTCCAGTCACTCGTTTGCTCACTCCCAGGCCTCAGGCTGCCCACCTTCGTTTAACTACCTGAAGACCAACCTGCTCTTGCAAGATGTCTTCCGCTCTTTTCCTCTATTTATCTCTTCTGGGTATATGCGTTCTTTCCGCCAACGCACTCCCAGGCTTCCCGGACAAAATATACGGTGTAAATATTGGCTCCTGGTGCGTCTTCATATTCTTAAACTCGCTGGCTTTGAATAATGGTCATGAACGATTCAGGCTCGTCCTTGAACCATGGATGCTTCCTGAAGGTACAACGATTGGCACCGGTCTTGAATTCTGAGCATATACCTTTCGTACAGAATGGAGCGTCATGGGCGGAGGGAATTGCCAGGATGATTGCTCTAAATGCATCGCAACTGAGTTGTCCGTTATGTTTTATTTGTTCGGGGCCCATGGGTTGATTATCCTTCAGTGCCTTTGCTCAGGCCCACCCTGCGACTGTCGATGAAAAATTTAAAGAGCACTGGTAATTTCTTCTGCAGCCGATGTCTTCTCGATGTTGAGGTGTCAAAATCTAGGGAAAGTTGGTTTAATCAAGCAGATGTCGATGAACTTGTCGACGCTGGATTAAACACTGTTCGCGTTCCGGTGTGTGCGCTTCCATGGTATGGTATTTCATGCAATGGGTGACCCATTTTGTAGCTTGGCTATTGGATCGTCGAACCTTTAGTCGAAAGGACTTCGGAATTCTACCCCAAAGGAGGGATCCTCGAACTTGTATGTCACCCATTTTGTCCTGTAATCAAACCCTCATTGCCCCTCCCCACAGCAACGCGGCCTGCGGCAGTTGAACGCCGCTGGTATAACCGTTATATTAGATCATCATGCCCTTCCTGGTGTGGCTTCTCCAAATCAAATGTTCGCCGGGAGGTAAGATGCGATCCAGAGGCAATGGTTGTTTGACGACTCTGACTCCTTTATCTAGATGTACCGATGACGTCCAATTCTACGTATGTGAACAAGAAACGTCCCCACTACTTTTCTCTGACTTTTACTTCTTGTATAGACACCGTATAATTATCACCGTGCCCTCATCTGGACGGCTGTGATGACCGCTCTCTCGCACCTTGATCCTAACTTCGGCTCTGTGGCGGCGCTGGAGGCCATGAACGAACCCATCATGGATGCCAGCAAGACTCCCGGACTTGGGGAATGTATGTTTCATATTGACAAACAATTCATTCATTTCATTGCGATTATAGTCCAGAAAAACTTCGTTCAAACAGTTCGCGCAGTTGAAATATCCCTGGGCATTCCAGTTCCGGGCATCAACTTGCCACCTTCTCCTCGTCTCGGTGCCGCTAGGGACATCGCCTCCGCGTTCACAATTGTCTCCACCCTGTCGTCTATCTTCAACCCGGAAGTTCTGCAGGTTCTGATCGACGCCATCCCCGTTTTTGAGCAAGTAGCGGAGCAGCTCGATTTGAACACTGCTTTTGCTCAAGGAGGCCTGAGAAGGCGTCTTGCACGCAGAGGGGTGTTGGTGACAAAGTATGTCACTTCTTTCACGGGAAGAGGGTTTTTCTGATGATTTGTCGTTGGTTTGTGCTGTCCAGTTTCATGGATATTGGCTGGCAGCACAACAACCCCCCAAACCCAGCTGATGCAGCTCTTGACGACCTCCAAGCCTATGATAATCATTTGTATTATTCGTATGTATAAGCCATCTAAAATTTGCTCCACACTCATTTTTTTGTTCAAACAGGTTCGGAGTACGTTATTACTTGTGTCTTTCCTCGTTTAGTAGACGTGATTGATTTATTCCGCAGGGAGTCGCGGATCCAAATGAAGACGCGTATTTGACACACGTCTGCAGTAAGTCTATTTCTATCTTCGTCGCCACCAGTACAGAAATTAAATAGCGCCTTAGATCTGAATCGCATCCAAAGCGATGCTGCGCTTCGAAATAGCCCACTTTGGTTTGGAGGTAATATCGCCTATATCCGGAATTTACCTGGACTGATATCTCGTTCCTCATTGCGAAGAATGGGGCTTGTCGACCCAATTCCCGGCTACAGAGGAGTTCCTCCCAAAGTGGGCAGACGCTCAAAAGTACTCATACAGCAAAGGTGCTGGGTGGATCGTGCGTAACTTTATCCGTTTCATAAACTAAGTTAATGGGTTACAGCAATGGAACTTTAAAATCGAAATCTCCACTCTAGCAAACAACACTGCTCGACAATGGTGCGCACTGTTTGGGCGTTCCTACCTTTCTATCTCCTAAATTCATTTCTCGTTTTGACGAGGTCGTACATGGAAGGTCTGCGACGAGGCTACTTCACGAAGGACCCCTCACAGCTCCATGATCCCAATGTCTGCGTGCCATACATTAATAGTACTTAGGTATCGAATAGATAGAGGTGATGGGTGGGTTTCAACTCAGAATATTTATGCGGAACCTCTTTACTAACGTGTTGAAATGTAGAAATCTGTCGTACTTTTCGCTCTACTTTGGACACTATACCCTATCGCAATACATGCGCGTTTCCCTGTGTTATCTGATCGTGATCTGCAACTACTTGGAATCTACTTGGCCGTTCAATGCTCCCCCTTGCCCTCTTCAGATCAATCTTTCTTCCGGGCCCCGGCTCAGGTTTGCGGAGGTTTTCACGGATTCTTGGCTGAACAGGTTCCGCAAATACGGGGGGCTGACCTTTCCTAGTGATCACGGTGGTGCTGTGCTTGTGGAGAACAAGAAACGCGCTTGTATGGCTCTTGATCAGCCAATCTCGAGTCCCCATACCGAGAATCAGACAACCAGTAAGTCGTTAGGGATGGTGGTAACTCTACATTTGCTCTAGTGACTTTGGCTTTCATGGTTTACCCGACGACCCACTGGAGATGACGGCACCACGGTCCGCATTTCTGGCAAAACCATATGCAACCGCGTGCGTGGATCCGGAACGTTGAACAACTCTCCTTACCCCGGCGATTATTCGAATGAATGTTTACGGAGGATCTTCTCTAGGTGCTTAGGACGACAATGGCTTCAAATATCAACACTGGCCACCATAAATGCCACACCTATGTCGCGATTTATCTTGCGCCTCCGAGTCAGCGAAGCTCATAAGCAGGCTTCATCTGGTTAATACGTAATTTTACTTGCCCCACACCGGGTGCCGGTGCATCAAATCATCAATGCGACACAACAACACGTGGTTGTGTTAACCACAAGCACGTTCCATTCTGGTGATGTCTACATATTACTTTCATACTTTGGCGCAGCTCTTATGTCCACTCGACTCTCGGCGTCGGATAGGCCTGGCGAAAATTTGCTTATAGCAAAGCTTGCTCCTCCAATGTCTACGCGCTGTCTCTTCGAAACTAGGACTTGGGAAGCTTCGCTGAAGCATCTCAGCCCCTTCTGAATATAATCTTGTACTACTTACTCCCGATAACGCCTCGCCAAATGCCTATTTCACGGGGGATCGCTTCATTCCCGAACGAGGCAATTAAATGACAGCCGATAAACACTGCGAGGTCATGTTACGACGTGACCATGCCATAGACGAAGTACGTGCCCTCGACGCATATGGAGTAGTTTACAAACGACGTTTGCTACCTCTTGCTTCATACATTTTTAGCATATTCTGGGTCTTCTGGAGTGCCTAGGCCCAGCCAATCGCGCATCTAAAGGCGATAATCGACAGGACTTGAGCCGATCAATTCTAAGTTTACACGGTTGCCTTCTCTTCAGATCTCTTAAAGAAAATCTGATAAGGGAGCCGATTTTGCAAGGAACTTCCCAAGGTTCAGCCTGCTTCTCTTCCTTGCCGCACATTTCCTGCATCCACTCGAGAATCATGGTCCTGGCTTCTGAAATTGCTTTGGTTCTTCTTGCAACTGTGGCCGGCACTGTCGCAGTACCGGTATTGGAAGCTCGTCAGAGTATATCGACTCTTTCGGATGAGCAGGTAGTCTCGTATAAGCCGTACACCTACTACGCTGGTGCAGCGTATTGTTCGCCTGCAACTACTCTGGCATGGTCTTGTGGCAGTGAGTTCATTTTTAATCGACGGTTAACAAGATCTTACGCACTCCATAGCGAACTGTAACCAGAACAACGGCTTTAAACCCATTGCTTCGGGAGGAAATGGGGCTACGATACAGTATTGGTACGTTGGGTATGATACGACACTGCAGGTAAATTGATGTCCATGTCGCTCCTTTTGCTATACTAAACTTCTCGGTCAGACAATCATCGTGGGATACCAAGTGAGCTCTCTTCTGAGCCGAGATAACCAACTAGCTGTTAACTTACATTCTCTAGGGCACCGATGGGGGCAAGATGTAAATGATTCTTGAATTTCATAACTCGCCCATTGATTCATCGTTCGTTTTTCCAGCTTGCCGATAATGACAGATATCAATATCTCCCTTACGAACTTGGATTCCGCTCTCTTCCCTGGAATAAGCTCCACCATTAAGACGCACAGTGGGTTTGGCAACGCTCATGCACAGTAAGATAAGATGGTATATCGGTTTTTCCCGCAACTGAACCATGGTGACAGGTCGGCTGCAGCAGTTCTGGCCGCAGTGAAGAAAGGCCTTTCCACCTACAGCACGACGAGAGTGACGGTTGTAGGCCACTCCTTAGGTATGTCATCGACACTATTTCCCAAAAAAAAAAAAGAGCGGTAACTATAGCCTCGAAACAGGAGCAGCTTTGGCTATCATAAGCACCACTCATTTGTCCTTGAACCTTCCGTCAACGACAGCTTTGAAGACAATTTCTTTCTCCTCCCCTCGTGTATGTTTGCCTTGTGGTATTTCTTTGTGAGGTCGTTGCTCAACCTTTTCTCCATTTTTAGGTGGGAAATGCAGACTTTGTACATTTTGTAAATGCAAGGGCGGACATGGTCCGAATAAACAACAAGTCCGCCGTGCTTCCTATTTTCATTATTGTTATCTGACAAAAATTTAGGAAAGACATAGTTCCCATCCTGCCAGGTAAACATTTATGATCGGGGGCATGTCGAACTTCTGTTCTAACCACAAAATTTAGGTCGATCCCTTGGATTTGCCCATACTGAAGGTGAAATACATATCTCTAGCACGAACGCTTGGATTTCTTGCCCAGGTTTGTGGAGCCTTTGAAGTGCATTGGCGTTTCAATATTTACTGGGCCTGCGTAGGTCAAGACAATACGAACTCTCAATGTACTGTTGGAACTGTTCCCAATATATTAGTAGGAAACATCGGCGACCACAGCGGTAAGTTCAAACTTCTTGTAGCTGCTACCACGCTCTTCCTCAAATGCAATCGCAAATTTAGGTCCTTTCAATGGTGTTTCAATTGGATGTTAAATGAATGATTTAAATGTCGAGTACCACATATTGTAACGACTTTTTATGAATTATATTTTTTTGATGACATTCTGTATCTCGACTTGATCTCGACAGCGACGGCGAAGATCCGCACCGACTTACAGCATATCCGGCCATGTTCTAATTTATTACCGGAAAATTTACCGGCCTTATGCACCGTCTCAAATCTGAAGGATCTGAGTCAGAAATTATGGCTAATTTGTTGAACGCTTGTTCTAGACTTCAAGTTCGGGCTTGTTGTCCGATGTGTCGGAGTTACAATGCACGTGATCAAGGCGCTTAACAATGAATTCCGAGTCATGTCTAATCCTGCACCTTTGCTTTGTGTTATCAGACGAAGAGTGAGGTGTAGTAAGGTTTATATCTCTCACAGTTTACGGCTAATGCGATCCATTTGTTTCAGCTACAAAGATGGCGTCCCAGCTCAACACGCGCAATGAGGATACCCACTTGCAATCCTGCGAATCATTTCTCCCGAAATTCTACTTCTTCTATGGTTCACTGATGGATCCTGGTCAGCTCGCAAGAGTTCTCGGCACAAGAGAGAGCCCCGTCACCCATCCAGCATCGCTCGCAGGATACTCATGCAAGATGTGGGGTCCATACCCGGCCCTCGTCGATGGGCCCCCAGAGAGTATTGTTCAGGGCGTAGCATTTGAGGTGAATTCTCAACGGGCGGCGACGAGGCTCGCGAGATACGAGACCGACGCATATGTGGAACATGAGTGTATTATCCGATTCGAAAATGGGGACACTTTACCAGGGGCGACGTTCAAATGGAGAGACGGTGCCGATGACCCAGATCTCATGGAAGGAAGTTTCAATTTACGAGAGTGGCAAAGTAAGCGATGACCACAACTGGTTGAATAGATGTGTTTTTTGTTTCTCTTGTGAACGACTCAGCTCGGAACCCCTAGCGAGCTATTGATAAATCCAACAGATGTCTACAGTTACGGGCGACAATGGGATATATCCACAAGCTCTCACGAACGCATCGTAAATTTTGTACCAACTTACACAGAGGCCTATCATAAATCAGAGGGAGAGGTGATGAGTACGAGACCCCGATATTTGTGTGATGGAAGTTGGGTATATATCATTAGGCAGTTATTAGGGTACAGATATCTACGTTTGATTAACTTGAAGAATCGTAACTCTAGAGGGGTATTCATGCAGGATATATTGATTCGTGCTGGTTCATGATTCATGCAAATTCCTTCTCGACCTGTGAACCTCCTTCTATCGTCATTTCAAAAGATGAGCTATCCTGTGGGTCGGTCGCTTCAACTTTGGGACCATCTTTTCGACGGACAAACCACTGGTTGAGTGGTAGAGAGATGCAGGAAATTATTACCCAAATAATTAGGATAGCAAACGAGAAGCCGACTGCAAAATACATCAGTCAGAAATGTCCAGTATCCGAAAGCGTGTAAAATGCTACACACCTCTATTTTTGGTTCCGAATAATACAGTGCGTGTTGCGTGGGAGAGATTGTAGAAAGGCACAGCATATCCATAGTGGAAGATGAGTGGCATGACTTCGATTGGGAAGATACAAACAGAAAGATTGGCTGAGGAAATTAATGATGAGCACTGAGTATTAAGGAATGCAGGACAACATTATGCACCGATGATCCATGTCAGCATGAAGAAGGGAATAAATCTTGGTGTCAAAAGCGTGAGAAGGGATTCCAGGGCAAGTCCTCTGATAGGCTGTCAGCTCAGGGTTCCGAAGAGAGAACGAAAATAGAAAACATACACGGCGAGCATGTTGACATAGTTCAGCATCCAGAAGATCACGAATCCGCTATGACCAAACCTATATAAAATGAGTTGTGGAAATCGAGAAAGACTATGGGTGACGCACTTGCGTGTCAAATCAAGTTGGAAGGCGAGACTCAGGAGACAGTAGAACAACTAGCAGAGTCATGTCAGATACTCAGTCGGACTACAAAATGTGACGCTCACAGAAATCACGAAATACGCCGAGAAGCAAGATATGAGTCGAAGGATGATCAACGATCGTGTTGAGAGTGTCTTTTCGAGGCCCGAGACCTGGCGCGCGCTGGTTCCAATCATCTAGGAGGAAGGTGTCATGAGACCCCGCGCCTGCTCTCATGCTAAAAATACGCACCGCTATAAAGAATGACAAGATTAATTGGAAGATCATTCCAGCAAATGTAACTGCGGTCGCTCTATAGCGTATTGTTTAGACAGGATGTGCGCCGAAAGTTCAGGCCACGTACAGAGGCATATCAAACGGAGCCATATTATCGATCCGATAGGATACGGGCGCCACAATGGTTTGCGGGGATGTGATGAGGATAGAGGCTAGAGTGGATAGGCTAGAAGCCCTTTGCGTGACTTGAATGGCGATTGCTTGCGAAATTCCATCCATAAGTCCTTGAACCTAGGAAATGGAAAGTTAGGAGGATGTAAAAGGTGTAGGGGTGAAGTCTACACACAGAGGGACGAATCAGAGTGCGGCTGTAAGAAATCGAACGCCACATAAGCTACCCTCTGAAGTAGAAAAATAATATCACAACATACAATGCGTTCTCGTTCCGCCCTTCGACTGCAAACACCGTTACGGCATCAGCCCCATTGTATGTCGCGTTTGGTGCAGTCAAAGATGCAGTTAACCGTGATGAGGAATCCGGGTTTACTGTACTAGCATTAAAATTTATTCATGAGGAAAGACGGGCCACGCAACTGATTACTGCAACCCAGGTGTGCTCCTCCAGCACAGCAGCTCCGACCTCTTGCGGTCCACCTGGAAATTGCGATGCGGGCAAGACCGTCCATGTAATTTTGGATGCACTTGGTTGCGTGCTCAACCCTTGAACGACACCCTGACCGATAAGTCCTCCATCGAAATCCTTCGGTAATAACTCAACATCAACTGAAGTATCGCGAAGTGAAGACTGGAGCCACTCACAATAACCCAACCTGGCAGATCATGGACAGGTATTTTCCATAGGGCACCCCAGAATATCGAGAAGACGGCAAATATAAGCACAACGGTCATAGTAGCACCTCGAATAAATATTTTAAGATATGTTGCACGAGCCACGGTGCCTCCCTTCGAGCGGTCGTTGAACCCGAGGTAGATGTTTCCCATCTTTTCTTTTGCTTCGCCAAAAGACGATGAAAACGAGGGCATTCAAGTTGATGACGGAATTTGAGGGCATGATGTTGCTCAAAGCCAAATTTTATACTCCTGGCTTCAGGGTTTCGTCCCTTTTTGATGGGTATGTGACTCGTTCCAGAGGGTCAATGCTTTTCCGTGGCGGGCAAACGCAGAACTTGAATTGATGCCAAATTGGTAAGGAGTTGGTAATACTAATAATGTTACCAATAATGCACGTGCGGAATAACTAATCCAATCAGATTAGAATTGGAATTGGAATTGGAATTATTTATTAGCTAACTACGTTGCATAAGCAACTCAGACCGAAATAGCGAGATTAAGTAACCTACGACGTCAACCTTTGTCAAGTGACCAGTTCCAAAAATGAGCAAAGTTTGGACATGTTAAATATAGCGGGAATGTTGGCCTAGGAGACTTGGTGAGAGAAAGGGCGAATTATGGCTCCCGAGCCACATCATCCAAGACTTTCCCTTTCCCAAACTTAGTCCCACAATATTTACTTGCGCCTTCTCCGAAAATGAAGCTTACATGCTGAATGTTCCTTGCGAGGTTGAGTGTGTTGGTGCTATAAACAACTATGTACCCACAGAAGTGATGATTCAAAAGTGATTTTTCAATCAATTTGTTCGCGTAAAGACCACAGTCGTCCTGGCACAATGTACATGCCCGGGCTGGCACTAATAGTACTCCTAGCTCATTAAGATGCTGCGTAGTATGATATTTTCCCTGTACAGTGTCTTTACCGCATGAGCGCGCCGTCCGAAGATGCAACTCCTGCATTTTCAGAATCCGTAAACATTCATTCAAATCGCTGTACATTGTACAAAGGGGGAAATTTTATCTACGTAAAGAATTCAATTGCACTTATTCAATTCCTCATGCCAGTCTCATCGTATATGTACTCGGGATACATTGGCACCCAGACCTTCGCCTTCGCCTCCTCCCTTATATCTTCAATCTTCAACTCATCAGACGCGCTCCCCTCTCTTACGGCTTGCTCAGCAACCGCAATGCCCACCTCAAAATTGATCCCCGCTGCAATGTCAATATCCGGCAATATCCCAGCACCAATCTCGTCTCCCTTACCACCTACTTCCTCAAGCAATGGCGAGAGCTCCGCAAGCCTGTTTGCACCCGCGACGAGCATGGTATCGGTGACACACCTCGAGCGGGAGAGGATAGCACCAAACCCAAGTCCAGGGTATATAAGTGCGTTGTTGCACTCAGCAATGCTATAAATCGAGCAAGACGTGATCAAAAAAAAAAAAAACAAGAAGCCAAGTTGGTTGAAAGAAAGAAGCTCGAACTCACGTCACCTCCCTTTCTTGCCCGCCTACATTCACCTTGACAGTCCCAAACGGACTCCCAGTTGCAACCAGCGCCATTCCATCGGTCCACTTCAATATGTCCTCCGGTTTCGCTTCGGTCAACCGACTGGGATTGGAGAGAGGGAGAATGATAGGCCTCTGGTTGGCCTCCAGACCGTCCACCATTACCCGCACTACTTCTTCCGTAAATGCACCGGCCCGCGTCGATGCACCAATGAGCACCGTAGGACACGCTCCGCGTACCACATCCAGAAGGCTAACCATCCCCGAGGAATCCTTGGTCCAATCTTCCTTTTTGGGTCGATAAAACTCCCTTCTCAACTCCTTGGTTCGATCGGATCCCTTGTTCTCCTCTTTATCGACGCCGCTGTCCTCATATAACAAACCTTCCTTGTCAATTATCCAGAAACGCCTATTGGCGTCCTCTCTGGAAATACCATCCGTTGTCATCATCGCGTCCCGGAGCTGAACGGTTATTCCCATCCCAGCGGAACCAGCACCGAAGATGACGAATCGCTGATCAGACAATCGTGCTTTGGGCTTTGTTGAACGGGTGGATGACTGCAACGAAATGCGGATGGCGGCGAGGATACATGCAAGGGTAACTGCTCCTGTACCCTGGCTGCACAAATAAAATAAAATCTCTTGTGCCAAGGAATGCAGTTGAACGTACATATCATCGTTGAATACTGCATGCGTATCCCGATACTTGTCTAACAGCCGATGAGCGTTGGCAGTTCCGAAATCCTCAAAATGGAGGAGAGAGTGCGGAAAGTGCTTCCGTATGAGTTGGACGAACCTGCATGGACGAAGTTATTAGAAAAAGAAGAAAACAAGGAGAAAGTCAATTGACTTGTCGACAAATTGGTCGTAGGCATCCCCACGAGCACGCTTTTCTCGCCAACCCTAAAGGTCGGTCCATATGTGCATTTGTTCACTTTTAGATGGGATAATTCAAGTCGACTTACCAGATACAGCGGGTCTTTCAATAGACTCTCATTATTAGTTCCCACATCGAGGACGACACTGATCGTCCTGTTGGGGTCCAGACCTCCTATTAATCTGGGAAATTCACACGAAAATGGCGGATAAGCATAAGCGGGATTACAACGAAGATTCCTCACGAATATATGACAGATTTTGCAGTGGATATCTGTCAGGGAATTTTAACTGCATGTTTTGAGAGGAATGAATATACGCATGCACACACCCAAACACCCTATATTCACTATCAAAACCTTTCCGTGTTGGTAAAATAAACGAACTTACTCCTACACCCTGGTCTCCAATCCCTAAAATAGCTTCGGCATCGCTGACCACGAAGAGATCGATATCTCTTCCTCGTGTTTGCTCAAGGAAGAGCTCCTCTATCTTATCTTCGTTGGGTAGTGTTAAAAAAAGACCCTCGCTACGCCTGAATATATGTGAGTAATTTGCAATCGCATCCGCCTGCAGAATGACCACAACAATGTTTTCATGAATCAGGTTGAGAATGAGAATGATCCTTACCTCGGTGGGTGTGTAGATAATCGGGACCAGCGCCCGCAGATGGCGAGAAATCAGTGCGTAGTACAACACCCAATTCTGTTCCTTCAAACTCTGCAAGAAAGTGTTCTTTGCGATGTCGGTTGTCCTCGCCTGGACCTGTTCCCATGCACGAGTGCACTGTTCATCAAGGGAGTTTACGCGGTAGGGTAACCGCCCTTCGAGACCGAAAGAATCTCTCTCTGATCTTGGAAATGCAGTAC
>Ga0307517_10012501_pt1 | contig 11640 bp, 4 predicted proteins | sample 23_EM_MG_FD_194515 | JGI IMG/M metagenome (GOLD analysis project Ga0307517, IMG submission 194515) | Populus trichocarpa ectomycorrhiza microbial communities from riparian zone in the Pacific Northwest, United States - 23_EM | ecosystem: Host-associated > Plants > Roots > Unclassified | place... | reverse complement strand
CAAAAAATAATTTTAAAAAAACAAAATATATTATTTTAATACATTTCAAAGTAAAAACCATTTTGAAAAACAACAACCACTGTTATCAATCTCGAACACCCCCTAATTAGTGTCATGTGGTGTATGCCACACGTGTTGGCTTAATAGGCGAGTAGAAAGGCATTCTCTCCCTCCCCCTCCCTCCATGACAGCTTACCCTTCACACATTGCTGGAATTCGCTGCTAGCCATTCCTCTCTTCCAAACACACCTGGAGATTTCCCAGGATGGTTCCATCCAAATTAAGCTTGTTCCACTTGGCGATGTACCAAGTGACTAGGGTAAAATCTCAAGCACACCAGAGATGAAAGGGATTAAAAGAGGAAAAAAAGGTATTCCTCTTGTGTGGCTTAAATCCCCAATAACACTCTCAAAAAGAAGAATAAAAAGGACAAACAGAGTACTATTTGCATCAAAGAATAGGTATAAAAAGGATTAGGTTTTCATTTTCAAGACAGCAAGATGATCAATATGGTAAATCAACACGAACCATTGGGAAAATATTGAATGATACTCGATCCACAATATCAGCACATAGATAAAGTCCCTGTCAAATTTAGCATCGGCCCATCTTCCAATATTGAATGATTAAACAGAAAAATCAATACTTTCTAATCATCAAACAGATGTTATTATGATTAAAATCATAGCTATGTATAGATCATGAAAGGAAATAAGAAGAAAAAAAACATCAGTTTTGAGAAGAAATAAATGGAAAACAAGAGATCCTAATTCATACCTGGTGATGAAGATAAGGAGGTCGTGTCGGCAGCCCAGTGAGTAGACTCCCTGTCTCCTCGTTTGCTTTTTACTCTCCATTCAGCTGACAAAAACGTTTCGTGGCTTCCAAGGTGAAGGAAAAAAAGACAAGAATGGTTGACTTGAATGTCTAAGTCTCGGAGGGCCACTCACTCGGTCCGTCCGTCAGTATTTTAGAGGACTTTTGAGAAGTCGTTCCTCCTAGACTTGGGGTTTGTTGGAAAACAAGGTATAAATTATATTTTTAAAATTTTTAAAAAATATATTTTTATATTATTTTGATGTATTAATATTAAAAATAATTTTTAAAAAATAAAAAATTATGTTTTAGATGTATTTTTAAGTGAAAAGTACTTTAAACCGTCATTACTATCACAATTTCAAATAAGCTTTTTATAAATAGAAAAATTTTAGTTTTTGAATTTTTTTTATTTATATTTTTTAAAACTAGGATCTTTTCCAAAAAAAAATTATGAAGATAGATTTTGAGAAATCGAGGTTAGAAAAAGATTTGTATACAAGTTTTATTAAAAAAAATTGTATTTGTTTTTTTAATGAAATAAATATATTTATTCTTTTATAAAATTAAAAAAAATATTCAAGGAAAAAAATTTATCTAGATTAGGATTCTTAATTACAAGGTTTTCTTATTAAGAAAAAGATTTAATTGGTTTTTTAAATAAACAGCTTTGGTTAAATGCAAAATCTATTTAAAAAACAGTTTATTCTTTTCTACAGTTAAAAAAAAAAGTGTTCTTTTCAGAAAACATGCTTAAGTTTGTTATTTTTGCAGAAACTTTATTTCAAAATCTATTTCTTTTATATTACAAAAAAGTATTTTAAGAGAGAACATTATTGGAAAAGTGTTCTTTTCAACTCCTAGCTATTTTATTTTTCAAAATTTTTTTCTACATGTACTACTTTCTCAAATTCTTTTTGAAAAGGTTCTAGTTTTCAACAAAAAAAAAAAAACTCTTGAATTTTATATTATTTATAATATTTACCTTGATAAGTAAAATGATTTACTTTCTTTTTTATTTTTTAGTTTTTGAATTTAAACATTGAAACTTTAAAATCATTAAAGAAAAACTTAAATCTTAATGAATACATGAATTGACTCAAGAATATATTAATCGTCAAACAAATTAAAAAATATATATATTATTATTGTTGTTGTTAATTACTTATTCCTTGAACTTAATTTAATCACTTTTTATATAAAGATAACATAATTATGACATATATATATATATATATATATATATAAAAGTTGATTAAGAAAAATATTGATGAGTCAATTTTATTAAATGTTAATTTATTATTTTAAATTATATGGGTCTGGTAAGTATGTCTGACCCAATATATTTATGTTTGGTGGTTAGTCGAGTCTAATGTGCTTGGACTTTGCAGTGCATCAAGTCCAAGGTAGCGTTGGTCTGGCACGCATGTCAAACCCAATATGATTGGACTTGACAGATTAGCTAAGTCCAAGACACTTAAACTTTACAGTGCGCCAAGTCTAAGGTAGTGTGCCAAGTCCAAGGTGGTGCGGTTTTGACACACATGACAGACCCAATGCATTTGAACATGGCATTTAGTCAAGTTCAAGGCGTTTGAACTTAGCAGTACGTCAAGTCTAAGGTGGCGTGGGTCTACACGAATGCTAAACCCAATACGCTTGAACTTGGTAGTTAGCCTGGCATTTAGCCAAGTCCAAGGCATTTTGACTTGGTAGTGAGCCAAGTCCAAGGTAGTGTGGTTCTGGCACACATATCAGACCCAATGCGTTTGGACTTGACATTTAGTCAAGTCCAAGGCGTTTGGACTTACACCAAGTCTAAGGTGGCGTGAGTCTACACGAATGCCAAACTCAATACGCTTGAACTTGGTAGTCAGCTAAGTCCAAGGCTCTTGGGCTTGACAGTGTGTCAAGCCCAAAATAACGTGGATCTGGCACATATGTTAAACCCAAGGTGTTTAGACTTGGCAGTCAGTCAAGTCCAAGATAATTATCAAGGCGCTTAGATTTGGCATGCATACCAGACACAATACACTTGGATTTGGTAGTTAGTCAAGTCCAAGGTGGCGTGTGTCTTGCACGAATGCTAGACCCAATACACTTGGAATTGGCAGTGCGTCAAGTTTAAGGTAGTGTGGGTCTGGCACGCTTGTCACACCCAATACACTTGGACTTGGCAGATTAGCCAAGTCCAAGGTAGTGTGGGTCTGACACGCATGCCAGACCCGAAGTGTTTGGACTTGGCATTTAGCCAAGTCCAAGATGGTGTGAGTCTGGCATGCATGTCAGACTCAATGCTCTTGGACTTGGCAATTAGCCAAGTTGAAGACGAAGTGCGCCAAGCCCAAGATAGTGTGAGTCTTACATGCATGCCACACCCAATACACTTGGACTTGGCAATGTGTCAAGCCCAAGATAGTATGGGTCTGGCGAACATGCTAGACCTAAAGAGTTTGAACTTTGCAGTCAACCAAGTCCATGATAATTACCAAGGCGCTTGGACTTGACAAGTAGCCAAGTTCAAGGCGCTTAGACTTGGTAGTGCGCCAAGTCCAAGGTGGCGTGGGTTTGGCACCCATGTTAGACTCAATACACTTGGACAGCCAAATCCAAGATGGCGTGAGTATGGCACGCTTGCCAGACCCAATATACTTGGACTTGGCAATTAGTCAAATCCAAGGTAGCGTGGGTAAGGCGCTTGGACTTGGTAATGTGCCAAGTTCAAGTCCATGATAATTATCAAGGCGCTTGGACTTGACAAGTAGACAAGTTCAAGGCGCTTAGACTTGGTAGTGCGCCAAGTCCAAGGTGGCATGGGGTCTGGCACCCCTGTTAGACCCAATACACTTGGACTTGGCAATTAGCCAAATCCAAGATGGCGTGAGTCTGGCACGCTTGCCAGACCCAATATACTTGGACTTGGCAATTAGCCAAATCCAAGGTAGCGTGGGTAAGGCGCTTAGACTTGGTAATGTGCCAAGTCCAAGGTGGCGTGAGTCTAACACGCATACCAAACCCAATGCATTTGGTCTTGGCAGTCAGTCAAGTCTAAAATAATTACCAAGGCACTTGGACTTGGCAGTGCGCCAAGCCCAAGGTGGCGTGGGTCTGACATGGATGACAGACCCAATACACTTAGACTTGGCATTGCGCCAAGCCCAAGGTAGCATCTGGCACGCATGCCAGACCCATTACGCTTGAACTTGGCAGTGCGCCAAGTCCAAGGTAGCGTGGGTATAACACGCATATCAAACCCAATGCATTTGGACATGGCAATTAGCCAAGTTCAAGGCATTTGGACTTAGCAGTGCACCAAGTCTAAGGTGGTGTGGGTTTTGCACGCATGTCAGACCCAATGCGCTTGGATATGACAGTTAGCCAAGTCCAAAGCGCTTGGGTTTAGTAGTGCGCCAAGCCCAAGATAGTGTGGGCCTGACACGCATGTCATTCCCAAATACGATTGGACTCGGCAGTCAACCAAGTTCAAGGCACTTGGGCTTGGCAGTGTGCCAAGCCCATGATAGAGTAGGTCTGACACGCATGTCAAACTCAGGGCATTTGAACTTGGCAGTCAACCAAGTCCAAGAAAATTATCATCCTCCCTTAGCATGTCCAAGGGAGTGACCGACCTCCTTTGAGTCTAAACATTACGGAAAAACTCAGCCTCTATAGGCTTAGCTATATTTGATGTCTTAAACTCTAAATCTCCCTACACCTTTTTAGGTGTTTAAAAGTCCTTCATGGACCCACTATATTCTTATCAGATAAGAAATATTTATCCCTCATTCAATGCTATCAGGATAATTACCTTGCAGACCTTCCTTTTATAGGCTATAAAATATACCATGAGGGTTTCATGACAAAAGGTTCAGGTTCACGATCTTAAACTCTTTACAACCTTGATATTTTATAAAATGCTGACTTTACTATCGCAGGATCTTAAAGTTTTTCCAATTAAGATTGTTTTTATTGCAGGTATTTAAGACCATTTTAGTGGATTTGGAGCTCTTTAGATTAGAAAAAAATCCAAATACTTAACATATAAATCAATTATTATTTCAAATTCTGAATAACCTTTTATTTTATGTTCTTAAATATTTGAACATCATCTAATATATTTTAAAAATTGATAATGTAAAATAAAATGAATTTTACAGAGTTACAGTGACAATTCAAGACATGTCAATTGATTGTACCAAAATTCACAAAATGCTATAGAGTTTAAATTTCTATAATTTACTTTATGGCTATTATGTCATGCTCACATCACATATGTACATACATGTTGCCCCTTGTAGCAGTAAAAATATCACCGACAACACAATTATTTATCTTTTCATTTTATATTTAAAACGTAGGACTTTGCAGCCTAATTTTATAGGAAGTTTGAAAGTGAAATAATAATTATTTTTTAAAATATTTTTTATTTAAAAATATATTAAAATAATATTTTTTTTATTTTTAAAAATTATTTTTAATATTAATACATCAAAATCTAAAAACATAAAAAAAAAATTATTTTTAATGAAATACGGTTTGGAATACTGACAACACAGTTTAAAGCTTTATTACTATCAAAAGCAACTACTAGAAATAAAAAAAAAAAACAGTTGCAATGAGGTCCCCAAATAATAATTATTCTCAATAATGCACTTCTCAACAACCAAATGAGCATGTGCCTGTGCCTGTGCCTGTGCCTGTGCCATCCAGCAAAAGAATCTTCTGTGGTTTCAGATGTTATAACGACAAACCAAAGCGTGGTGATGTTCTGCAACCGTCTTAATAAGACGACACTGATCAGTGCTGTGAAGAGAACTTGCGGCCTCCCCTGTGCTTTCGCTCTCTCTAATCTCTCACCTCTCCATTTCTCTACTGGTAAGCAGCAACCCATTTCCTAAATTTCCTTTTCTTTTTCCCTTCTTTATGTCATCTCAGATTCTCTCTTGTCTGTTTGTTTCTCGGACAATCTGGTGATGGTTTTATGTGTTCTAAAGTGTTTTTCTCTAACATTTCTTAATGGTTTTGATTTCTTTTTTAGTTTTATTAATGAGTTGGTCCTGCTATTTGAATGAGACATGAGTGGCATCTTTGTGTGCTTTATACTTGCTATAATTGTGAACTTGGACCTTAATGATTATTTCTAGTTAATATTCATTCCATTCCTTCTGAATGAGGCTGCTCAGTGATGTTGGATTACTGCAAATTTAGTCTGATTTAAAGCTAGAAATTCTTAAAAATCAATGTTCTTTAGCTTTGGAATATGGATATATACATTGGAGCCAAGAGGGTCTAATTGCAAGTTCATATTGTTGTCAACTTATCCTTGATTGCGCAGCTCTGGCCTGAGATATGATTTGGGGAAATGGATGATGTTCGGGTGAAGTCTTTAAAATGCGGAGAACATGAATCAGAAAGTGAAAGATTGAGTTTTCATTAAGCAATGAAAGAATCCTTATTATTCTCGTACTTTCGGATCTTTCAACTAATCATCAAAATGAATGTCTTTACTCTGAGCATAAAAATGATGTACCTATTGTATTGATTGAGTGCTGGTTAATGAGAGAGATGGCATGGCTGAGCTCGCTTTGGTTAGTAAATCTTGGCTTGTGTCTTGGGGAGGTTGGGAAGTCCACATATAGTTGCACTGATTTGCCTTCTTTTTATTTAAAGATGTAAAGATGAGAGGCCATATAACTGCAATTTGGTTGTAGTGTTAAACAGGTTGTAGCCTTGGAATTCAGACTCTCCAAATTTAAGCCAGCTGTATATGATTTGTTAATCCCACTCGCAGAATCTAGTTTTTACCGATTAGACAATGGTATATTATTTGATATTTGGATATTCAGTAATGACATTTGAAGCATGTTACTATTCTCATGCGAAATCCATTTTTTTATATAAAATTTAGTTGTATTTATTGGAAATGCACGCTCCCAGTGACTATGTTTGAATCTATTTCAACTAAGGCTAGCAGTAAGTTCCCTTTATTTAAAAAAGAGTGATTGCACATATTCCTTCATGAGGAAGTTTCACCATATGATTTCACTAAAATGGAATTTGCACTTTGCGCAATTTACCTGGCCTTTCAAGCACATTCATTAACCAAAAATATTCTTCTTTTTTTCCTGTAGATAATACAAAGAACAGTTATTTATTACTTTTACTGTTTTCATTGCTTAGTGTTTGTTCATTGCAGGTACATTGAGTGAGGTGGAGCAAATGGTTGGGAACAGTGACAAGCACATCACTCGTGTTCTCTTTTGTGGGCCATATTTCCCTGCTTCTCATCAGTACACTAAAGAATACTTGCAGAAGTACCCTTTCATCCAGGTATGTCCTTGAATGCATTATTTCTCCGTGGCTGAATTCTTATACATATTCTTAGCATTGTAGATTGAAAGAATTCATTTCTTTCCGAGGCGTTATTTGCTTTTACTAACCACATAATGCATTCCTTGAAAGTATATTAGATATTTTCCAAAAGTTGCCTGTGACATTTTGCTTAACCTATACGTTCTATTCCTTCTTTTTTTTCCTAAATAATAACAAGATAATTACTTCAAACATATTTACTGTTTGGATAATTTTTCTACTACCTGTTCATTATGTATTCAGTTGTTATATTGCTATTTGCTAACTTCTTGTAGGTTGATGATGTCCCACTTGCTGTCGTGCCTGATGTTATATCAAACTACAACATTTGCATAGTAAAAAACATGCGGCTAACTTCAAACATTATATCCCGTGCAACTCAGATGAAACTTATTATGCAGTTTGGTGTTGGCCTTGAAGGTAACAATCTAAATTACGATAATTTTGACGTTTCTAGTATCCTATCAGCCTGATCCATTCTTATTTTCTTTATCCTGTTGCATCATCACTATCAAAATTGATTGCCTATCATAAATCTTTGCATGAAGGAGTTGATATTGATGCTGCTACAAAGTACGGAATTAAAGTCGCCAGAATTCCAGGTGATGCTACTGGAAATGCAGCATCATGTGCAGAGATGGCCATATATTTAATGTTGGGCCTTCTTCGGAAACAGGTTTCTGTGCTTATTTAGTTACTAGAAATAACTTTCTTACTCTGTTCTAATCTCAGCTCAACTAAACCAAGACTCAATATCAAAGTTTGACTCAGTTATGTGGATCCTCTTCCACTATTGAGCTTTATTTTGGGCCAAAATGCTTTTTGGGCTGTTATGATACCAAATCATTTCGAGTCTGGAACTAGCTGTTCAGAAAAGGCAGGTAGTATATAATTTGTTTGACTGCAAATGGCTTTTTAGTCACATTTGAAATGTACTTCCTTAAGTTTTGATAATTATGTTTTATGTTAAAATCCTTTTCTTTTGACATGGGTGCTTTAATTATTTCTCTTTGTGCTTCTTCGATGTGATGATCTTTTATTCAAAATCTAATTCAACTTTCTGAGGTTTGAGTGAAATTTGAGTTAAAATCTCTAAATAACTTATAGACTAAAGTGGACAAATTATTTCAAACACAGAATTTTCTGTTAACTTATGGTTTTATATGATCCATGAATCAAAAGTAACTTGAATCGATAGAGTATCTAACTTTCCCTTGATATCGTTTGAGTGACATCTTTAAAATACAGTGTATGGTTATAAAGATGTCATGCTTCTTATGAGTCCTTTAATAACAAACAATGTAAGTTGCTGATTGGCAATTGAAGATATTGAGGTGCACAATCTTAACAGGCTCATTTTCTGTTCTATGCCCATTCCTGATTCTAAGGTCCCCGATTCTAAGCCCGTTTCCGATGTTGTTGTTCATTTGTTGTTTAGTTGTCCGATTTTTTATGACTCTGTCATCCTGCATGCATCACCATGTCAGGCTACTTTTCAGGGAGCACTGTCATCCCTACTAGGAGGTCATGTATCTGTAAAATCTGTGCACATCAGCACCGGTTTCATAACAACTGTTTGGCTTCCCGAAGCAGCAGGCTTTGTCCTTTTTTTCTCTTGAACAAAATTGGCTTTGTCTATGCACTGTGGTAGCACTCTTTTAATGAATCTTCACTTTAGCATGCTGCGATTATTTTATTTGCTTTGCTATGTATTTTCTGTATGAACTTATTATATCATCAGAGTAACTTGTGTTACTGCTATAGAATGAGATGCAGATTTCCATAAAGCAGAAAAGGCTTGGAGAACCAGCTGGTGAGACACTATTTGGCAAGACAGTGAGTATAGATCTTTACTTTTTTTTTTACATCCTCATCTAATATTCTTCTTGGTTACTTCTCTTAAAAATTCCATGAATATTTTGCAGATAGATTTTCTTTTCCTCGGTTTAATGTTTATGTGATTTTCACAAAAACACATGAGGAATGAATGTTGACAATGTAAATTCTTGATACAATCTGCAAATTGAATAAAGAAATGAGAACTCTGTTTATTAAGTTCTGTTATGCAAAAATATATAATGAATGGTTTGATAACAAAGCTCCTGGTGTCAACATGGAGATATGGTGTCTGGCTGTTGGCATGGCAATCCTAAATTGAAGACATAAAAGGCCATAACTCTATGTAAAGTTTGATTGAACAGTACATGTATATAAACAAATGCGCACTTGTTTATATTTATGCTAATAGAAAACTGTGTATGTGTTTATGCGAGTGTGCAGACGCATACAGCACAAAATATAAATTGCTAGCTCCAATTAAAGTCCGTCATTTTTCTTCAAATAAGCCTCTTTTTACAATTCAAAATACTTTTTAGGGTACTTAAAAGTGAGAGCACTAGTCATTTATTAGTGCAAGAACTATAAAATTACAGGCTTTGGGGATGTGAGACAGAAGCTTAAAAAACTATGTTCTTTTCGAGTAACAAGTCTGAGTTCCTCTAGTAAATAAAGCAGTCTGTGAGGAAAGGACTCATCAGTGGTGGTAGTCAAAGTCTACTGAGAAAATTTTAATTAGAAAAGACCTCTGTTCTACCATTTGAACTTGAATTTATGGTTACTTATTTATTAAAATTCAACAATTAGTTCAAAAGTCTTTATATTTGTTTCCATCTACCTTTTTGTGATCTTCTCTGATTTTTGAAAATCCCATATCCTTGCTGGATTTTTTGGCTTCTGTAGGTATTCATTATGGGGTTTGGAAATATAGGGATTGATTTGGCAAAGCGCTTGCGACCATTCGGTGTCAAGATTATTGCCACAAAAAGGAGCTGGGCACTGCATTCTGAAGGTTCTCTTCAATCCAATGGTATGCAAGAGTTCACTGTAACATAACAATATTGGTCTGAAGGCTTTTTATTTATTCATTACATATGCTCAGGTTTCCTAATTGAAAATGGTACCAATGATAATTTGGTTGACGAGAAGGGCAGTCATGAAGATATTTACAAGTTTGCTGGAGAGTCAGACATAGTTGTTTGTTGCTTGAGGATGAATAAAGAGACAGTAAGCCTATGCTCTCTTCTGTACTTTGTGTACTTTGGAAAGATTTCCTATTGGATTGCATTGAAATGGAGATGCTCAGTGGACTTGGAGTTGGCTTATATGGACAAGTTGCCAGCTAGCACAACGAATTCTTGATCAATTGCATTCATCCCGAGTGCATGGCAAAAGGAAGTCTTTATTTGACTTCGTTTCTGCTTCACCACCTCCTTCCTGTCTAGAACAAAAATCTTATTACATGATGGAAAATGTTCTCATACATTTTTAGTTTTCAGTGTATTTTTCCAAAATTCTTACATCAAAGGAAAAGTTCTAGCCTATCAAAAAAGGAAAATTTTCAATTAATATAGCATAGATAAGGAAAGAAATCTTACAATTTATTCCCTCTCCATCATTTGTTAATTGTTGTCTTTTAACTCTTTCTGTACTTCCTTCTTGAAATTAGTTTCATACCTTTTATATGTCAAATGAAAGAAGGCCATGCTTTTCTTTCTAATTTTATACTCTGTTCATGAGTTAAATGGTAACGTTTTTAGCTTATTTATTTACTTTTGGAGGTCTAGATTTGGATTTAACTGATTGGTCTATTCAATGAACTGCTTGAAGTAAGATATCAATGAGCAATTTGGGCGACAAAGAATTTGAATGTGAAAACAATTGTCCTATATTTCTATTCAACCCTTGTATTTTTCTCCTATTCTAATTTTTAATTTGAACTTGCTAAAATAATGTCAACTGATATTTATGCTTTTTCATTTTCTGTTTGAGATGTGTATTTTTTTAATTTTTTTTGCATCATACTTGGTATTGTATTTCTCTCCAAATGTCTATTTTATATAATTGATTGGCTAATCCAATAGTATGTCTGTGCTACAAGATTGATTGTCTAACTCACCACTTTTGGTTATTGCACTCTCAGGCTGGTATTGTGAACAAATCATTCATATCTTCAATGAAAAAGGTTTGTGTTGCTTGTACTCCTTTGCACTGGAAACTTTCCTTGTTTGCATGAAATTATGATGCATCTTCTTCCTGTAGAATTTTCTCTTATGATCCACATTTGTTTTCTTTTTTAGAAGGTGCAATAGACAAGAGTGCTTAGAACTACTGTTCTTAATGATTATGTATCGGTGATGGTCAATAAATAAAGCATGTCAGCTTTTTTCTTATCTGGTCTAGCTAATTTTTTACTTCTCTGCGTAATCATTCAACACACTTTAATATATGTTTTTCAGGGTTCCCTTTTGGTAAATATTGCTCGAGGAGGTCTCTTGGACTACAACGCTGTTGTGCATCATCTTGAGTCTGGACATTTAGGGGGCTTAGGAATTGATGTCGCTTGGACTGAGCCATTTGATCCTGATGATCCAATTCTCAAATTCAACAATGTTA
>Ga0307517_10012499_pt1 | contig 11640 bp, 7 predicted proteins | sample 23_EM_MG_FD_194515 | JGI IMG/M metagenome (GOLD analysis project Ga0307517, IMG submission 194515) | Populus trichocarpa ectomycorrhiza microbial communities from riparian zone in the Pacific Northwest, United States - 23_EM | ecosystem: Host-associated > Plants > Roots > Unclassified | place... | reverse complement strand
TCTGGGACAGTTAAAGACGAACTGTCAAGGTGTTGTAGATGTGTTTTAATAGCTCTAAGAAAATCTGTTTGGTTTTCTTGGATTTGTGTTTGGCTGGTTTTTGTAATTTGGTAAGGTTTGAAGACTGAGTTTTTTAGTTTTAAGTCAGTTGAGGTTTTAATGCCAACTGAACTTGTAGTAGTTCTTTGTATTTGTTTCTCTAGTCGTGTAAGTTGCTTTCCCAATGTATTAAGGTTGGTGTTTGTAAAGTTGTTTTGGTTAATGATGTGTTTTGTATTGGAAAGGGCGTCATCAGTAGATATTTTGTAAGGAGCTGCCTCGACAGTCTGGTTATTGTGGGTTATCTGGATATTTCTCAAAGGTGGATGTTCAGATTCAACTGCAGGTCCACTGGTGAGGTTCCATACAGGGGTTTTTGACCTTGATGTGACCGGGCATGCATGTTTAATGGATGCAAAAGGATATGGAATGTGATGCTTAGATGCATAATATAATTCAAACCAATCAAAAAATAGAATCTGTATTTTGTGTAACTCAATGAAATTATAAAATTGTTTTTGTATTTCACTTCTGTGTTCGAGAAAGTTTTGAAAAAACCAAATTCATTTTGTAGAGTTACAGGTCGAATAAAAATCCTTTTTGAAAAGAGTTTTGTGAAGAACAAAATGTTTCTCTGAAGTCAAAACATTTAGCTCATTTTGGATATTTTCAGTAATAGCTGAAAAGGTTGGTGAAGTTGGAGGAGATGGTTGATCAAGGTTTGTAAAGACAGGTTTTGGTATATTTGTAGTATAGTCTGCATTTTGGAAACTAGGAGAAGGGATATCGAATGTAGATTTTCTTAGAAGGTTTTTGTGATAAGGGATATTGATAACAGAAGGGATTTTGGAAATTCTTCCCAGATCTATTGTACTGGAAGAGGAAGAGGCTTCTGAGAATCTGGAACTTGTAGAGTGTCGGTGGAAAGATAGTTTGACTTTTCCATCTGTGTATTGGGTAATATTTTTAATTTGGACATTGGGTTGAGGTGGTGGTGGTTTTTCTGGTGGTGCTGCACCTTCAAGGATCCAATCGTCTGGTAGGGATATGTCTTTCCATTGGATTGCTTTTGGGACAACAGTGTTTGAGCGGGATAAATCTGTTTGTAGTAGGAGTGTTTCGCCTTTTTGAGATTGAAATTTGTGTTTGCTGGCAAAGGCTGAGAACATGACTTTGTAATGGATTTTGAATATGAGAGCAACATGGATAGATCCTTCGAGCATGTCATAATTGTGGGTCTTTATTTTTAGTAGCATACTTTGTAAGATATTTTTGTCTTTGAGGGATATGGTTATGTTTGGATAACAGTCGAATGATACCGGACCACTACAAAGGCTAGACTCAATAGAACTGAGGAGGGAGTCTTTGAAGTTTTGAAATCTAGCATCACGGAGGACAGCTAAAATAGAGGTGTTTAAGCCTTCTTTTGTAAGGGGTTTTATTCCGACTTGGACAAGGCCAACATGAATATATTTATAGTTCCGGGCGAGATGTTTTTGTAGGGATTTTTGAGAGAGGAGTTGAATGGTTTCAAAAGGTTTGGTAAGCTGAATATCTCGTTCTTCAGTTTTGATAGTAAAATCTGTTTTGAAAATATCATATTTAGATTTTTGGTAAATCTGTGTTTGAGAAATTTTTGGAATTTTCCAGTCATCAATGTTTTTTGTAAAGTCTTCAATAGTTATTTCTTCACTTTGTACTATTCTTCTGCTTTCAGAAGATTCAGAGGTAGAGGAAGCCGAAATAGAAGTAGTCCTGTGAAAGACGGAATCCATAAAAAGGAAAGATAAACTAGGAAACAGGCTGCAGGTTATATGGATTTATTGCCCTAAAACTCAGACGAGACTTACACCATTTAGTTGCATACCTATAGTCTAATGGTCTCTTATTCTTTCTAAAAATACTGACTTTTATATTACTATTCCTACCCGGATCCCAGTATATATATATAGACACACACCGTCTCTTAATTCAAACCTCATGTATTCAAAATGAACTTTAGATGCAGGAATCACTCTCCATGTAAAAAATAAAAAATTAATCCTTTCCTTCAACATGTTTATGCAAACTTGAACTTGTGTTATGGTCATTGTTGTCAAATCTTGGTATTTTAAAACTAATAGTTGTTTTTAAAAATAATTTTTTATTAAAATAATATATTTTTAAGATTTATTTGAAATATCAATACATTAAAAAAAATATAAAAATTAACTTACTAAAAAAATAATTTTAAAATATAAAAATAAACATTCTCGTGATAAACAATAAATATGGTATTTGAATAAAGAAAAAACCGATCGCATTTGACTTAAAAAAAACACTAAAACTTGTCTTGTCATGGATGCAATTAGGTAAGAAAGAGGGATGACAACGAGCTGTCCGAAGAAAAATTAAAATATAAATAATAAAATAAAGGAAAAAGTTACATCACTTAAAAAAAAAAAAAAAAAAACCAGAAAATGCCAACGAAAATATCCTGTCACGGAATATTTGTTTTCGTCGTCGCAATGATAATTAATATTCATATTATTCAACCTTCTTTTCTTCTTCGAAAACTCAACACCTTTATTTTCCTCCGCCCCCACCTTCACCTGCATTCTTTATCCCATTGAATAAAGTTAGGTCCATCTTCCGAGCTGCCACCCTTTCTCATCAAATTGTTATCAATACCATCTTCCTAGTAAATTTTATAAATAAAAAAATTTATATAATATTTTTTAAATTAAAATAATCAACTTTTTTTTTATTAACTTTGGTGTTCGGACCATCTTGCGCATACCTCGACTAATTTCACAAACCCTGAAGTTAATAATCATGTAAACCTCCAATAAGAATAACCATAAAGCTCGAATTTGAGACCACAGGGGAACAAACCCCTTAATTTTAAACTTTTACCACTGAGTCACCTACTGGATGGTTAATCAACCTTGCTACAATGAGATTTGATTCAATAATCCAGAATTACTCACCAGTTTGATTAAAATTATGAGAAAAATAATTAAGAATATAAAATAAGATATTTTTAAAGTGTTTTTTAAAAAATTATTTGTTTTATTTGTTTTAAATTAATATTTTTTAGTATTTTTATATATTTTATTGAGTGTTGTTAAAAATAATTTTTTTTTTAAAATATTATTTGAATAAATAAATAATATTACGGTAGAATAGTCTAGAGTGTAGACTAGTCTGTCCCATTCATTCACATGTCAAACAGAATCTCTATGCTCTGGTCAAACTTTTTATTTATTTCTATTTTTATTTCTGGGCATTTCTTCTTCTTATTCTAACAAATTAAATCACTCCCATCAACCCCTTTTCTTTTCATTTAGGGTTTCTCTCTCTCTAGAAACTCCCCCCTCTCTCTCTTAAAGGATTCTCCTTTACCATACCATTTCTCGAACCCAAAGTCCGGTGCTCGCGTCCTGCACAGCTCATTTGTCAATTTCCGAGCTCCACCCTGCTTTAATTTCACCGCTGTTTGAGCTCGGTTTTTACCTGTAGTTGATGATTCAAGAAAATCGATTGCTTCCATGCGGGAATGTACGGGTTTTACTTCATTTTGAGCTTAATACACGCATGCGTTTCACCCATCGCTCAAAGGAGCTTAGATCTGCTTTCTGTTTCAAAAACTGCTTCAAATTCGCTTAAATTTGACCATGATTCTGTTTTTTATTTTTTCCAACTCTGAAGCATTTTGTGGGTTGATTGATAATATAGTTGAATCATGTATGGTTAATATCAGCTAAGTGTGTTTTTATAATTATTTAATTAATTTAAAAGAAATTGTATTAAATTACCCTAAAAAATGAGAAATTGGTTTTATGCCTTATAGACGAGTAAAAAAAATTATCTTTTGTCGATTGGAGCTGTTTTTGAATTGGTTTGTTGCTTAATTTAAGGGATGTGTAATGCGTGTGGATTTTTAAGGGCAGAGTAGAGCATGTTTTGACGTAATAGAGCTAATTTATGGTTTCTGAAATGGTTGCTTCTGCTTTTGGTGAAGAGTAGTGACGTGCTGAGTAATGGCGCTTAGAGTTCCAGCTCCCGAGGCAGCTGAGATTGCAATTGGGGCAATAGGGCGTGGATATGATGTGGCAATTGATCTAAGGTTGAGGTATTGTAAAGGGGATCTAAAGGATCCACGCTTGATCGAGATTGATGAGGATGGGGGTCGAGAAATCATTTTGCCAGGTGGGATTTCAATTCCGAATGTGTCCAAATCGATAAAGTGCGACAAGGGGGAGCGAACTCGGTTTAGGTCTGATGTTCTGTCATTCCAGCAGGTTGTTGCTAAATTGTTTACTTTGATCGCCTCATAATTTGATTGTTTTATGACAAAACAGATTCGGAGTTCTTTGCTTTTGCTATTAATTAGTTGGTCAAAACACATTTCTGCATTTCCATCTCCTATAATGTAATTTTTTCTTGATTGCTCGCTTGCTTCTTAATGCACTCCACTCTTTCCTCTGCATTGTTGTAATCCATATGTCAATTGAACTGGCTCATTTAAATTGTTGCTGCATTGCCTCTTCTATATTACCTTTTCTTCTAGTTAAAACCTCTTGACTCAATGAACTGTAATAAAAGTTTCTGCAGAGATCAGTTTTTTCTACATATTTGCATAGCTAATGGGATGAGTTGTGATGAGGTTTTCATTCTTGCTGTTTGTCAAATATTTAACACGCTGTTCAAGATACTGGATTAGGTTGTTGGAAGGGCAGTATGCTTGTTCCTTTTGTTTTACATGCCTTACGTGACAATAGAATATGACAGAAGGATATCATGTTTGTGGGTTTCTTTTTCTTTCCCGTTTCTCATCGCCTCCACTTTTCCTTGCTTTCTTCCAGATGTCAGAGCAGTTCAACCAGGAATTGTCTTTGACTGGAAAAATTCCCTCAGGTCTTTTCAATGCCATGTTTGAATTCTCAAGTTGTTGGCAGAAAGATGCTGCCAACACTAAAACCCTTTCTTTTGATGGAGTGTTCATTACGCTCTATACAGTTGCTTTAGAGAAGTCTCAGATGGTACTTCGTGATCATGTTAAGAAGGCTGTCCCATCAACATGGGATCCTGCTGCATTAGCAAAGTAAGTTTTTTATATTTTTATTTTCAATCAAATTGTGAGATTGCAGTCATTATTCATGCCTCATCTGAGAGATAGCTTGTCTTTGATTCTGATAGTGACTTCTATTATAAACTCTTGATATCCAATAGAACCTTTTTTGCTTTTAATATATATATCCATGATTTTGCTATTTTTGTGTCATCAGAATCTCTGAATTTTAAAATGCCATGCACTGATTTTATCTTATATGACAATTTCAGACAACGGTGATGTAATTAATTGGATGTGTGACTCTATAGCTTATGTTTTCTTTTTATAGAAGATTGAACCCATAAAGTAGGGTTAATTGGGAAGGAAAAAAAATGAAAAGGAGAGGAAGAACAAGGAACGGGGAGAGAAAAATGAGCAAAGCAGCTCTTCTAAATCAAACCCAAATCAATATGCCAGAGAACCTGTCCATTACATTCATAGCATACCTACTTGTAAAACTGAAAGATGGGGTATGGGATATGAAATGTGAAATTAAAACTTATCAATTAAGAGATTCTAAACATCTTGGAAGATCTGGAGAACCCAAAGACAATATAAGTCCTACATTTTCACCAACATGTGTTCTTTTCCCACCAAAATTTGTTAAAAAAAGAAGCTTATAGCTCATCCAAGATCATCTTGTAAATGTTGGTTTGCTTTCTTGTTTTTTCATTCTCTTTCATAATGCAAGAGAAAATCATTCAGGTACGGCATTTGTATGACTGACAGACTTGTTTTAAGCTAGTGCATATCTTAAGATCTGTTATATTTATCTTTTGTTGAACCTTGAGATATTAGAGTACAATTGCTTGAGTCCTTGTTAAAACTCTACATATCTACTGGATCAAATATGCACTAGCTTAAAATGAGGTTTCAGTTAAAAACTCTCTACCTGCTCCCTCAAGTAATCTCTTATTGAATTGGTTAAGTAGTTTTACAAATCTACTGTAATGCCAGTCTTAGAGGCTTCATATTTCCACTATAATAAAAGGAGTTTTTTTCAGTTTAAATGCTGTGACCTAATTAAGTAACCTTTTATTAAATTGGTTATGTAAAATTTTAGAGTTCTACTGAAACATCAAAACCAGTCGCAAGGAAAGCATACTAAAGAGCACCAGGAAAAGGAAGTATCTCATAGATTGTGAAAAGTTCAATTTAGAGTACAGAGGATATCAATGTTGTATTACCTTTAAAAACACCAATAACAGTTTATAAACTGTGAAATCTCAAATTGCTAATTGCAAAGGCTTCTATGGAGAGAGGGGTGAAGACCCCGTTTGGTTATATTGTCAAACATCCCTATTGAATCCTGATTTTCTACTTTGCTTGAAGCAGTAATTTTGTTGTAAAAATAACTAACTATGAATTTTTGGATTTTATTTCAGTTGACACTGAACAAGATAATTTAAAAAAGGGGCATAAGATTAATTAAAAATATAAGATAGCATGTGAAGAAAATGGGCTTGCTAATATCGTTCTCTACTCTCTCAAATGTCTGCAATTCTTGTCAACAGCCTTGTATAGCAAGTAATGTGTTCTGCATTTTGACCAACTTGTATGGCGTTAACTGTTAAGAATTTGCCACCACCCTCAGAAAGAAGAATCTTAAATGGGTACTTTTACTGGCATACTTCTATGTCAATGCCTTGTTGCGCAACGCTTGAATGACTGGACCTTCAAATTCTTGTCTCCAGTGCAACACATCAACTGCTTGGCTGCATTTCATAACGAGTTGCAAGCTTCCTATCTTGCACAACGCAATCGAATTTCATTTTCCAGTAGAGATATTCATGGCCAGTCCTTGTCATGACAGCAGCTGTGCTTTTATAAATAAACGTACAGTATTTATAGGACAGAATTTGATAAGTTCCTACTGATAACAATGTGGTGAATGATGGACCTGAGCATGGATGCCGTGGTTGATATGGTTTAACACAATTCAAGCTCTATAGTTTTATTCTAAGTTCACCCTTTTCTGTTAGATTTGTCACTAGGATTTGTGTTTGTTTGTGTTTCAAAGAAACTGTTATTGCCTTGGCTCTTTTTCCTTTTGTGGGATTGTGATTGCAGTCTGTACTGGTTGAAATGCATGTATTTGGTTTCCATTCTTAAAATTCTGCTTTATATATTGATGTAAATCCGTTTAAAGTTTTTTTTTGTCTCTGTCCTTTTTCTGAAGGTATGTAGAAAAAATTGCTTAGCATTTGAAAAAAAAGTGTGCTGCCCCAATTTTTTAAATCAAACTGGAATTTGAAAATATGTTTGCTGTTTCAGGTTTATTGAGACATTTGGCACTCATATCATTGTTGGTGTCAAGATGGGTGGGAAGGATGTAATATATATGAAACAACAACATTCATCAACTCTTCAACCAGCTGATCTACAGAAGAGATTAAAGGAGATGGCAGATAGGAGGTTTTTAGATACGAATGGACAGTACGGTATGGCTTCTGAGCAAGTGGACCAGAATAACAAGGTTTGTGATTAGTTTGTCCATGCTACCTTTTTTTTATATATATAATTTGGAATCCAAGCATTTAACATGTGATCTGATTTTTGAAATCCTACAATCTGATTCTTACATGTAGATCTAATTTTCTGATCATAACATAACTAAAATACATAAGATTTTACTTGAAATTCTTATGTCATGCTTATTTGATAAACTTTATTCCACAATCACAATCCACGCTGTAGTGTCATGGGTTTCCTTGAATACTTTGATGCTATGGTATATTAGGTTCTCCTTCATGATCATAGTTGAGCTTCTGCACTTGACTAATTATGGATTAGGCTGGCAGGTTGTATTTCTAATCCAAATATGAAAAGGAGATTATGAATGTCTTTGAAAACATTTGGATTTGGGAGATGAAGTGCACAACATAAGTGTTGTTTGGTGTTAACACACGAGATATTGATCACGATTAGATTTTTTTAGGGAAAAAACTTGTAGAATGAGGTTTGCAGTAGCTTGATTTCAGAAATTAGACATAAGAAAAGGTATCCCCTATAGACCATTATGGTCTTCTTGGCTGCAAAACAACAAAACCCGTTGTCAAACAGGAACGCAATGGTATTATAATTTTTGATTACATAGCATTTGTTATATAACAGCAGTCTTTTGATTCCATGGCATTGAGGCCTGTGCTAATGGAGCAAACCATATGACATGAAGTGCCAAAATTGAAACTGTCACTGGAGTGCAAATGATCTCTAAATTGCCATTATATCAACAAAAATGATTTGCCTGTTGGGTTTCTATGTAAATACCATGTAAACCACATGAGTGTGGGCACACTCAATTGGCATATTTGTTTATATTATAATTTCAAGGCATCTTATCTAAACACTTTTGCTTCAGCTTGGAGTTAGGGAGCAGAGGCTGAGGTTTGCCGATACCAATCCATCAAGCTCGTATTCTCACAAGGAGGTAGTGTCCCTGATATGTTTATTCTTCATTTGGATTGGATGAATTCTTGATATGCTTGTCAAACTCATCTGCTGAAATATTTTGAAGATCTCTAGGGTTTTCTTTGGTGAAAATTATAATTTTGATTGTTATTGTTTAATGACTGATTGCAGGATATTGTAAGAATTTACAAGAGAAGAGGTGGAAGGGATAATGGGATCTTATCCCATACCGAATGGTTGCACAGTGTTCAATCTGAGCCTGATGTTATCTCAATGTCCTTTATCCCAGTTACCTCTCTGTTATATGGTGTCCCAGGGAGTGGATTCTTGAGCCATGCCATAAATCTCTATTTACGATGTGAGTGAAAAATGTTCTGAAGTTTGTAACTTCATTGTATTCTGTTTTGCATTAGTGTTACTAGTGATCAAATCATGTATGGATAGATATTTGTTTTGGTTTTAGTAAAAATTTGCTTGCTTATCAGTAGACATTCTTTTTCTGGGCTTTGCAATCTTTTTGCCACGAGTTCATTGTGATATTGACATGTTTTTCATTGTAACTTCATTACTGTTCTTCTATTGCTGCGATTCATTTGTGCTCATTAGAAATGACGTCTGTGTTTCTGCTAATGCATACCAGATAAGCCCCCAATTGAAGAGCTACACCAGTTTTTGGAATTTCAGCTGCCTAGGCAGTGGGCACCAGTGTTCAGTGAACTTCCCTTGGGGCCACAGCGGAAGCAACAAAATACAGCTTCATTACAGTTCAGTCTCATGGGGCCAAAGCTTTTTGTGAACACTACTCCGGTAAAGCTTCTCTCGTCTGCTCAAATTGTTGTTTTCAATTGGATTTACTAGATACTTTAAACCATGACGGTCTCGTGCTCATATACTGTGTATTACTTATTGTCTTCAACCAGTAAAGATCTAATATGATGATGTTGTATGGTTTCATGTAAGAAAATAGAATTTCCAAGTAGTGCTATATCCATAAGGTCTATTTATCTGAAGTTTTTATGGTTGATGATGTGGATCCCAGATGTCAAATATTTGCTGTGTGCATTCGCTATACCATAAATCTGGGTATTACTATATAAATCTGTTAGATATAGCTTTTTCAATATTTTTATCTTTCTCAACTTGTCAGTGCTGCCATAGCACAATTGCATTCATCAATCAAGAATTTTAATATCACATCAAAATTTCTTCCAATACTTCCTGAGAAAATTTCACAGATAAACCAAGTAACCCAATTCATTTCATTTTCTTGTTACCAGCGGTTTTCAGGCAAACTAGAATAACTCAAACCATCTAATATTCCTCCATTCAATGATGGTGTAGAATGCCAAAAATGGTGATGGTTCTGCTGTGAATTTGTTTTCTGCTAGATTCTGATTTATAATTCATCCATTTGTTTATTTCATCATTTGTCTGATAGGTTGATGTGGGCAAGAGACCAGTGACTGGCCTTAGGCTCTATCTAGAAGGTAAAAGGAGCAATCGCTTAGCCATACACTTGCAGCACCTCTCGTCTCTTCCAAAAATCTTCCAACTTAAAGATGATTCAAATGGTAATACCAACCAAGAATCCTATGAACGCAAATACTATGAGAAAGTTCAGTGGAAGCATTTTTCTCATATCTGCACAGCCCCTGTGGAGTCTGATGAAGATCTTTCTATAGTAACTGGAGCTCAGTTACAAGTTGTGAATTCCGGGTTTAAAAATATTCTCTTTTTGCGACTTCGGTTTTCAACTGTGTTGGGAGCTGTATCTGTGAAGCAACCAGAGTGGGATGGATCGCCAGGGTTGGCACGCAAGTCGGGCCTCATATCAACCTTAATCAGCCATCACTTCACGTCAGTGCAGAAGCCACCTCCACGGCCTGCTGATGTAAATATAAATTCAGCTGTATACCCTGGCGGTCCTCCTATGCCATCTCAAGCCCCTAAGCTTCTCAAGTTTGTGGACATAACAGAGATGACTAGAGGACCACAAGAAACTCCTGGCTATTGGGTTGTTTCTGGGGCAAAACTAGCGGTGGAGAAGGGCCGGATTTCTCTCCGGGTTAAGTACTCCTTGTTGACTCAGGTATTATCTGATGATGAGGATGTCGAAACAGAGCACTAAAGGATTTTATACTCACCCTACAATGAAGACAAAATACAAGTCCAAAAATGAGAGAAGAGAATCGAATCGAATCAGTGGGATTGGAAGTGGTAGGAGGTAAATTGTTGTTGTAAAAGCGTGTTCACCACCAATTCTTTTGCCTGTAATGTAATTATGCTTCTGTTGTAGATTCTTCAATTGGCGAGTTCAATCTGGTGATAAGTTCTTTATTCGCCAGGGTTGGCTATCGACTCATCTATTGTATGATGATCATAGTTATTAAATGTAGCCTGGCTTAGCAAGTTGATCTGATAAATTTGTGATCTCGAACCTGATTAAACCAGGTTTTAATGATTTTGTTAAGCTAGATTTAAATTTGATTGGCTCAAGGTAAATCATTTTTGTTTTTATAGAAATAATTAACTCGAATTTAGAGCGTGTTTGGTATTGTGGTAGCTTTTGTGGTTGTGGTTTAAAAAAAGCAGTTTAATAAAAAGTACTTTTTGTGAGGTTGATTTCAAAAAAAGTTGGTGTTTGGTTAAAACTATGGTTGAAGTTGTGATTTTAAAAAAAGCAGTTTCTTGTGTTTGGTTAAAAAACTGTGGTTGAAATTGTGGTAGAAAAAAAGCAGTTTTGTGTTTGGTAAAACTGTGGTTTAAATTGTGGTTAAAAAAAATAGTTTTTTTTGTTTGGTTAATATGGTTTGTGTTTTATATTTGATTTGAATTAATTAAAAGGACATATATAGACACACATATATAATTCCAAAACATAGGTGTTTTGTAATTACGATTACATAACAAAATGAAATATCATTATACATTAATGTACTCCTTTATTGTTCCATCAAACTATTTGCAATTCCATCGCGTACAAAATCCATATGTGAAGGCCTTTGTGAGCCTTGAACGGCCGAAGCCTGAACAATATCAGGTAAAAAGTCATCTGAAATTAAATTGGGGTTGCGATCATACTCAGAAAATACTGC
>Ga0307517_10012498_pt1 | contig 11641 bp, 10 predicted proteins | sample 23_EM_MG_FD_194515 | JGI IMG/M metagenome (GOLD analysis project Ga0307517, IMG submission 194515) | Populus trichocarpa ectomycorrhiza microbial communities from riparian zone in the Pacific Northwest, United States - 23_EM | ecosystem: Host-associated > Plants > Roots > Unclassified | place... | reverse complement strand
GCCTGTGGGTACGCACCTCGTTCGACCCCAAGCAACAAGCGCTGGCACAAAAGGCGCTGCGCGACGGGTTGCTGCGTTATGACGGCAATCGCGGTTGGACTGGACCGCTCGGCCATGTCGATGTGTCGCAGAACTGGCTCAACGCGCTGCTCGCGAGCAATATCGCGCTCGATTACGAGAATTGGCGTGCGGCGGTCGTGATCGACGATGGCGGCGACTTCAAGATCGGCTTCTCGGACGGGTCGACCGGCACCTTGCCGCGCGGTCTGGCGTCGATGCCGATCCGCGGCGGCGGTGGTTCCGCGGCAAGCGCGATCAAGGCCGGCGACATCATCGCGGTGGCGCCGTCGGGCGGCTCTTTTGCGCTCAAGACGCTGCCCAAGGTGTCGGGCGGCTTCGTCGTCGAGGAGCCGGCGACGGGCCGGGTGCTCGCGATGCAGGGCGGGTTCGATAACCGCGTCCAGTCGTTCAACCGCGCGACCCAGGCGCTGCGTCAGCCGGGCTCGACGATCAAGCCGATCGTCTACACCGCGGGCCTGGAGCATGGGTTGACCCCGTCCTCGATCATCCAGGATGGCCCCTATTGCGTGAACCAGGGCACGCAATATTCGAAGTGCTTCCGCAACTTCGGCGGCGCCGGCGGGTCGGGGTCGCACACCATGCGTTGGGGTCTCGAGCAATCGCGCAATTTGATGACCGTCCGCGTTGCGGCGCAGACCGGCATGACCAACGTCGTCAAGCTGATGGACGAGATCGGCGTCGGCAAATATCCGCCGTATCTGTCCTTCTCGCTCGGCGCCGGCGAAACCACCGTGCAGCGAATGGTCAACGCTTATTCGATTCTGGAGAATAACGGTCGCGGTCGCGCGCCGACCCTGGTCGATTATGTTCAGGACCGGCGTGGCAATGTGATCTGGCCGGAGAATTGGCGCGCGTGCGACCGCTGCAACGCGCCCGACTGGAACGGCAAGCCGATGCCGCGCCCGGTGGTCAAGCTGAAGCAGATCGTCGATCCGCTGAGCGCGTTCCAGATGGTGCATATCGCGGAGGGCGTCGTCCAGCGTGGCACCGCCACGATCCTGCGCGATCTCAATCGCCCGATGTTCGGCAAGACCGGCACCAATTCGGGCCCCACCGACGTGTGGTTCATCGGCGGCACGCCGCAGATGATCGCCGGCGTCTATCTCGGCTATGACCGGCCGGCCGCGCTGGGCGGCTATGCCCAGGGCGGGACGATCTCCGCGCCGATCTTCAAGGAATGGGCGATCAAGGCCTATGACGGCCTGCCCAAGATGCCGTTCCGCGCGCCGCCGGGCATCCGCCTGGTGCGGGTCGATCGCTTGTCCGGCAAACCCGTGTTCGGGTCGTGGCCGTCGCCTGGCGGTGATCCCAAGGCCCAGGTGATCTGGGAAGCGTTCAAGCCGGAGAGCGAAGCGCGCCGATCGCCGATTCGCCGCGACCTGCCGACGCCGACCGCGACCAGGGCCGCGCCGCAGGAAAGCAAGCCCAAGGAATCGAACGGCGACCGCGATTTCTTGCAACGGCAGGGCGGTATCTACTAGGCCTGTACCCTATATCGGCGAGAAAGGGCGCGACGTCGTGCCGTGCTCGCCACGACGTTTGAACTGGAGTTACCGATGCGCGCCGAGGCGCAATCGCATGTCGATACGATCAATGACGCGCTTGGCCTGTTGCGCCGGTTCCTCGATTGGGACCGCGCATTGCGGCGGCTGGACGAGCTCAACGCGCGCGTCGAAGACCAGAGCTTGTGGGAAAATCCCAAGGCGGCGCAGGAAGTGATGCGCGAACGCCGCCGCCTCGACGAGGCGATCGGCGCGACGCGGGCGATCGAGAGCGAATTGAAGGACAATGTCGAACTCGTCGAGATGGCCGAGGCCGAAGGCGATTCCGACTTGGAAGGCCAGGCGGTCGAAGCGCTCGCCGAGCTCGCCACGCGCGCCGAGGCGGACAAGATCAAGGCGCTGCTCGCCGGCGAGGCCGACGCCAACGACACCTATGTCGAGATCAATGCCGGCGCCGGCGGCACCGAGAGCCAGGATTGGGCCGAGATGCTCCAGCGCATGTATTCGCGCTGGGCAGAACGTCATGGCATGAAGGTCGAACTGATCGACTATCATGCCGGCGAACAAGCGGGCATCAAATCGGCGACCTTGCTGCTCAAGGGCGAGAATGCCTATGGCTATGCCAAGACCGAAAGCGGCGTGCATCGCCTGGTCCGGATCAGCCCGTACGACAGCGCGGCGCGGCGCCACACCAGCTTTTCGAGCGTCTGGGTTTATCCGGTGATCGACGATTCGATCGACATCGAGATCAACGACAGCGAGCTGCGCATCGACACCTATCGTGCGTCGGGCGCGGGCGGCCAGCACATCAACACGACCGATTCGGCGGTGCGTATCACCCATTTGCCGACCGGGATCGTCGTCTCCTGCCAGAACCAGCGCAGCCAGCACAAGAACAAGGCCGAGGCCTATAATCAGCTGCGCGCGCGCCTCTATGAGCATGAGCTCAGGAAGCGCGAGGAAGAAGCCAACGCGGTCAACGCGAGCAAGACCGATATCGGCTGGGGCCATCAAATCCGCAGTTACGTGCTGCAACCGTACCAGCTGGTGAAGGACTTGCGCACCGGCGTGACCTCGACCAGCCCGTCCGACGTGCTCGACGGCGATCTCGACGCCTTCATGGCGGCCGCGCTTTCGCAGCGCGTGACCGGAGAGACGGTCGAGGTGGAGGACGTCGACTGATGCGGTCGTCAGGCGCGTTGATCCTCGGTTTGCTGATGCTGGCCGCCTGCGACGGCGGCCCAGCGGTCGTCCATAACCAGCAGGACGATGTCGGGCCGTTCCCGGCCGCCGACCGCCCGGTCGCGCGGATCATCTCGCCGCGCTGGTCGACCGAGGAAGCGCGCGATCGCCTCAACGAAGCGGGCGAAGTGATGAACAAGGCGGGCATCGCCAAGGGCATGACGGTCGCCGATATCGGCGCGGGCGAAGGCTATTACACGATCCGCCTGGCCAGCCGCGTCGGCAAGGACGGTCGCGTGCTGGCCGAGGACATCGTGCCCGAAGTGCGCGACGCGCTGGCCGAACGCGTCGCGCGCGACCGGCTCGATACCGTCAGTGTACGGCTGGGCGAACCGGCCAATCCCAAATTGCCCGACAACAGCTTCGACCGCATCCTGATGGTGCATATGTACCATGAGATCGAGCAGCCCTATGAATTCCTGTGGCGGATGCGCCCGGCGCTGAAACCGGGCGGCGAAGTGATCGTGGTCGATGCCAATCGCCGCACCCAAAACCACGGCACGCCGCCCAAATTGCTCGAATGCGAATTCGCCGCGGTCGGCTACAAGCTCGTCGCGCTCGACGACATGCCTTCGGCCGGCGGCTATCTCGCGCGGTTCGAGGCGGTGGGATCGCGGCCGGAGCCCAAGGACATCCGCGCCTGCCGGCTGGTGCCGCCGCCGGCAGCAACGCCCGCCGCGCGCTGAGCCACCCCGAGGGGGCACGGCGCAAGCGAAGCTTTTTCCACAGCGGCGACGCCAGCTCGGCTTGGCGGCGCGCGCGGCAAGCGGTAAGCCGTCGTCATGCGGCAATATCTCGACCTGATGCAGCGCGCGCTCGACCATGGCGCCGAGCAGATGGATCGCACCGGCACCGGCACGCGATCGGTGTTCGGACACCAGATGCGCTTCGACCTGGCGCAGGGGTTTCCGGTGCTGACCACCAAGAAGCTCCACTTGCGATCGATCATCGTCGAATTGCTGTGGTTCCTGCGCGGCGATACCAACGTCCAATGGCTGCGCGATCGCAAGGTCAGCATCTGGGACGAATGGGCCGATGAGACTGGTGACCTCGGGCCCATTTACGGCAAGCAATGGCGTGACTGGGCGACGGCCGATGGCGGCCATGTCGACCAGATCGCCGAGCTGATCGAGACGCTCAAGATCAATCCCGCCAGCCGCCGCATGGTGGTGAGCGCATGGAACCCCGGCGAACTCCACGCCATGGCGCTGGCACCGTGCCATTGCCTGTTCCAATGCTATGTCGCCAACGGCAAGCTCAGCCTGCAACTCTACCAGCGCTCGGCCGACATCTTCCTCGGCGTGCCGTTCAACATCGCCAGCTATGCGCTGCTCACCCATATGCTCGCGCAGCAAGCCGGGCTGGAGGTCGGCGAGTTCGTCTGGACCGGCGGCGACTGCCACCTTTACTCCAACCATCTGGAGCAGGCGCGCGAGCAATTAGGGCGCGATCCCGGGCCGCTCCCCAGGCTCGAGATCCTGCGCAAGCCGCCGTCGATCGATGCCTATGACTATGAGGATTTCCAGCTCGTCGGTTACGAGGCACAAGCGCATATCAAGGCGCCGGTGGCAGTCTGAGCATAACCTCCAGGGAGAGAATGATGCGATTGGCGATGATGGCCTTTGCCCCTCTGTTGCTCGCCGCGACGGCACCCGAGCCGCATAGCGCAGCCGCGGTGACGGCGGCTGACGATGCCTGGCTGCAGGCCGAGATCAAGGGAGACGGCGATTTCCTCGATCGCCTGCTGGCAGATGGCTATCGCTCGGTCGGCAATGACGGAAAGGTGACCGACAAGGCCGTGATCGTCGCCAAGGCACGAGCACGCGGCAACTCGCCCGACATGGCGGCACGGGTCGCGGCGTGGAAGGCCGCGCACCCGACGCGCCCTGACGTCACGATCGCCGGCGACACCGCGATCCTGACCTGGATTTCGACCAAGCCGGGCACCGGCGAACCGGTCAGTTCGTGCGACATCTTCGTCTACGACGGCCGCCATTGGCGCGCGCTCTATTCGCAGCATACGGCAGCCGGGGTCTGATCAGCTTCCATCTCGCTCGCGCCGATAACGGCGTGATCGGTCGCGATGGACGGCTGCCCTGGCATCTGCCCGCGGACCTCAAGCGGTTCAAGGCGCAGACGCTGGGACGGCCGATGATCATGGGGCGCAAGACGTTCGAAAGCTTCCCGGCGCCGCTGCCCGGCCGTCGCCATATCGTGCTGACGCGCGATCGTGGCTGGAGCGCGGAAGGAGCAGAGGTCGCGCATTCGGTCGAGGAGGCGCTGGCGCTGGCTGGAGATGACGTTGCCGTGATCGGCGGGGCGGAGGTGTTCGCATTGTTCCTCGATCGCGCGGACCGTATCGAGCTGACCGAAGTCCATGCGGAGCCTGTGGGTGACGCGACGGTGCCGCCTTTCGCCGGTTGGCGCGAAACGGCGCGCGAAGATCACCCGGCCGACGGCGAGCGGCCAGCGTATAGTTTCGTGACGCTCGCCAAACTCTAGTCGTCACCCCGGGCTTGTCCCGGGGTCCACCGTGCCGCACACCCGAAACGACATGGGCTTGCCGCCCGGTGGATGCCGGGACGAGCCCGGCATGACGAAGGGGAGAGGACGGTATGCGCAAATGGCTGCTGGGGATTCTGGCGTTCTTCGTCATCGCCGCGATCCTGTTCTTCATCCTCGCCCCCGCCATGGTCGAGAAGTCGATGAACAAGGTCGTGCCGGTCGCGCTCAAGGTGACCCCACGCGCGCTCGACCTACAGAAGACGCTCGATGTCGCCGACATGCATGCCGATTCATTGCTGTGGAAACGCGACCTGCTGACGCGCTCCGATCGCGGCCAGGTCGACCTGCCGCGGCTCCAGGCCGGCCATTACGCGCTGCAGGTCTTTTCGTCGGTGACCAAGACGCCCAAGAACCAGAATTACGACGCCAATTCGGGTGATACCGACAATATCACCACGCTGGTGATGGCTGACCTCCAGCCGACGCGGACGTGGCATTCGCTGCTCCAGCGCTCGCTCTATCATGCCGAAAAGCTCAAGGGCTTCGCCGATCGCTCGGGCGGCCAGCTGCGGCTGATCACCTCGCCCGCCGATCTCCACAAACTCATCGCCGAGCGCCGCGCAGGCAGCGGCGTGGTCGGCGCGATGCTGTCGATCGAGGGACTGCAAGATCTCGAAGGCAAGATCGACAATCTCGACAAGCTCTACACCGCCGGTTTCCGCATGGCGGGGCTCGCGCACTTCTTCGACAATGACGTCGCGGGATCGATGCACGGTGTGAAGAAGGGCGGCCTGACCCCGCTTGGCCGGGCGGTCGTCGCGCGGATGGAAAAGCTCGGCATGGTCGTCGACGTCGCGCATTCGAGCCACCAGACGGTCGGCGACGTGATCGCGATGGCGCGTCGCCCGATCGTGTCGAGCCATGGCGGCGTCCAGGCGACGTGCAAGGTCAACCGCAACCTGACCGACGACGAGATCCGCGGCATCGCGAAAACCGGCGGCGTGATCGGCATCGGCTATTGGGACGCCGCGATCTGCTCGAACAAGCCCGAGGATGCGGCGAAGGCGATTGCCTATGTCCGCGATCTGGTCGGGATCGACCATGTCGGACTGGGCTCGGACTTCGACGGCGCGGTGACCACCGGATTCGACGCCAGCCAGGTCGCGGCGATCACCCAGGCATTGCTCGACCGCGGTTTCTCCGACGACGACATTCGCAAGGTGATGGGCGGCAATGTCATCCGAGTGCTGACGGCGGGGATGGTGCCCGGCAAATGACGCCCCTATAGGCCCACGCCATGGAGCGGCTTTCCGGCGGCTCGACTGTGCCCGAGCAGCTTCGCGGGGGCTATGTCGCGCTCGGCAATTTCGATGGGTTTCACTTGGGGCACCAGGCGGTGGTCGGCCGCGCGATCGATCGCGCGCGTGCCGCTGGCCGGCCGGCGATCGTCGCGACCTTCGACCCGCACCCGATGCGCTATTTCCGGCCCGACAGTTCCTGGTTTCGGCTGACCAGTATGGAACAGCGCGCGCGCTTGTTCGCGGCGGCGGGGGTCGACGCGATGTACGTGTTCGATTTCGACGCGGCGCTCGCCGGATTGTCGGCGGAGGAATTCGTCGATCAGTGTCTGGTCGAGCATCTCGGTGTCGCCGGCGTGTCGACCGGTGAGGACTTCACCTTCGGCAAGGGTCGCAGCGGCGACATTCCACTGATGCGGCAATTGGGCGAGCGCCACGGCTTCACCGTCGACACGATCGCGCCGGTTCAGCTCGATGGCGAGACGGTGTCCTCGACGCGCATCCGCGAGGCGTTGCGCGCCGGCGATCCGCGCGAAGCGGCACGGCTGCTGACCCGGCCTTATGCGATCGAGGGCGTGGTCCAGCATGGCGACAAGGTCGGACGGACGCTGGGGTTCCCGACCGCCAATATCGACATGGCCAATTATCTGCGCCCGGCGTTCGGTATCTATGCGGTGCGCGGGCATCTGCCCGGCGGGCGCGTGGTCGACGGCGCGGCGAATCTGGGCGTGCGGCCGAGTTTCGACCCGCCCAAGGAATTGCTCGAACCCTATTTCTTCGATTTTTCGGGCGATCTGTACGGCCAGACGATCGAGGTCGAACTGGTCGACTTCATCCGGCCCGAGGCCAAGTTCGACGCTATGGATGCGCTGATGGCGCAGATGGCGGACGATGTGGCGACGGCGAAGAGGTTGCTGGCGGCGCGGTAGGCACGACTGTTTTTCAATCCTCCCCCGCCAGGGGGAGGTGGCAGGCGCAGCCTGACGGAGGGGGAGGAAGCACCACGGCGAGTGTCTCGCCGTCCGCCCCCTCCGTCGCCTTCGGCGCCACCTCCCCCTGGCGGGGGAGGATTGATTTGAGGCGAAGAGCCATCATGCCCCCTCTCTAGAAGGGGAAGGATGACAGCGCCTCTCGCGCTCGCTAATGCCCGCCAACCTATGACCGACGACACCAGCGCTCCCGCGGATTATCGCGACACCGTCTTCCTGCCCAAGACCGACTTCCCGATGAAGGCCGGCCTAGCGCAGAAGGAGCCGGCGATTCTCGCGCGCTGGGAGAGCGAGGATTTGTACGGCAAGCTCCGCGCCCAGCGTGCCGGGCGCAAGCGCTTCATCCTCCATGACGGCCCGCCTTACGCCAATGGCGACATCCATATGGGCCATGCGATGAACAAGGTGCTGAAGGACATCATCGTCCGCAGCCAGTCGCTGCTCGGCAAGGACGCGCCCTATGTGCCCGGCTGGGACTGCCACGGCTTGCCGATCGAATGGCAGGTCGAGAAGCAATATAAGGACAAGAAGCTCGACAAGGACCAGGTGCCGGTCGACCAGTTTCGCGCCGAATGCCGCGCTTATGCCGCCAAGTGGGTCGAGGTGCAGCGCGAGCAGTTCAAGCGGCTGGGCGTGATGGGCGACTGGGACGATCCCTACCTCACCATGAAGTTCGACGCCGAGGCGGCGATCGTCGGCGAATTGCTCAAGTTCGCCGAAAGCGGCCAGCTCTATCGCGGCGCCAAGCCGGTGATGTGGTCGCCGGTTGAAAAGACCGCGCTGGCCGAAGCCGAGGTCGAATATGAGGACGTGGTCTCGACCCAGATCGACGTCGCGTTCGAGATCACTGAGGCGCCGAACGCGCCCGAGTTGGTCGGCGCGCAGGCGGTGATCTGGACGACGACGCCGTGGACGATCCCGGTCAACCAGGCGTTGGCGTACGGGCCGAAGATCGAATACGTCGATCTCAGCTTGAAGGCGTATTTTCCGACCGACGTTCTGGAACGTCACAAAGCATTGATCGACGCCGAGATGGCAAAATTCGGCTGGTCGTCCGACCAACGGTTCCTAGTTGCCAAAGACTTGGTTTCGGCGTTCGAGCGGCGCGTCTGCGACGACGTTAGGCGTCGGCTTGCAACCGTCGAGCCAGAGTTTGCCAACCCGATCAATTCGATCACCGACGAATACGAACGCGCCGATACAGTTTATCTGGGTTCCCAACTCGCCGGCGCCGTTGCGCGTCACCCGATGCACAAGCTTGGTGGCTTCTTCGCCAAGCCGCGTCCGTTCCTGGCCGGCGACTTCGTCACCACCGACGCTGGTACCGGCCTCGTCCATATGTCGCCTGACCATGGCGAGGACGATTTCCTGCTGTGCAAGGCGCACGGCATCGATCCGGTGTTCGCGGTCGACGGTGCGGGCTTCTATCGCCCCGACTGGCTGTGGCTGGGCGGGCAGGGCAGCGTCATCAACAAGAAGTTCGTCGCCTCCGATGGCCCGATCTGCAGCGACCTGCGCGAGGCGGGCGCGCTGCTCGCAGCGTCGGACGATTTCGCGCACAGCTATCCGCACAGCTGGCGGTCCAAGGCCAAGGTGATCTTCCGTGCGACCCCGCAATGGTTCATCCCGATGGACCAGTCGCAAAAGGGCGAGAATGCCGCCGCGGTAGCGATCGACCTGCCGGAGCCGGGCGATCTCGCCGGCTTCATGCCGTCGCTCGGCCATGCCGTGGGCAATGGCCCGACCCTGCGCGAAGTCGCACTCGACGCGATCGAGCGCACGCGCTGGGTGCCCGAGCGCAGCCAGAACCGCATCCGCTCGATGGTCGAGGGCCGCCCCGATTGGGTGATCAGCCGCCAGCGCGCCTGGGGCGTGCCGATTGCGCTCTACCTCAATCGCGCGACCGGCGAATATCTCCGCGACCCGGCGGTCAACGATCGCATCGTCAAGGCGTTCGAGGCCGGCGGCGCCGATGCCTGGTTCACCGCGGACCATCAGGCGCTGCTCGGCCCCGACTACAAGCTCGACGATTTCGAGCCGCAGAACGACATTCTCGACGTGTGGTTCGATTCGGGCTCGACCCATGTCTTCACGATCGAGGCGCGATACGGGGAAGGCGTGCGCGCCGACCTCTATCTCGAAGGGTCGGACCAGCATCGCGGCTGGTTCCAGTCGTCGCTGCTCGAAAGCTGCGGCACGCGCGGGCGAGCGCCGTATGACGCGGTGCTGACCCATGGCTTCGCGCTCGACGGCAATGGCCGCAAGATGTCGAAGAGCCTGGGCAATGTTGTGGACCCGCTCAAGATCATCTCGGAATCGGGTGCCGACATCCTGCGTATGTGGGTCGCCTCGGTCGATTATTTCGAGGACGTGCGGATCGGCAAGGAAGTGCTGGCGACGACCAGCGACGCCTATCGCAAGCTCAGGAACACGTTCCGCTATCTGCTCGGCGCGCTCGACGGGTTCAGCGAGGATGAGCGGGTCGCGCCCGCGGACATGCCGCAGCTTGAACTCTATGTGCTCGACCTGCTTGGCAAGCTCGACGTCGAATTGAAGGCGGCGACCGATGCGTTCGAGTTCAACCGTTATCTGCGGCTGCTGACCGACTTCGCGCAGGACGATCTGTCGGCGTTCTTCTTCGATATCCGCAAGGATTCGCTTTATTGCGACGCGCCGAGCGACCTCAAGCGCCGCGCCTATCGCACGGTGCTCGACGTGCTGTTTCACGCGCTCGTGCGCTACGCCGCGCCGATCCTGGTCTTCACTACCGAGGAAGCCTGGCAGGCGCGGTTCCCCGAGGCGGACTCGGTCCATCTGCTCGAATGGCCCGACCTGCCCCGGATCCCCGCCGACAAGGTCGTCGCGACCGAATGGACCGGTCTTCGCGAGCTACGCGCGCAAGTGACCGAGGCGATCGAGCCGTTCCGCCGCGACAAGGTGATCCGCTCGAGCCTCGAGGCCGAAGTCACCGTGCCCGAGATGCCGCTGTCGGCTGCCGATCTCGCCGAGGCGTTCATCGTCGCCAAGGTGAGCAAGGGGCCGCTGGCGGTCACCCGCAGCGATTATCACAAATGCGGCCGCTGCTGGCGCCTCCTCCCCGAAGTCTCGGCGGATGGCGCGCTGTGCGATCGCTGTACCGGAGTTGTCTCGTGACCTGGAAATTGCCCAAGATCGGGCTGATCAGTGCCGTCTCGCTGTTCGTCCTCGACCAGGCCCTGAAATGGCTGGTGACCGGCCCGATCGGCCTGACCTATGAAGGCGATGAGCGGATCTTGCTGCCGATTTTCACCTTGCGCAACGTCCATAATCACGGCGTGTCGCTGGGGTTCCTGCGCGCCAACAGCGCGGCGTCGACCTGGCTGCTGGTCGGGATGACCGGGGCGATCGCGGTGGCGGTGCTGGTGTGGATGTGGCGCGAGCGCAATCGCCAGGACCAGTTCGCCTTGGGCATGATCGCGGGCGGCGCGCTCGGCAATATCCTCGATCGCGTGCGGCTGGGCTACGTCCAGGACTATGCCGATCTGCACTTCGGCGCATGGTCGCCGTTTTTGAACTTCAATCTTGCCGACGCTGCGATTACGGTGGGTGTGCTCATCCTGCTCGCGCGGGCACTTTTGGTGCGCGACAAGCCGCGGGCGGATGGAGCGGACGTGGAGAAATCGAATGCGTAAGGTTGTGCCGATTGTTGCCGTGGCGGGCGTTGCTTTGTTGCTCGCCGGATGCGGCCATCGCGGGTTCGACCGCACGCGTCCCGACGAATATGCCGTTGCGCGCGCGCAGCCGCTGGTCGTGCCGCCCGATTTCTCGCTCCAGCCGCCCCAGCCGGGCGTGACCCGTCCGCAGGACAACAATCCGTCGGCGCAGGCGCTCGACGCGCTGTTCGGCGGCGCCGCGCCGCGTAGTCAGGCCGAGAATGGCACGCTCGATTCGGCCGGCGGTGATTCGGCCAGCCCGGGCATCCGCTCGGACGCCGGCGATCCCGACACCAAGATCGTCGACAAGGGCGGCACTACGCGCGACATCG
>Ga0307517_10012496_pt1 | contig 11643 bp, 13 predicted proteins | sample 23_EM_MG_FD_194515 | JGI IMG/M metagenome (GOLD analysis project Ga0307517, IMG submission 194515) | Populus trichocarpa ectomycorrhiza microbial communities from riparian zone in the Pacific Northwest, United States - 23_EM | ecosystem: Host-associated > Plants > Roots > Unclassified | place... | reverse complement strand
GGGTCGGGCCGGCCCAATTATGCGGGCTGGGCCAGAATTGTTCCAGTCATGAATAGTGGCTCTCCACTGTTCCTTAGCCGAACAGTGGAGACCGGGTGAAGAAGAAGAAGAAGAAGAAGAAGAAGAAGAAGAAAGGGAAGGGGAAGAGGGCTGACCTGCGGTGGCTCTGAAGGCGGTACTGCTGGCGGTTTCTGACCGGAGAATGACTTAGACGGTGGTCGGCCTTTCTTCTTCTTCTTCTCTACATTTTTTCTTCTGCTCTGTTCTCCTCTGTTTCTGTTTTCTTCTTCTGTTTCTCACGGTGCTGTTGTCGTGTGTGCTGCGGTGGCTCTGAAGGCAGTGCTGTTGGCGGTTGCTGACAGGAGAATGGCTTGGACGGTGGTCGGTCTTTCTTCTTCTTCTCTGTGTTTTTTCTTCTGCTCTGTTCTCCTCTGTTGCTGTTTTCTTCTTCAGTTTCTCACGGTGCTGTTGTGGTGTGTGCTGCGGTGGCTCTGAAAGCGGTAATGCTGGCGGTGTTTGGTGCTGTTTTTCCTGTCTGTGCAGAGGCGCAGGTTTCTGCCTTTTCTTTAATGGTGTTGCAGCGGGGGAAGAAGATGGTGAGCTGAGGAAAAATGACGATGGCGTTGGCGATGCTGGTGTGTTTGTGATGGAGAATGGCAGCGGTTCGCAGTTAGGGAGAAAAAGACGATGGCCACCAACGGGTGTTCTTCCCCTGTTTTAAAACAAGCTCCTCCCTGTTTTCATATCTTCCTTACGTTCCCCTATCCCTCTGTTTTTTCTTTCCTCTGTCCCCAGTTCTTCCTCACGTCTCCCTCTGCTTTTATTCTCCCTGTTCTCTCTCCTTTTCTTTCTTTCCCCCCTCCGTTTTTCTTCTTTTTCTTTCTGCCTTTTTTTTTCTCTGTGTTTCGTTCGCCTGTCAAAACCTCTCCCCTCGGTTCATGTGTCTCTTTTTGTTTCCGCTCTTCTCTATTCTCTGGTTTTTATATCCAGAGAAATGCATGCGTTTTTTTATAATAAAGCCGCCCAGGACTGTTATGGCTGAAGTAAAGGTAACGGTCGGCGATCGTTTTGGGGACGTTTAGCAGGTCATGGGGCGGCGTTTCTTTCTCTGATTTTATAGCCAAATGAATGCCATACGTCTTAGTAATGTATTGCATTGTGGGCAGCTGGGGCTAATTATCTTTTCTTCTTCCCGCAGAAACGGTTTCCTGGTGCAATGAAGAAGACGATAAACAGGGTCCTCTTAAACGACGTCGTTTTGGGATGCGAAATGGCCTTTTTCAGTTTGGTCACTCAATTTCTGAAATCTTGTAATCAAATCCTTGGGTAAATTCTAATTGGATCCCTTGATTTCAGCGTCATTTACAAGACAGCCTTTGGTCTTTGATTCATGCAATTTGACCCTCAATTGATCAATAAACTTCTAATTTCTTCAATTTAGCCCCTGACTTGGTTAATTTCAACCCCTCTATTTACGCGTCTTTTCCAATTTGGTCCTTGGGTTCGTATTGTTTCAATCAAGTCCCTAATTGGCTATCAAACTTCAATAATTATGCAATTAAGCCCCTGATTTGACCAAATCAATTCTTCAAAATTATAATTGGACCCCAGAACTTTAATTTCTTCCAATAAAAGCCCAAATTAACTTAAAAATTAATTTTTCTTGCAATCAAACCCTTCATAAATTCAATTAAACCTTAGATAAAATTTAATTGAGTCCATAAACATCTGATTTTGGACTTTTCTTTCTCAAATTGAATTTTCCTTATCAACAGGGTTTTCATCAGTCAAAATATACTGTCAAATTTCAATTCTTGTATTTTTGAACCTCCTTAATTTCTAGCAATTTTTTGAGCATTCCAACATCCTTTTCTCGCTCCTATTATTTTTTGGATTTCTTTCTAATATTTTTTTGATATATATTTTTTTGAATTTTTTTATTTTTTTGTGTGGGAACCCAAAAATGGGTAACAACATACACTACCAGATTTCACAGTTTTATCGACGGACTGAATCTGTCGGTGTGAGATTCAGACTTCATCGGTAATTTTTTTACCGACTAAATCATTGACGGAAAGTGTCTGTCGGCATGTCTTTTGTCGATAATCCCACATTCCATCGTTAAGTCTGTCGGGACAAAAAATATTATCGATGGTTTTACAGATGGAAAATACGCGCCAAAAAACATTCTCGCTGGAAATATACCGACAGAAATATTCCATCGGTGATAGTGGCATATCCAGTAAATATTTTTCAACTCTCGATAAAATACCAATTGACGTTATTCGTCTGTGAAGACGTCGGTGATTGTGGCATTTTTAGTGAATATTTTCGACTTTCTGTAAAATGCAAATAGAGACATTTCGTTTGTAAATCCGTCTGTGGGCTTTTTTAATTTTTTTTAAAAAACATTATTTAGAATAAATAATATAAAATTATATAAATTAATAGTAAAAAAACCAATTATGCAAATAAATTTTTATTAAACATCAAAAATAAAAAAAATAAAGTTAAATAATATTCATTACAAATTGAATGTGTTTCCAAAAAAATATTAAACTAGAACAATGGCGGAGCTGGAGGAGGAGGAGGTTGGTTATTCCAGGGACCATACGGCCAAAAAGGGGGCGCATATGTATCACCACTTTGTGATGTCATGTTCATGACCATTTGGCGGAATTGTTCATAATTCACCGATAGTTGCTCATACTTTTTGGTGAGATGAGTCGTGTGTTGTTTCAAGGCCATGATCTCCTCAAATTGGGTGCTCGATACTAATTGGGAGCTCTCAACGGTTGAGACACTATAGGCCGCCCGCAAGTTCTCGACCATAGTGTTGGAGAGCCCGTACACCCGATTTTTTTCGGGTCCATCGGGCGATCCTACCTCCATCCATAAATCAGGATCGAAATCCGGATGGGTCGAAGGATCGTCCCCATATCTCTCCCTCAACCGGCTATTATAGGTCTCCTGAAAATGAAAAACGAAATCATCATATTCAATTCAATAAAAATAATAACTTACGAAATAAAATGGTTGAACGAACATACCACAAAGTGTTGAGCGCAGTTATCAACGAACTGTAGCACCCCCTTTTAGCGGTCTTCACTCCACACGTGCGTCTCTACAAATAGCTCCATTGGGCTTGGCTCACGTCCAAGAGACGTAGCCTGTAAGAAAAAAAATTAATTAAGTAACAACAAATTAATTAACGATATATTTCATTTAAATTAATCATATCATCCGCTACGCATATGCAGCAAATGGAACGGAGCCGCCGGTGTGCGTTGTCACCGAAACATGAATTTGCTTGTTCCGGTTGCTAGCACTGGACTGTGAGCGTTGTGTGAACCGCTCAGACGTCTCGTGCTCAACATATTGTGGCTGTATATATCCCGGGATGTATAACAATTTGAAATCCCTCCAAACCGCCACGTCGTTCCAGCTTTGGAGATCGTTATCTCTCGTGTTTTTTTTTTGCCTTCATACCAAAAATCATGCAACCTACTTCTATAGTCACTACAAGATTTAACAGTTTTACCGATGGATTGAATCCGTCGGTGTGAGATTCAGTGTTCGTCGTTAAATTGTTTACCGATGGACTCACCGACGGAAATCGTCTGTCAGCATCCCTTTCATCGGTAATACCACCTCCTGTCGCTATATCTGTTGGTAAAAACAATTGCCAATGGTTTTACAGACGGAAAATGCGCACCAAAAAAAAATTGCCGCTGGATATATACCGACAGATTTTATTCCGTCGGTGATTGTGGCATATCCAGTAAATATTTTTCAACTCTCTGTGTAATGCTGACGGATAGAATATTTTTAAATATTTTTTTAAAAAAATTATTTAGAATAAAATTAATAAAATTATATAAATTAATAGTAAAAAAACCAATTATGCAAATAAAATTTTATTAAACATCAAAAATAAAAAAAATGAAGTTAAATAATATTCATTACAAATTGAATGTGTTTCCAAAAAATATTATATTAGCATGAAGACGGAGCTGGAGGAGGAGGAGGCTGGTTGTTCCCGGGGCCATACGGCCAAAAAGGGGGCACACATGTATCACCACTCTATCACAAGAAGTTAGATCCAAAACGTAAAATGCAGAATTTCTTGTCATTTAGCGATTAATTCACTAAGTCTGTTCTGCATGCCAAACTTATAAAAATAACTTTCAATCAACTCGAATAAGTTCAAAATCCCTTAAAAAAACATAGGGTAAAAGGAATAAAAACATATGTATATTTTGCACTTATCAAATTCCCCCACACTTAGCTTGTGCACTTCCTCAGGCAAAATTTCAATTTAACTTTTCCAATATAAAGAATGTGATGTCATCAATGAACAACAATTAAATTCTCAAAACATCAGAACATATCATGAATAAAATTTCAATCACTTCAAAATTATTTATCAAGCATTTTTACTTCAGAATAAAAGAACCAAATAGTAGACCTTATAGGAATAATTGCTCAATTCTCATGTGTTTGAAAGGTTAGTGTTTCACTCCAGTTCATTCCAATGAAAATGATCTACCATAAGTTTGTGAATCAAGTCACTCTCTACCATTTAGATTACATGCATTTCACAAATCACAAGGTCTTTTCAAGGGTTGTAATGTGGCTTGGTTCAAGGTAGGAAATCTTTGGTAAGGTAGTTTAAAAGCCGCCGAAACCAATGAAACAAAATACCCCCAAAACAAGACATAGAATATTAAACACTCCTTCTAGCCATTTTGAACTTGGCAAAAATTAAGGCTACACGATCGTTTTTTTTTTGGAAAATTGATTGTCCAACAGAACAAGATTTTGGTTCAAACTAAAGAATGATCTTTTATCTTTTTAACACTTCAAACCTTCATAAGATCGTTTCTTTAAATTTCCTACTTGTTCTGCTCTCTTTTTTTTTTTTTTCGTCTTTGTTTTGGCACCTGACACAGACCCTCTGAATTTATAACACCCCCACACTTATTTCATGTATTCTCATGCTTATATAATGATGTATCATGCTCCATTAGTTCTACGACTTGGGTGAGACACTGTATGGTTTACAACTTATAATGTGGGTTTATAATCAAAGAAAAAGTCCATCAGCTCAAAAGGAGTCTCAAGGAAAACATTTATCCAAATGTAGGTTGCTAGGCTATATAAGGTACATAACGAAGAATGCCTTAATCATGTTCATGTATGCATGTAAAAGGATGGTCTTGATTAGAATCAAAGCAAGTTCTAGGAGAATAAAACCAAAGGAAGAAAATCACATATAAAAAGAAAATAAAGACCGATATGCGTGTGTCCCAGGCTTGTGTCTACTAAATCCAGGTACTTTATTCCACATAACATAGCTTGACTAAACAATCTTAAGAAGCAAGATCACCATTCAATCATGTTATGATTATTGATGAACTCAATTCAAAATTCGTTAATGGTATTAACATTCAAAACATTTTCAAACATAACAACTTTTCATTTTGCTAGAGATGCAACCCAGCCCCTTAAAAATTAATTTGCTATCAAGATGCGCAGGTGCATTTTGCAAAAACAAATTTGCCAAAACAGAGCATGAATTAGAGCATCATTTCATCAAAATAGGAATGCTAAAAACAGAGCATATTGCTGCCAATATAGATAGCCCCTAACAGAGCATGAATCAGAACAATATTTCATCAAGATAGGGATGCTAAGAACAGAGCACAGTGCTGCCAATATAGACAGCCTCTAAATCCCCCACACTTAGCATGGACATTGTCCTCAATGTACGTAGTGAAGAGAGATGGATAAATAGAGAAAACTGCCTTGATTACATGCTGGGTTTTCCTTATTTTGGCACCCACGGTAGCAACATTTGTTCGGCCATAATGTGTTTCCATATCTGCCATAACCTGTTGGATTCCCCTCCATTCACTGTTGTGCTACCGTGTCTTGCTGAAGACTTATGCAGAGTGGCAGAGATGGTGCCGCCAGTAGTTTTCACGTTGTTGGGAGCTACACAAAAGGTAATGTGGTGAGTCATATCAGATGTGTGAGGAGAAAATAAAACAGAAAGGAAAAAAAACGTTTGTTTTTTTTTACGTGGAATGTTTCCACGTTGGGTTGCCTCCCTAAAACACCTTCCTTTATTTTATTTTGCTAGACATTGTTTTCTTCGTGTCATGCATCTATGTAGATTGGATCAGCCAGTTTAACTTCCTTCTCAATATAGTCTCCAAAATTCTCAACGAAAGGCTTTAGTATATGGCCATTCAACTTGAAAACTTTGTTAGTTTCACTGGATTTCAATAACACCATGAGAAAAAATGTTTAAAACAACAAATGGTCCAATCCATCTAGATCGTAATTTCTCAGGCATGAATTTCAATCTAGAGTTGAAAAGTAATACTTTATCCCCAACAAAAAATTGCTTGCGCTGTAAAAACTTATCGTGAAGATATTTGGTTCGCTTTTTATATAGCCTTGTATTGTCATGTGCTTCCAATCAAATTTCTTCAAGTTCTTGCAGCTGCAATTTGCATTCTTCTCCCGCCTTTTTAGCATCAAGATTGCATTGTTTCACTGCCCAGAAGGCACGATGTTCAATTTCCACCAATAAATGACATAACTTACCAAAAACCAACCTATATGATGACATTCCAATTGGAGTTTTGTATGTTGTGCGGTATGCCCAAAGTGCATCCTCTAAATGCAGGCTCCAATCCTTTCGGTTGGGGTTTACCATCTTTTTCAAGATGTGCTTTATTTCTTGGTTTGAAACCTCAGTATGTCCGTTGGTTTGTGGGTGGTAAGTTATGGCTACTCGATGATGTACTCCATATTTTAGCATCAATGCTTCAACAGTTCGGTTGCAAAAATAGGGGCCTTGATCACTTATCATTGCTTTTGGAATTCCAAACCTACTAAAAATGTTAGATTAGAGAAATCCTACAACAACCTTAGAATCGTTAATACGAGTACCCTTTGCTTCTAGCCATTTCGAAACATAATCCACAACAAGCAAAATGTAAAGAAAACCAAAAGAACTAGGAAAGGGTCCCGTAAAATCCATGCCCCATACATAAAAAATCTCACAATATAAAATAGGAGTTTGTGGCATTTCATTCCTACGGGATAAACCACCCATTTTTTGACATTTTTTGCAACTCTTGCAAAATTGGTAAGCGGATAAAACGAGTTTCCCAATAAAACCCATTGTCTAAGATTTTCCTAGTTGTTCTTTTGGGTCCAAAATGCCCTCCACATGTATGATTATGACAATAAGTAAGAATGAAATGAATTTCATCATTAGTTACACATCGACAAACAATCTGATCAGAACCTATTTTTCAATGGTATGGTTCATCCCATATATAATACTTAGAGTCATTTTTTATTGTCTTTCTTTGCCTTATTCAAATCATTAGGTAACATTCCAGTAACTATGAAATTTACCATATCAGCAAACCAAGTTCCTTACCTTGCAGATGCAGTAACTGCTCATTAGGGAATGTGTCAGCAATAGGCAATGGGTCTTCCTCACACACAAGTCTGCTCAAATGATCTGCCACAGAGTTATCAGTGCCTCTTCGATCTTTGATTTCTAAACAAACTCTTGTAACAAAAGAATCCAGCGTATGTGTCTCGGTTTGGATTCCTTCTTTGCCATTAAATATTTGAGGGCAGCATGATCAGAAAAAAACAAATACTTTAGATCCTAATAAATATGATCTAAATTTATCTATGACAAATACAATAGCTAAAAGCTCCTTTTTAATGGTTGAATAGTTACATTGAGCAGAGTTCAACGTCCTTGACGCATAGCAAATGACATGGACTTTTCTTTTCCTTTTGTTGGCCAAGTATGACTCCTACAATATAATTACTAGCATAGCACATGATCTCAAAGGGCATATCCCAACTTGGTGGCTGTATAATTAGCGCTGAAGTGAGCGATGTCTTCAATTTGTCAAGCTAATATACAATCTTCCTTGAAATCAAAAGGTACATCCTTTTGCAACAACCTTGACAATGGTTGTGCAAATTTTGAGAAATCTTTGATGAACCTCCTATAAAAGCCTGTATGGCCAAGAAAAATACTAATGTCCTTAACATTAGTAGGATATCGTAAGCTTGTAATTAAATCAACCTTGGCCTTATCAACCTTGATACCCCTAGCTGAAACAGCATGACCCAAAACAATTCTTTGTTGGGTCATGAAATGACATTTTTTTATAATTTAGAACCAAGTTGGTGTTAATGCATCGTTTCAAAACCTTAGTCAAATGATTTAAACACTGATTGAAAGAATTGTCATAAATAGTAAAGTCATCCATAAAAATTTCAATGCAATTTTCAATCAAGTCAGAAAAAATGCTTAACATGCATCTCTGAAACGTACCAGGGGCATTACACAATCTAAAAGGCATACGTTTGTAAGCGAAGGTCCTAAATGGACAAGTTAAAGTTGTTTTTTCTTGATCTTCGTGACCTACAACAATTTGATAATAACCAGAAAACCCATATAAGAAATAGAAAAATGACTTACCTACCAGTCTTTCTAGCCTTTCATCGATGAAAGGAATTGGGAAATGATCCTTTCTTGTGGTAGCATTCAATTTCCTGGAATCAATGCACATTCTCCACCCATTCTGAACTCTCATGGGCACAAGTTCATTTTGTTCATTGGGAACAAGAGTCAAACTTGTCTTCTTGGGAACTACATGCACTGGACTAACCCATTGACTATCAGATATAGGATAGATGATTCCTTGGTCAAGTAGTTTCCTTCATTACCACTTCCTTCATGGCTGGGTTCAGCTTACGTTGAGGCTCTCTCACGGGTTTGGCATCATCTTTCAGTAAGATTCTATGCATGCAGATTGCAGGGGTTATGCCTTTTATATTAGCTTAAGTCCATCCGTAACTGTTTTATTTTCTCTTAAAACCCTCAACAATTTTTCTTCTCTTGTTGCCGTGAGATCATTTGCAATGATCACCAGTAATGTCTCACCTTCTCCTAAGTACACATATTTCAAATGCTTAGGCAAAAACTTCAATTCCAACTTTGGTGCTTGTTCAATAGAGGGTAAAACCCTTTCATGAGAATTTGGTAGTTGTAAATGAGAGTTTACTAACCTGTTTGGCATTTGAAATAGTGAATGCAAAGACATAATTGTTTCCTTTATGTCTTCATTATTCTCCAACCTTGCATCCTTTATCCGTCTTGCTTTGCTGTAATACAAAGCTCAACTCATCTTGCAAAAAATTTTGTTCAAAAGCATCTTGCACAATGGGGTCAGTTACATCAACATGAAAAACAGATTCAGAGTCATCAGGATATTTCATAGCATAAAGAATGTTAAATGTTACTATTTCCCCATCAAACTCACAAGATAAAATTCATTTATGCACATCGATCTTAGTTCTTGTTGTTTTCATAAATGGTCTACCTAACAATATATGAGTTGAATTTGACAAAATTCATCATCCATGTCTATAATGTAAAAATCCACAGGAAAAATCAACTCATTTATTCTAATTAAAACATCCTCAACAACGCTTTCTGGGTATGAATTAGACCTATTTGCCAATTGAATTATTACCCTTGTTTCTTTTAAAGGTCCTAGATTCAAAACCTTATAAATTGAAAGTGGCATAACATTGATCGAAGCTCCTAAATCAAGTATAGCTATTTCTACCCTATGATTTCCAATTACGCATGGTTTAGTGAACATACCTAGGTCCTTGAATTTCTAAGGCAATTTCCTTTGTATGATTGCGGACACATTCTCTCCAACTCTTATTTTCTCATCAATGTTTAATTTCTTTTTGTTGGTGCACAGTTCCTTGAGAAATTTTGCATATTGCAAAATTCGCTTGATCGAATCCAACAGTGGAATGTTAACTTCAACCTTCCAAAAGGTTTCAAAAATATCATGTTCTGACTCTTCCTTCCTTGCCTTCGCTAATCTGTCAGGAAATGGTGCATCTAGATTCTTAGTGATAGGAAAGATGGGATTACCGCTTAATTCTATTGTTAGTGCATCCAAGATTGCTGGTTCTGTTTTCAGCTTGCTATTCTTTGTTTCTGTTGATTCTGGCGTCCGTTAAAGTTGGTAGTATATTTGCTGCTGATTCTGGTGTTGCAGCAGGCTAGGTAGTCTGCACTATAGTGGCTGCTAAATCTAGCTCTTTTCTTAGTGCTGTTTCCAGCTTGCTATTCCTAGTAGCTGCTGAATCTGATGTTGCTGCTGGCAGTATGGTCTGCACAACAGTAGATGTTAATCCTGGCATTGCAGCTGGTTGGGTAGTCTGTACCACAGTAGTTGATGAATCTGGCTCTGTTTTTGGTGCTGTTTCCAGCTTGCTATTCTTGGTAGCTGCTGATTCTAGTGTTGAAACTGGCAGCATATTTGTTGTTGATTCTGGTATTGCAGCTGGCAACACAGCAGCTGATGAATTTGGGGTTGCAGCTGGCGGTATATTGGTTGTTGATTATGGCGTTGCAACTGGCAGCATGGTCTGCACTTCTCTTCCACTTCTAAGAGTCATGGCACTTGCATTTTCTCTTGGATTAATTTCAGCTTGAGATGGTAGCTTCCCTCTATTTGTCTCAATGTTCCTCATATACGATGCAAGTTGTGAAATTTGAGTCTTCAAATTCTGGATGCCAGCTCTTGTTTCTTGTTGGAGCATCTGTGTATTAGTGGCTAAAGATCTCATAATTTCTTCTGAAGACATGCCTGAACTTGATGCTTGGTGAGGAGGAAAAGCTGGATTTCCATTGGCGTATGACCGGAAGGGTTGCTGATTTGGAGGCTGACCATACTTCAGGTTTGGGTGGTCTTTCCAACCGGGGTTGTAATGGTTTAAGTATAGTTCATACTTCCTTGGTTGATTACCAAACCCTCATATTGCATTCACCCGAGGGGCTGAATCTTCTTGAAATTGTGGGCACATATCAGTAGAATGTTCTGGGACTCCACAAATGCCACACACTCTGGATTGCCTAACTTGCCCCAAAGCTACTTGTCTCACAAGAGAAGTTAGTTTTGAAAGTTGTGTCTCAATATTAGAATGCATCACATCATTTACTTTTCTAGTAGTGTGGTCTGTTCTGATTCCAAATTGCTGTGAGTTTGCTGTCATTTTAGAGATCAAATCTCTTGCTTCCACATGAGTCTTTTCTACAAGTGCACTGTAATAGTTTGATTGTACGACTCGATCAATGTTAAAAGATTCCAACATATCCTCTTTATTTGAGGGTAAGTTTTTTTTTTATTTCCAAAAATTCGGCAGAGTTTCGTTTGCATTTAGGACATCCCAAGTTATCGACTACTATCAGTTTACTCAATCAACCCATCATCACAAGGTCCCTTAATTCCGGACCTTATATCAAACCTCATAATTCCACACCTCATACAATCCACACAATATATATATATATATATATATATATATATCCAGTACGCTATGATACCAGATAAAAGCCAGTATTCTTAGAAAGAACAAGAGACCATTAGACTATAGGTATGCAACTGAATGGTGTAAGTCCCGTCTGAGTTTTAGGGCAATAAATTCATATAACCTGCAGCCTGTTTCCTAGTTTATCTTTCCTTTCTATGGATTCCATCTTTCACAGGACTACTTCTATTTCAG
>Ga0307517_10012495_pt1 | contig 11643 bp, 8 predicted proteins | sample 23_EM_MG_FD_194515 | JGI IMG/M metagenome (GOLD analysis project Ga0307517, IMG submission 194515) | Populus trichocarpa ectomycorrhiza microbial communities from riparian zone in the Pacific Northwest, United States - 23_EM | ecosystem: Host-associated > Plants > Roots > Unclassified | place... | reverse complement strand
TTGCTTGTCATTAGAAAAGTTGGTCAACGGAAAACACTTTCCGGTTAAAAAAAAATTTAGCTTGGTTTTCAGGAAAGTGTTTTCCTTTTATTTTGGGCAGAAAATATTTTCTGTAAGTTGTGAAAAAATTAAAAATGTCATATTATTTGCTGATTATATCAAATTTGATCCTCAAACTTTTGATTGCTATATATATTTTGTTTTTCAATCTCATCCCTTAGAATTTAATTTTTATATTAATTTTGGTCCTCGTTTTTATAATTGTTATTTGTTTTTCCCTTATTATTTTTTAATTAAAAATTTTTATCTATCAAATTTAATTCTCATTCTTTTGATTGTTACTTATTTTATTTGAAATAATTTATGAAATGTTAATTATTATTATTTTAATTTTTTCATCTTTTCATCTTTTTATTTTTTAGATTTGATCTCTATTATTTTGATTATTATTTATTTTATTTGAGATAATTTATGAAATTATATATTTTTTTCAATTTCATTCTCATTCAACCTTTTAATTTGTAAGATTTGTTCCTCATTATCTTAATAAACTTGAAAAAAATAAAATATTAATAAGTTATTTTTCAGTTTATTTTTCATGACATAACCAAACACTGGAAAGTGTTTTCCATGTTATTTTTCATTACACCACCAAACATCTTAAAATAATTCACTTTTCCAGAATTTATTTTCTCGGAATTCATTTTCTAAAAAGAAACTACTTTGTAGCAAATAAACGGATCTTGAAGGAGTATGTTCTTGCATGCATGATTTAATTATATCCGTGTTTATAAGATCTGATTGGATTAAGGTTTCAAGTTGGCTTAGTAAAAAATAACAGTGTCAATATTTTTTCTTAAATAAAATTATATTATTTTTTTGATAAAAAATTAAAATTAACCTAGTTAAATGTTATCCAAAATTTTATCGAATCAACAAGTCACCAACCAAATCATTGATTTTGACTGGTCAATGTTTAAGATGGTTTGAAAAAAAATCTAGCTCATACAAGGTTCTATATAAGTATATCACTGGATCCATTTATAGACCAGACTAGATATAATAACTACGTCCATGCCATTTTCATCGCAAGCTAATGAATGAAAAAAAATACCATGAGCTGGGGAAATAAAATTTAGAATAGAGAAAAAAACTAAAAAATTGAGAAAACTAGAAAAAAAATAATTGAAAAAATTGAACTATAAAAAAAAACCGATTAAAATTTTAAAAAACCGACTGGTTCTGTTTTATAAGTCTAAAACCGAAAAACCGAATCGGAAAAAAACCGAGCCAAACCGGTTTGAACCGGTTTTTGTCCTAAAAAACCGAACCGAAACCAAACCGGCCGGTTTGAACTGATTTTGGTTTGATTATTTTTTTTTTATATAAAAACCGAACTGAAATTAATCAGACCTAATAAAATTGTTAGTGATAGTTTTATGGCAAGGAAAAAAAAACACTTATAATTTTATGGCAAAATTAAACCACATGATCCAACTTTCAGAAACCAAATCAACCGGCATTTGCGAGGGAATCTTGCTACCCACCAAATTTCCATAGACGCTTTTGTCTTTAAGCCTCTTTCCTGACGTGGTGTGCAGCAATATCCCTTTAAATTAAAATATTAACGATGATAAATCTACTAACAATTCGAGCCACACAACCGCTAGAGTGAGGTGCTAGGTTTACTGTTCGTATGAACAGTAACCACGCACCTCTTGTATTTCTGTTTTTAGTACTATAAAATAATGATCAAGAATGGATTTATAATCAAACATTCGTACGTTCATGATAAAAAAAAAAGTATGTAGTCAAACAAATTAATCCAGAAGGTGCTGCTTACAATGGGGGACAATCAGACAACCTTTTTATGTATTAGCTTAACAGAGAGAAATCACACTCTACCAGTCAACGTCGGCAGTATTATTTCTCTCACACGGAACGGGCTGGTACTCCTTGACCAGTGCAGGTTTCTTGCGGGAGAGGCAAGAATGATTCCCACCCCAGCAAGTTGCTGATAAAAGCATCTACTTAATTAGTCAACAGATTGATGCTAATTTCCACACAGAAATTCCTAGTTGCTACTGCTGAAGTGAACAGCTTGGCATCCTGCCTGCCTTGACAGCACGAAAAAGAAAAGCTATTAATGGGTCCAGCCAGCAGGCTGAATTTGCCTAGAGCCGCAACACCACCAAGGAAACCAGCTAACATAAAGGAGTAGTGAGGTGACCGATCCAGTCCTCGTACTGGGCTTTAAAACTCTCATAGCCCAGTTCTCTCCTGTCTAATTTCATTACACTCTAGCTACCAGTCAACATCGGCAGTATTGTTTTTCTTGGCCAGAAGGGGATGGTCCTCTGTGACCATTGTAGCCTTGTAGGTTTCTTCCCAGAGAGGCAAGCTTGGTCTCACACCAACAAGCTGCTAATCTGTAACCTCATAGAAAACGCAATATTTATACGGTCAAATAACAAGACGTATTATTTAACTCCTTAATCAACTTTAAAAAAAAATATTCTCATAAATCCCTTACTTCCAGCGTGCACAGTTTACTTTTCACTGGGTCAGAAAGATAATTGGACGCAAGATCTGGCTGCAAATACCTCTAGCTGTGAAAAAAAAAATGCATATACCTCCAGCTCCTCCTGATTTTCACAAAGCCGAGTCTACAGAGATGAAGAGAAGGACTAAATAAGGCCCTTCTTTATTGACGGATCAAGCCAGAAGGCTGAATTTGCCTGCAGCCCATAATACCATGGATAGACTATTTGTTTCAAAATATATTAATATTTAATTTATTTAGAAATATATTAAAATAATATATTTTTTTATTTTTAAAAAATTATTTTTCATTTCATCATAGAAAAAAAATCTAAATATAAAAAAAATTAAATATAAATATTTTTTTAAAAAACTTTTTAAAAATATAATTTCAACCGGTTCCAAACATTATATAATCTCTTTATGAGTTTGTTTTTCCAAGCATATTGTAATAAGGTTTGAGTTAACTCCTACGCTTATTAAATTAACATGGATGATATTTTAATTAAAAAAAATATTATTTTATTTTTCTGAATTTCTTGACATTGAACTAGATAATCTGATCATTATTATTAAATTGATGTCTTTTTCAATTAATTTAAAACTGAATTCAGATGGAATTCCGAGCCACAGTGAAACAACTTATAAAACCAAATTTTGCAGCGATCCTTAAGAGTTGGTGCGCTTGTTCGAGATAAGCTCTCACTCGGCACCTCCAAGGTTCAGCGGCCATTCAAGCCATTGAAGCTGATGCCATCCTAAATAGTACACGCGCCCCATTACGTGTCTTCCATCGAAAACATAACCTTTGCATGCAACAACGTTTTCACTTAATTCCTCAAATACCCTTGCTCCTTTCCCATAATTTCCATCAAGCCAGAATAAATTCACCACCTTATTTAGAAATTACCATCACATGGATCAAGTCATAAAAGCAAAAACGGGTTTTTGTTGATTCAAGTATCGGTATAATCTAACATAGTTAATCTTAAGTTGTAAAGAACTAATTGTCAAATTTCTCTATACAAGGATAGGACAGTAATTAGATTAGCCACATCTAGAAAACGGAAAAAGAAACGTCAAATTTCCTTGCATTGCCATTTCTCTTGCACCAGAGCCCTCCAAGAGCAAGAAATCAACAAGAAGATATGATCCACAAAACCCCAGCTGTAACATGCACTGCAATCCTTACAGTACTCCTAGCCTTTTCATCAGTATCAGTTGCTGTAACTGATCTCTATGACAACCCACAGGACCCAACAATCCTCCAAGTCACAGACAATCCTACCCTTGACAACAGGAAGTTCATGAAAAATGGTCTTGACCTTCTGGGAACTGAAGAGAAGTTCAAGATGTTTATAAAAGAGCACAACAAAGAATATGCAACTAGAGAAGAGTACGTGCACCGCTTTGGGATCTTCGGCAAGAACTTGATCAGAGCTGTTGAGCACCAGGCACTGGACCCCACTGCAATTCATGGGGTCACTCCATTTATGGACTTGACCGAGGAGGAATTCGAGAGAATGTATGCTGGTGTTTTGGGTGGTGGTACTGTACCAGTGGAGAAAGGTTCTGTTTCTTTCATGGATGCAAGTGGTTTGCCTGATAGTTTTGATTGGAGAGAGAAAGGAGCTGTCACTGATGTCAAGATTCAGGTGCGGTTTCTACTAGATTGGAGGGCTAATTTTCTAAATTTTATTTAGCAGCGCTGAAAAGGGCTGGGGAGATGTGCAAATTCATAGTTTCTACATTTGTTTATGTGCTTGTGGGTCTAATGCAGGGTTCTTGTGGATCATGCTGGGCTTTTAGTACCACTGGATCTGTTGAAGGAGCAAATTTTATTGCAACAGGGAAGCTTCTCAATCTCAGTGAACAACAGCTTGTTGATTGTGACAGGGTGGTTAGTTTCCGATTCGCCCTCTCAATATCTTATTCTGATCACCTAGATACCATCACAGCTAGCACCAATAATTTTGGTCTCCATACATCACCTCAATTTGAAGAGGTTTTATCATATAGATCAAGGCCTGAAAGCTCTATTATATATGTTTGGTCATTTCCTTTGCGCAGTGTGACAAGACAGACAAGGCTTCATGCGACGATGGTTGCGGTGGAGGACTCATGACCAATGCCTACAGGTATTTGATTGAAGCAGGGGGGTTACAAGAGGAGAGTTCATACCCTTATACAGGTAAAAGTGGCGAATGCAAGTTTGATCCTGAGAAGATAGCTGTAAAAGTTGCTAATTTCACCAATATCGCTGTTGACGAGAACCAAATTGCGGCAAATTTAGTTCATCATGGACCTCTTGCAAGTGAGTTGCCTTCTATCATGAAGAGTAGCATATATGGATACATATGATTTCGTCTTCCATTACATTATATCATCGATTGCGATATTACATCGTATTTGTCATTTGTATGTCGTAGTCAGCGATAGCCCATACTGATAAACATTTTATCTGGGAAAATGCAGTTGGATTGAATGCAATATTCATGCAAACTTATATCGGGGGAGTCTCGTGCCCACTTATTTGCGGCAAGAAATGGCTCAACCATGGTGTTCTGCTTGTCGGGTATGGTGCAAGAGGGTACTCCGTTCTTAGATTTGGCTACAAGCCGTATTGGATCATCAAGAACTCATGGGGAAAGCATTGGGGAGAGAAGGGATATTACCGGCTTTGCAGGGGACATGGTATGTGTGGCATGAACAAGATGGTCTCTGCAGTGGTAACCAAGGTTGCCTAAATATAGTACCCATGCAAGCCGAACCAAAGGGTCGAAAGAAGAAGAATAAAGATTAAACTTGGTCTGTCAAATCTAGTTAAAGTCTGGCTAGCTACTTGTCATTTTGCTACTTAAAAAGGATAGCCATGAGTGTAAACAGGTTATGGATTATGCACTCCGTAATCAAAATACCATGCTTTGCCTTTTGGTTTCCTCACCAAGCTTGAGTAGTTTTGGACCTACCAAGAAACTGTTGAAAAATTTATTATTTCATTTCAGAAATGCAGAGGAAAGGTAAAGTTTGGATAAAAAACCCATTGTCTAAGCAGTAGCCAACATTTGTTCAGTAAACGTGATCCTGTGGGCAAATGGCCAAGCAATATTTCGCTATCAGCTTGAACTGAAAGCAATGTTATAAATTTATTTTGGGAAACAAAAGAGAATGTAGTTTACTGTAGAATAAAAGTAAGAAATTAGTCAGATCATTGTCCTTTGGTTTTAGAGTGCAGGAGTATCTTGTTCCCTCTTTCTCTCTCTAGATTTTTGACTTGCTCTTTTTTCACGCTTCTCCTTGTCTAGAACCATCTTCTTGGTGGCCGGACAGAGGATTTTCTTTGATTCAATCATAAAATTTGACCCTCAGAAACTTCAAGTTGTTTTCGATGTTTGACTGCAAGGAAGAAAATATTACCCGTCATCTTGAAGTCTTTGCACCTTGGAAAAAAACGTCGTGGTCACCATCAATTCATGGAAACTATATATTACACCCTGGTGCCAATCAAATTGAGTGCGACTTAAAGCATTACGGGCTGAAACTTTTCAAACTCTTAATCCTGAATTTTTTGACATTTTGTTTCATGTTTACTTGCCATTTTGAATGAAGAAAACGACATGCATCCTTGCAGGTTAAGTTTTTCCACAAACACGCGTTCTGAATAGTATTTTCTATGCTTGATTTGTTTGTTCTAATCATCATCATTAAAGAATAATATGTAAGAGAACTAATGTATGAACTTGCGAGTGCATCCAAGTCTTCTATCCATCGTTTCCCCTATTTATTTACCAACGGCACAGCAAAGCTAGTTAACCATATCTTCTACAGCTGAGCTCTAGGGCAACATAAAAAATGGAGGTTACAGGCATGAGTTCATTCACAGTCTGGCCACTCTTCTTTCTAATAATTCAACTCTCCTTTTCTTTCTCCTTAGCTCAAGGAAATGAGACAGATATATTCTCCCTCCTAGCCTTTAAGCATCAGATTACTGATGACCCCTTAGGTAAACTGAGCTCATGGAATGAATCCACACACTTCTGTGAGTGGTCTGGTGTTACATGTGGAAAGAAGCATCAGAGAGTTGTACAGCTTGACCTACAGTCTTGCAAGCTCTCGGGCAGCTTATCTCCTCACGTCGGCAACATGAGTTTCCTCAGGACATTGAACTTGGAAAACAACAGCTTCGGCCAGAATATCCCTCAGGAACTGGGTAGTTTGTTTCGGCTACAGACTTTGGTCCTCACAAACAATTCGTTCAGTGGTGAAATCCCTGCCAACATCTCGCGTTGCTCAAATCTCTTGAGCCTTGAATTAGAAGGCAACAATCTTACTGGCAAACTTCCTGCAGAATTTGGATCATTATCAAAGCTGAAGGCATTTTATTTCCCAAGGAACAATCTCTTTGGTGAGATTCCACCTGCTTATGGAAATCTTTCACACATCGAGGAAATTGAGGGAGGACAGAATAATTTGCAAGGAGACATTCCAAAGAGTATCGGGAAATTGAAAAGATTGAAGCACTTCTCTTTTGGCACAAATAACCTGAGCGGTACAATCCCTACCTCCATATGCAATCTTTCATCCCTTACTCATTTCTCTGTGCCAGCAAACCAACTTCATGGGAGTCTTCCTCGTGACTTAGGCCTAACTCTTCCAAACCTTGAAATCTTTAGAATTCACACCTGCCAATTCAGTGGCCTGATTCCAGTAACAATCTCCAATGTTTCTAATCTTTCTCTTCTTGATCTTGGACTCAACAGCTTTACTGGGCAAGTGCCTACTTTAGCAGGGCTTCATAATCTACGGTTGCTGGCACTTGATTTCAATGATCTCGGAAATGGTGAGAATAACGATCTAAACTTTCTCTATCCCCTGGCAAACAACACCAGTTTGGAAATGATCGGTTTGAATTATAACTATTTAGGAGGTGCGCTGCCGGAAATAGTTAGCAACTTTTCATCAAAGCTTAGATTCATGACATTCGGAAACAACCAAATAAGCGGAAGCATTCCGAATGAGATCGGAAATCTAATAAGCCTGCAGGGTTTCGGTTTTGAGTCGAACAAACTGACTGGCATCATACCAACTTCTATTGGTAAGTTACAAAATTTAGGTGCTCTGGCTCTTAGCGGAAATAAAATTGCTGGGAATATACCATCTTCCCTTGGCAATAGTACCGCATTGGTCTTGCTTTATTTAGACAAAAATAATTTGCAAGGAAGCATCCCGTCAAGTCTAGGAAATTGCCAGGATTTGTTGTCATTGGATCTCTCTCAAAACAATTTTAGCGGTCCCATACCACCAGAAGTAATTGGTATACCTTCCTTGTCAGTGAGTTTAGACCTATCTCAAAATCAGTTGATAGGCCCCCTTCCCTCCGAAGTTGGTATGTTGGTAAACCTAGGATATCTTGATGTTTCACATAATAGTTTATCAGGTGAGATTCCAGGAAGTCTTGGAAGCTGCGTTGTGCTGGAAAATTTACTTTTGGAGGGGAACTTATTCAAAGGTTCTATTCCAAAGTCCATGAGTTCTTTGAGAGCACTTAAATATCTTAATATCTCTTACAACAACTTGACAGGCCAGATTCCGAGGTTTTTGGCAGACTTCAGGTTCTTGCAACACTTGGATCTGTCATTTAATCACCTTGAAGGTGAGATGCCTACACAAGGAATTTTCGGGAATGCAAGTGCAGTCTCAGTTTTGGGAAACAATAAGCTTTGTGGAGGAATATCTCTGTTCAATTTATCCAGATGCATGTTGAAGGAGTCAAAAAAGCCGAAAACTTCTACCAAGCTGATGTTGTTAATTGCAATTCCGTGTGGTTGTCTAGGAGTATTTTGTGTGATCGCTTGTCTACTTGTCTGTTGCTTTCGGAAAACAGTAGATAAGTCTGCTTCTGAAGCTTCTTGGGATATCTCATTGCGGAGAATCACATATGGAGAACTCTTTCAAGCAACTGATAGGTTCTCCTCATCCAATATAATTGGTGCAGGCAGTTTTGGGTCTGTGTACAGAGGAATTCTTGCATCAGATGGAGCAGTTGTTGCGGTCAAAGTATTCAACTTGCCATGTAAAGGAGCTTCCAAAAGCTTTATGACAGAATGTGCAGCCTTGATAAACATCAAGCACCGGAACCTCGTCAAAGTCCTCGGCGTATGTGCTGGTGTTGATTTTGAAGGTAATGATTTTAAGGCTCTTGTTTATGAGTTTATGGTCAATGGGAGTCTAGAAGAGTGGTTGCATCCAGTTCATGTATCAAACGAGGCATGCGAGGCAAGAAATTTGAACCTTATTCAGAGGTTAAGCATTTCAATTGATGTGGCTGCTGCGCTCGACTATTTGCATCATGGTTGCCAAGTGCCTATTGTCCATTGTGATCTGAAGCCTAGCAATGTTCTTCTTGATGGTGATATGATCTCTCATGTTGGTGATTTTGGACTAGCAAGGTTCCGTCCAGAAGCCTCCCATCAATCATCTTCAAACCAGAGTAGCTCTGTTGGTATAAAAGGAACCATTGGCTACGCAGCGCCAGGTAACATTAGAATAATCTCCCATTATTTGGTTGATTGTAATTCTTCGTTTTTGGTTCCATTCTTAAGGTCACATATAGATATTTGGCACATGATTACATTTATTCCTGCCAAATTTCATAAACAATCACTGATATTTGCAACCATGAATATGATTGCAGAGTATGGTATGGAGCGCAAGGTGTCAACTTACGGGGATGTGTACAGCTATGGAATCCTATTATTGGAGATGTTCACGGGAAAGAGACCAACACACGGCATGTTTAACGACGAGCTGAACCTTCACACTTACGCTGCAATGTCATTGCCTGACCGTGTAGTTGATGTTGTGGATCCCATACTTCTGAGAGAAGTTGAGGAAACAAGTTCTGATGCCCCTCGTAGGAAGCAAGATGCTAGAGCTCACAAGAATTTTCAATGTTTGACTTCAATAATCAACGTAGGAGTGGCTTGTTCTGCAGACCTCCCGAAAGAGCGGATGGCCATGAGCACTGTTGTGTCTGAATTGCATCGAATCAGGGACATTTTCCTAGGCGGTAGAAGGCATAGACACCACGAAATCGTTGTCTTACCAGAAGGTACAGTTGATACGTTATGCTAATCTATATTCAGACCAAGACTATTATAGTGACGATATCCGTTATGCACTATTTAGGTGCCTGAGGCAATCAAAAGGGCGAACAAAAGCTGCCATTCAAAAGGGCGTAGTGGTGCCCCGTATCTTCACATTTGCGGTCATGTAGACTGACATTGAAAATGCATATGGTTTATCTGTAGTCTATAGAATACATACTTTGTAAAATCTCTGTGTTTGCTCAAGGACTTGCTTATAAGTAGTAAAAGAGAGAATTGTTATAAATAAACATGAACCGATAATTCACCCGCGCTATGTTACGGGTTGGATCAAATTTTTTGAATATAAAAAAATATTTAGATACTGTTTTTTTAATGAAAAAAATTAAATTATTGGTGTTGACTCGATGTGATCCTGTTGACTTTACATGTTCAAAAGTAACCTAGATGACCCGTAAAAATATAATTTTATTAATTTTATTTCTTTAATATGATATCTTTTTTTAATATTAAAATAACAACATATTAGATTGATATAGGTCAACTTAAGTTAACATGTTAAATCCATGACTCGAATTATAAGACTGATAACTTCATAAAAAATAAGTCAAAACAAATTATAAATTCTAATTTCTAACCATCACAATATTAAATAATAAAATTAAAAAATAATCAATAAAAAAAACTAAAAACAAAACCAAGTTAACTTAAAAAACTCACAGCTCAGTAATAAGAATTTCTAATTAGTTTAATGTTTGTTATTTTAGAATTTTCTAAAATGGGATATGCTGTATAGTTATACACAGAGCAAGAATCTAATCCAACATGCTGATTCTGTTTCTGTGGTCACATAATATCCCATTTCCAGTGCGGAAAACCTCTCCATGTTTCAATTTAATTTTTGTGTCTTTGGTGGCGGCTGCATCCGTCCCTGCCGCTGTACTGCCCCCGGTTCTCAGCTGCCTCTTTCAGGAATGTGCTGGTTAGCAGGCCTTGAACGTTGTTACTACGAGTCCGCTTACAAAACTTGATTATATTTTTTTCATCAGCTTAAATTAACGTTCGAAATGATTTAAAGTCAAATTTGAATAATATTAATCTTAAAACAAAAGAAGTAAATGATGACACATGAAATTAATTAGGGTTCGTCTGTGTGGTTTTAACTTTAAGGGCTCATTAAATTAATAAAATATGAGGTACTGCATTTCGTTAAAAAGTCATGCTCAAGAACCCTCGAAAATCTATTTTAGATATTTCATCATTTTTGTTATTAATATTGGATTTTTATTACCGATAAGTTTCATTTTTAATTTTGATTTTGATTTTTTAAGATTTTATTTGACAACATTTTATTAAATTCAAAGCCATGAAAAAATAATTAGTTCAATTTATTTTTTAGATTTTGATAAAGAATTAACACTGTGACGTGGCTGAAAATATGCCATTTAAAATTTTATAAGGGAATGCGAGGAAAAAAAAAGATTAATTCTTAAGAATTTGTAAAAAATAAATGAATGGTTAAAATATATTTTAAGATTTTATTTGACAACATTTTATTAAATTCAAATCCACCAAAAAGAATTATGTTCAATTTATATGATGTGGAAAAAAGCTAAAAGGCTGGAAATATTCCATACAAAGTTTTTATAATTATATGCATAAGGATACAATTTATAATTAATTGCTTAAATATTCACTGACTTTTCACCTCCACAATGATTAGCTTGCAGAATGAACCATCCGAATCAGAGCACTTATTCTCATCAAATTCGGAATGCATCTTCGAGTGGTTACCGTATCGTGGAAGTCAGAGATTTGAATCAAGGCCCCGTTCAATCGATGCCATTATCTCTTAAAAGTTTTGTAATAGTTTTTTTTTAAAGTATTTTTATTTTAAAATATATTAAAATAATATTTTTTTATTTTTTAAAAAATATTTTTAATATTAACACATCAAAATAATCTAAAATATTAAAAAAAATTAAATCTTTTTAAA
>Ga0307517_10012494_pt1 | contig 11644 bp, 6 predicted proteins | sample 23_EM_MG_FD_194515 | JGI IMG/M metagenome (GOLD analysis project Ga0307517, IMG submission 194515) | Populus trichocarpa ectomycorrhiza microbial communities from riparian zone in the Pacific Northwest, United States - 23_EM | ecosystem: Host-associated > Plants > Roots > Unclassified | place... | reverse complement strand
CTGCGCCAAGGAACGATTGCGTGGCATCGATATGGAGCTCGAACCGAGCCTCTTCGGTGAAGAGGACTGACGGGCAGGACCGCGACGAAAGGAATCTATCGCGCACCACCACCGGACGAGGCGGCACGTCTATCATGCGCCGCCTTCTCCGGCGAGCCCGTCGCGGAGCGAGGAGGGCTCCGTCAGCCCTTCAACAGCCTGACCGCCGCGTCGAGCCGGTCGGCATAGCGGTTGAGCGCCGCCGCGGTTTTCGCGACATATTCCTTGGCATCGTCGAAATGGCGTTGCTCGATGCCTTCGCGAATGCCCGGCAGCGTCTTGGCGCCATAACCGGTCAGCGTTCCGGGTGCGTAGATCAAATTGCGGTACCACGGCCGCCCAGGCAGGCCGTCCTTGTCGAGCAGCAATTGATCGACTCCCTTCAGCACCGCCATCGCCTTGGCGACCTTGTCGGGCGAGGCGCGCTCGAACGCGGCATCGGCGGCGCGCGACGACCGGGTCAGATGGTCCGATGCATCCTCCAGCGCGAGCATGTCGATCAGCGGGGTGACGCCTTTCTCCTCGGGCGCGGCGGTCGGATCGACCGGGTTGGAGGTCAGCTTGAACACGTCGTCGCGGTTGAGGTCCTTGAGCGCGCGGTCCTGGTCGCGCTGGTCGGCGGCGAGCTTCTTCACTTCGCCGACATAGCGCGCGACGGTCGAGGCCATGTCGCCATAACGCACCGGCACGCGCGGTGCGGCCGCCGCGCGCAGCACCATCCGCCCGACGAACTTGGACAGGGTCGCGCCATAGACCAGCCCGGGATCGTCGAAATTGGTGACGTGGTAATAAGTGTCATAGGCCGAGTGATACGACCCGCCGCCCGCGCCCTCTCCGCCGAAGCCGAGATTGACCGACGGGATGCCGAGATGCGCGATGAACGAGCTGTAGTCCGAGCCCGAGCCGAGCGCGCCGATCGGGATGTCGCCGCCCGCCTTCGCCGCCTCGAGCGCACCCGATCCGGCGTCGCGCCCGCTACCCGCATAAGCGCCCGCGCGGATGCTCGCGCGGAGGCGGTCATAGACGCTGACCCCGGTCTGCGGATCGGGCACGTCGCGCGCGATCGAATTGACGAAATGCTGGAGCGTGTGGCTGCCCTCGGCGCCGAGGAAGCCGCGCGAGGTGTCGTCGGTGTTGATGTAGAGGACGGCCTTGGCCTGCAGTTCATCGGCGTGCGTCTCGGCCCATTCGGTCGAGCCGAGCAGACCCGGCTCCTCGCCGTCCCAGCTGGCGTAGACCAGCGTGCGGTCGGGCCGCCATCCGGTCTTGGCCAGCGCGCCGAGCGCCTTGGCCTCGGACATCAACGCGACCTGGCCCGACAGCGGATCGTCGGCGCCGAATACCCAGCCGTCACGATGGTTGCCGCGCACGATCCATTCGTCGGGGCGCGTACTGCCCTTCATCACCGCGATCACGTCGTAGAGCGTCTTGAGCGACCAGTCGGACTTGACCGCCAGATGCACCTTGACCGCGTCCGACCCGCCCCAATGGTAGGTGATCGGCAGCCCGCCCCGATCCTTGCCCGTGACCACCGGACCGTCGAGCCCCGCGAGGATCTTGGCGGCGTCGCCATAAGAGATCGGCAGCGCCGGGATCTTGAGGATCGTCTTGGCCTCGGCGCGGGTCAGCCGCTTGGCATTGTCGGTCGCGCCGACGCCCGGGGTCAACGGGTCGCCCGGATAGGTCGTCATATCCATCACCGAACCGCGCTGGACGCCGCCCTCGGGTCGCGCCCCGCCCTTGGGATAGACGTCGCCGCGGGCATAGCCGTCATCGGCCGGGTCCGAATAGATCAGGCAACCGGCCGCGCCATGTTCCTGCGCCAGCTTGGGCTTCAATCCGCGCCAACCGCCGCCGTAGCGCGCGATGACGATCTTGCCCTTCACGCTGATCCCGCGCCGCGCGAGCGAATCGTAATCGTCGGGCATGCCGTAATTGACGTAGACCACCGGTGCTGTGACATCGCCGTCGCCCTGGTAAGCGACATAAGGCGGCAGCGCGCCGTCGAGCTTGTCGGGACCGAGCTGCGGCTCCTGCCCGCCCAGGGTCACGCGATCGGGCGATACCAGTTCGAGCGTGGTCGAGATCGGCGTCGGATAGAGGACCTTGAAGGTCTCGATATGCGCGTCCCAGCCCCATTGCTTGAACAGCGCCAGTTCCATTTCGGCATTGGCCTTGTCGTGCGGGCTGCCGACATGATTGGGGGCGGACGACATGTCCTTGAGCCAGGCGAGCTGATCGGCGCTGCTGATCTGCGCGTCGAACGCCTTTTCGGTCGTGGCAGTATTCACCGTCTGCGCGCCGAGCGGCTGGGAAGCCAGCGAGAGCATCGCGATCGTGAGTGCCGACTTGCCGATCATCCCGGCGCGACGCGCCCCCGACCGACCCCTGACCTGGTCCTTCGCCATCGCGCGCGCCCCTTTTTTTACTGGATGTTTCAACCCGTTCGAATGGGCGCACCCTAGCGAAGACTTTGCAACAGACCAGTCTTCCCGGCCAAAAAAGCTGGCCGCACGCGCAAGCTATTCGCGCGCCATTTCCTCAGCGGAGAAAGCGCCGCGGATCAGTTCATGGCGCTCCATGCTTTTGTACATATGCGCACGCGCGGCGTTGCGCGCGGCCGAGGGATCCTGCCGCCGGATCGCGGTGAAGATCGCGGCGTGATCGTCGGCGATCGCGCGGATATATTCCTCGCGCGGGACGTCGTCGGCGTTGCGCAGATAGACCGTGCGCGGCGGCACCAGCCGGATGCCGAGAAACTCGGTGAAGCGGACGAAATAGACGTTGCGTGTGGCCCGTGCGATCGCCGCGTGGAAGGCGGTGTCGGCATCGACCGCGGCATCGACATTGGCCGATCCGATCAGCGCGTCGATCGCGGCGGACATCTCCTCGAGATCACCCTTGCCGCGCCGCGCCGCCGCCAACTCGGCCATCTCGGCTTCGAGCGGCGTGCGCATCTCGAACAGGCGGTGGACGTCGTCGATCTCGGACAATTCCTCCTGCGTGATCTGGAACGCCTGATAGCGCGCGGTCGATGCGACATAGGCGCCCGATCCGCGGCGCGAGACGAGCAGGCCCTTGGCCGCCATTCGCGCGAACGCTTCGCGCACCACGGTGCGGCTGACCCCCGTGCTGTCGACGATCGCCTTTTCCGCCGGGAAACGCGATCCCGGCGCTAGCTCGCCCGACAGTACCTGTCGCTCGAAATCAGCGACGAGCTGGTCGGCAAGCTTTGCGCTTTGGTTCGAACTCATGGCATTGTCATATCATTGTCCGGCGCCGGTCCCAGCCCGATATTGTAACGTCATCGACCACCCGGCCGGATCGTGCGGATAGGCGTCCGGCCCCCACGCCCAGTCGGCGCGTGTCAGCAAGCTGTCGAGTTCGCCCGGCTCGGGCCGGATTTCCTTGTACGGCCAGGCGGCGATCCGCCCGCGATAGGTGGCAAGGAAATCGGTCGCCGTGCGCAGACCGCGTCCGTCGGCGCCGCGATAATTCCACAGATCGTAGCCGAGGCACCCGGCCATCTCGGCGACATCGTAGGCCGGCGACAGCGCGAAGATCGAATAATGCAGGCTGCGCGTGCGGGTCAGTTCCTCGGGCAATTTGCCCGATGGGTCGAACTGCGGCGCAATCCGCTTGCTCGGGAAGGCCGTCACCACCGCACGCGCGACGTCGAGGCGCCGCGCGAACAAGGCATATTGGGTGATCTGGCTATCGAACCAGATGCCGTGGTTGTTCTTCGCGGCGTTCTCCGCCTTGCCGGTCGGGCTCTTGAGCATCCAGTCGACATAGCGACCGAACCATTGCTCGAGCTTGTCCTGCTCGTCTTTGGTCAATGCATTCGACGGTCCGATCAGGCCGACCGCGTCGACCACCGACTGGAACGCACTGGTATCGAGCACACCCTCGGCGCGTCCCTCCTCGCGTCCCGGCACCGCCTGGGCGTAGCGCGCATTGGGGTTCATCGCGGTGGCAGGATCGAGGAACCAGGTGCGGATCACCGCCGCCGCTTTGGTCGCATAGCGTGGATCGTCGCTGTAATAATAAGCCAGCGACAGCGCGGTCACGTCCTCGCCGAGCCGGCCGATCGCGGTACGATCATAGGATTTCGTGTCGCGCTGCGGATTGATCTCGCCGTCGCGCCGGACATAGGGCAGCCCATCCGGCTTGGCGGGATCGGGCCACCAATAAGGCGCGATGCTGAGATAATCGTGGCGATCGCCCGACAGCGGGGTGGTCGTCTTGTCCATCACCGATCCCGGCAGGCGCGCCAGCGCGGCGTCGGCGCGGCGGATCAGGTCGGCATAGGCTGCCTTCACCGCCGGGTCGGTCTTGAGCACCGCCTTGATCGCGGCCAGCTGGCCGGGCTTGAGGAAGAAGGTGCGCCGGCCGCCAAACGCGGCGGCATAGCCGTCGACTCCCTTGCACTGCTGACGATCTGCGGAGAGCCGGGCGAGCGGCGGCACGGCGTCGGCCGCTTGCGCGACCGGGGCCAGGACGAGCAACGATGCCAGCAACGGGCAGAGAATCACTTTCATTGGTCGCTGCTCCGATAATCGAGCGTCCAGCCCAGTCGAAGCGGGCCGCTGTTGGGGAGGTCGGTGCGCGCGCATCTCACGACGCTGCGGAACGCCCCGGTCGGGGCGCGATAGGTTGCGCCCAGCTCGCCCGGTGTGCACACCCCCAGCCCTGTCGCGGCGAAGCGAGTCACCTGTCCCTCGCCATAATCGACCACGCCTGGCGCGGACACACGAGGGCTGGCGGAAAAGCCGGCGAATTCCAGGTCGATCCGCGCGATACGTACGCCCGGCCCGACGGTCAGGGTGTCATTGCGCGTGATCCGGCCGGGCGCCAGCACATAGCGCGTGACAATCGACAGGCGCTTGTCCGCGACCGCGTCCTCCGCGCCCATCCGATCGACCGCATCCTGGCGCCAGGTCACGACCGTCGTCTTGCCCGACTGCGTGACGCGCACGTCCCTGAACCAGGCGAGCGGCATCAACACGCTGCCATCGCCGAGCGTGATCCGCGGCGTCAGTTGCGGAAAGCCGGCATCGGCCGATCCCTGCAACAGCCCAGGCGAGAAGGGAATCGGGAAATAGGGGTTGTGCATATGCTGGCTCTCGGCGCCGTCGATCAGCGGCAGGCCGATCACCGTGGCGCCGTCGCGCACTGTCACCAGCGCGCGGTCATAGGCGCCGCGCGCGAACCAGGTCGTGGTCGATCGCGGCAAGGTATCGAGCCATTGGCGGTAGTCAGCCGCCGGCGCTTTCCCGCGATAGCCGAGGTCGTTCCAGATTCGGTCGGTGTAGAGATATTGCCGCGCAAGGCTGAGGTTCTCGCCGAAGATGCGGTGCTTGCCGCGATAGGCGTCGGTCCGCCGGCCCTGGTCCCACATGTCGACCGAGCCGGTCGCCGGGTCGATCCAGAAATCGGCGTAGCGCGCCGCGATCCGGCTGGAGAAGGCATAGGCCATGCGTTCCTCGGTCGGGCTCAGCAGCTTGAACCGGGCGGCGGCGGTCAGCACTTCGAGGAAGCAGGTCTCGCCATAGGTGCCGATGCTGCGCCCGTATTCGAACCCTTCGCCGCGCATGTTGAAGCGCGGCAGCATCACGTCGACCGAGCGCCTGAGCCAGGCCTTGATCTCGGGCGTCGGCTGCATGCCTGTTTCGACCAGCCGCTGCGAAATCTCGCCGATCAGCAACACGCTGTAGCGGTCGAACCGGCCCTTGCCCTCGGTCTCGTCGGCGAAACCATATTTACCCGAATAACGCCGGTAATGGTCGAGCATCCGCGCGAACAGAGCGTCGCTCGCCTTGGCATCCTCCCAGCCCATCAGGTGACGCAGCCGCGAGATCGAGAAAGCGACGCCGTAATAATTGTTGGGCAGGTCGATCAGCGTGAGATCGGGGCGGACGAAGCGCCGCCAGTCGAGCTTGGTCTTGAGCTTGGCGAGCGTCGCCGGGCGTACCGCGCGGTCGAGCAGGCCGGCGCTCGCCAATTGGTGGAGCGCCGAGGTGTAATAATAGATTCCCCAGCTGTCGTTGGGATCGTCGCCGGTCAAATCGGCAATGTCCGCGAACTCGGTCAGCCGCTGCGCCAGCTTCGGGTCATCCGGTTTTAGCTCGAGCACGCGATAAGCCATCATCGCCGCGATCTTGCCGGGCAGGAATTTGTCGCCGCTGTCGAACACGCGCACGCCGCCCAATTCCATCGCGCGACGCTCGCGGAGCAGCTGGTCGAGCAAGGCGTCGACTTGCGGCGTGATGCGCCGCTCGACCGTCTCGTCCATTGGTGCGACATTGACATAATAAGGCCCGCGCGGATCGGCCGTCACAGGCGATGCGCCCGGCGCATTGGCGACCAGCGCCAGCAGCGCAGCTGCCGGCAGCATCTTCCTCATCGCACCTGCCGGCGCTGCGCGAGATCGTAGAGCGCGGTTCCCGCCAGTACGAACGCTCCCGCGCCGTAAAATTGGGTGTCCTCGCGCGCCACCGCGTCGGGCCGGTCGCTGACCTGCTGCACCCAGCCGATCATCCCGTCGGGCTGGACCGCACGGCCGAGCGCCGCCCAGCCACGAACCGCCGCGGGCAGATAGGTGTCGCGGTCGAGCAGGCCGAGATCGACGCCGCGCGCGAGCGAATACACGAAGAAGCCCGTCCCGCTGGTCTCGGGCGGGACTCCAGGGCCATCGCCTTCGAGCAGCGACGGCGCCCAATAACCGTTGGGCCGCTGCAAGGTGACGACCCGCGCCGCCATCTCGCGGAACAGCGCGACGTAACGTGCGCGCAAGGGATCGCGGCGGTCGAGCGATTCGATGATCCGCACCAGCCCCGCCATCACCCAGCCGTTGCCGCGGCTCCAGAACAATTTGCGCCCCTGGTCGTCGCGGCGATCGATGAAGCGGCTGTCGCGGAAGAACAGATGCTCTTGCGGGTCGAAGAGATAGGCCTTGGTCGCGGCGTAATCCGCATGCGCCAGGCGCGCGTAACGTGGGTCGCCGGTCGCGCGCGACAGCTGGATCATCGTCGCCGGCGCCATGAACAAAGCATCGCACCAGCACCAATGCGTCGTGCAGGGCGGATCGCCGCCTTCCTGCTTGGGAATGAAGGCCAGACCGCCGGCCGGCCGGTTGGCGATCAGATTGTCGTAATAGGCACGCGTCGGCGCCAACGCTTTGGCCCCCGCCCCATGCCGCGCCGCCCACAGCCAGGCCTGTCCGATCAATTGATCGTCGGCGTGGAAGGGACGATCGCCCAGCCGCCATTGCTGCGCGCGGCCGAGGTCGAGCAGCACCGGTCGATAGCGCGAATCGCGATCGGCCAGCTCGGTCATCGCCACCCAGAAGGTCGCCTGTTGCCAGTCGCGCGGATTGCGCAGGCTGGGGCGGTCGGTGGCCACGCGATCGAGGCCGTCGCGATGCGCGATCTGCCAATCGGCGACACGCCGGGTCTCGGCCAGGATATCGGCAGGGCGCGGCAGCGTGGCGCTCGCATCGGCGGCCGCAACCAGCATCAAGGGCATAGTCAACAGCATGATCGCCCCTCTCTCTCCACTATTTTGACCCCGGATTTTGTCACCGGTGTCAACGACGTTAGACAGCCGAAGTTGTATGTCAACCCGCGGGCAATTGCCAGCTTGTCCGGCCATATCGTCATGAAGCGACTCGCGCCGGGACCGTGATCGCGGCAGATCGAGCCGCTCCTAGCGGTAAGCGAAATATGATTATATATTATATGCTTATGAAGAACTCCACAGTAAGCCAGGGTGTCCGCGGCGCCTCGATTAGCGTGATCCACCCCACCAACCCGCTGGCCTTCCGAGTGGTGCGCTGCATCGCCGAAAAAGGCTGTTTTCGTAGTTATTTATGAAAAGATGTAATACAACTTCGCGGATTTTTGTTGACAGCGAAAGTCCGGCGGCGATGATTAGGGCCTGACACCGGTAGCAAGACGCCCGTCCGAAACGGGGCGCGGCACCGGGCAGCTTTGGGGAGGTCTATGAGCAAAATCGCACTGCGCACCGGCACCGCTATCTGTGCCCTTCTCGTCGCGCTTCCGGCCTGGGCGCAGCAAACGCCCGCCGCGCCCACCAACGATCAGACCGCGCCGCCGGCGACCGCCGACAAGCCGCAGGACGATCAGACCGAGGCCAAGAGCGACATCGTCGTCACCGGCTTCCGCCAATCCTATGCCGACGCGCTCAAGACCAAGCGCGATGCGATCGAGTTTATCGACTCGATCTCGTCCGACGGTCTCGGCCGCTTCCCCGACCTCAACGTCGGCGAAGCGATCCAGCGCCTCCCCGGCGTCCAGATCAACCGCGAAGCGGATTCGCGCAACGCGACGATCAGCCTGCGCGGCCTGCCGGGCACCTTCGCGCGCACCACGCTCAACGGATCGGGCTTCGCCGATCCGATCCTGGGCAGCGCGACCAACACGGCATCGACTCCGCTCGGCGCATTCAACTCGGATGTCTTCACCTCGATCGCGGTGGTGAAGTCGCCCGACGCATCCGACCTTGCCGGCGGCCTGTCGGGCAATGTCGATTTGCGGATCGCGCCGGCGCTGTCGCGCAAGAAGGGCGGCTTCCTCAAGGTGTCGTACGAATATGACGACCTCGGCAAGCTCGGCAGCCCGCAGATCTCGGGCGGTTACAATTTCAAGGTCACCGACAATTTCGCGGTGTTCGGCGTGGTCGCCTGGAAGAAGGAGAATTTCCGGCGCGATTCGATCTCGATCAACACCTGGAACAACAAGCTCGGCGCGATTCAGGTCGGCAACCAGAAGGCCGCCGGCAGCAACCCGGTCTATGACGCGCTGGCCGCGCAATATCCCGGCGGGGTCTATTACGCGAGCCAGTACCGCCAGTTCGTCCGCTCCAACAAAGGCGAGTTGCTGACCGGCGCGACCGGCGCCGAGTGGCAAGCGGCCGACAGTCTCAAGGTCGGCGTCACCGGCTTCTACACCCAGCGCAACCTGTCGGAGGGCACCAACCAGCTCCAATATGTCGACACCTCGGCGGGTACCGGCGTGAACACCGGGCTGGTCGCGAATTCGGCGGTGGTCCACTTCACCAATCTCGGCACGCCGTTCGTGGTGAATACCGCGAACGGCCCGCGCGCGTACATCAACAGCTTCTCCGCCGAGAACCTCCAGACCTACGACTCGATCCGGTCGGAGCCGGCCAAGCAGAAGACCTGGGCGATCACCCCGACCGCCGAGTTCAAGAACGACGATTGGCGACTGAACCTCGAAGGCACGGTGTCGCGCGCCAAGGTCGTCGCCAACCAGATCGAGCTCGACTTCATCGAGAATCCGTATCGCAATCTTGGCCCGGCCGGGCTGAACGGGATCACCGCGACCACTTATGACGGCGGCACCGAGCTCGATCAGTTCAAGATCCTGCTCAACACGCCGAACGCGAGCCATATTCCGAACGGCGGCTACACCATCCCAACGGCACCCAACCAGGCGACCCAGGCGGGCGCCGTGATGCCCGGCCAGGCGGCCACCGTCGCCGGCGACAAGATGGGTGTGACGGGCACCAACGGTACCGGCATCAACGAACTCAATGCTGGCCAGATCGACCTCGAGCGCAGCTTCAAGGACAGCTTCCTCAAGGGCATCCAGGTCGGCGCGCGGTACGAGGCCGACCGCTATATCTCGACCGGGTCGCGTAATACGGCGTTCGGCGCCAATACGGGCGCGATCAACCCCAGCTTCTCGATGCCCAATCCGTACATCTCCAACTTCTTCGGAGGCAATGCGCCGGGCTACGATCAGCTCTGGCGGACAGTGGACGTCAGCCAGGTGCTGGCCGCGATCACGCCGGTCAACACCGCGCCGCGCACCCCTGCCAATCCCAACGGCCTGCCCGGCCAGTTCGTGATCGCACCGGGGTCCGGCGTGTTCCTGACGCCGTACGGGCTGGTCAACAATTATTGGGACCCGAATTACTGGAACAACAATTTCACCAACAAGAACAATATCTTCTCGGCGTATGCCATGGTGAAGTTCGACGGCCATATCGGCGGCATCCACGTCCGTGGCAATGGCGGCCTGCGCTATGAACATACGGATAATACGATCGTCGCGCTCGATTGCGTGGGCTGCTCGGCCGGCCTGTCCAACGTCACCGGCCCGATCAATCACCGGGTGACCACCCGGACGTACGACCAGAGCTACGGTTTCTGGCTGCCGTCCTTCCTGTTCGCCGCCGACCTCACCGACAAGCTCGTGCTGCGCGGCGGCTATTACAAAACCTACGTCCGTCCGCAGCCGCGCGATAACGTGCCGATCACCGCGCTGCTGACCCCCGACCCGGCGGTCGCCGGCGTACCGACCTACACGGTCAATATCGGTGCGACCAATCTCAAGCCCTATACGGCGGATTCGTTCGACGCCGCACTCGAATGGTACAATCGCAAGGGCGGCCTATTCTCGATCGGGCTCTACCAGAAGAACGTGAAGGGCTATATCGGCCCGATCACCGACCGCAGCGTGCTGTGCCCGACCAACGGCCAATATAACGGCATCGACTTCGGCCTGGGCACGCTTCACGACGACGGCGTCAATTGCAACATCGTCGGCAGCAACCCCGCTGCTCGCGTCACCGCGACCGGCATCACCAACCAGTCGCCGATCCGGGTGCGCGGCATCGAACTGGCGATGCAGCAGAATTTCGACTTCCTGCCGGGCTTCCTCAAGAATTTCGGCGGTGCGGCCAATTACAGCCACATCTGGATTTCGGGCAAGGATCCCTCGGGCGCGCCGATCACGCTGCCGAGCGTGTCGAAGAACAACGTCAATCTGATCGGCTATTACGAGACCAGGCTGTTCGGCTTGCGCCTGGTCTACAATTGGCGCGACAAATACGATCTGGCGGCGGGCAACAGCTTCGTCGGCGACGCCCGCAGCGTGAAGGCGCGTAGCCAACTCGACGCCTCGGCCTCGCTCAACATCACCAAGAACATCTCGCTGTCGGTCGACGCGTTCAACCTGACCAACGCGACGCGCGCCGAATATGAATCCGATCCGATGCTGCCGCGCCGGATCGACTATGACGGCCGGACCTATCAGGCGACGTTGCGCGCGTCGTTCTGACCGGGTCCGCCGAGGGTGGCCGTTCCTCCCGGCGGCCACCCTGTTCTTTCAACACTCTGGGATTTGCCCCGATCGAAGTTGAATGACAGCTTTGCAGGGGAAGGGATGGTAGATGTTGAAGATTACAGGTGCGAAGGTCGTCGTCACGTGTCCGGGGCGAAACTTCGTCACGTTGAAGATCGAGACGAGCGAGGGCGTGTACGGCCTGGGCGATGCGACGCTCAACGGCCGGGAGCTCGCGGTCGCCAGCTATCTGACCGACCATGTCATCCCCTGCCTGATCGGGCGCGATGCGCACACGATCGAGGATATCTGGCAATTCCTCTATCGCGGTGCCTATTGGCGGCGCGGGCCGGTCACGATGGCGGCGATCGCAGCGGTCGACACCGCTTTGTGGGACATCAAGGCCAAGGTCGCCGGCCTGCCGCTCTATCAATTGCTCGGTGGTGCCAGCCGCACCGGCTGCATGGTCTATGGCCATGCCAATGGCGCGACGA
>Ga0307517_10012493_pt1 | contig 11645 bp, 19 predicted proteins | sample 23_EM_MG_FD_194515 | JGI IMG/M metagenome (GOLD analysis project Ga0307517, IMG submission 194515) | Populus trichocarpa ectomycorrhiza microbial communities from riparian zone in the Pacific Northwest, United States - 23_EM | ecosystem: Host-associated > Plants > Roots > Unclassified | place... | reverse complement strand
TGCAAGACTCCCAAAAAGGTCCAGCTCATCGATACGAGTTTCGTCTGATCCACCTTGGTTGGATTTTACGAACAACTATTGTGGGGACTATAAGTTTGGTCCAAGCGCTTCCATCTCGTGTGGAACATGCTTACATGGACACTGTTCACCGACTGGAACCTCACGAAGCGCAGAGGGACCTGTTTTCCGGTACTAACTTCATCCTTAGATAGTTGAACCACCTGAGCCACCTCCGGCTCCTGGGCATCTTGCACATCCTCGAATCCAATCGATGGCCGGTTAACAAGGATTTTCACCACCAATGGCCCTTGGGATGGCATGTGACTCTGTATCCTCAGAGCCTTTATTCTAACCATTTGGTGGAACTGCGGGCATGACGGATGGTTCTCGGACGCGATAATGAACAAGACTGACTGAAATATTCAACAATAATTGCTCATCCGCATCACTGAGAAGATAGGACCCCGGTGCTTTGTGCGATTGCGTGATTGATCTGAGTGCATGGCCAGCGGACTCATTCAAGCAGTTACTCTGTAGATGGTCCACGTAGCCGAGGAGGGATTGCTAAGGCAGACTTAACGAGAGCGAAACCAACGTCAAGGTCTGGAGGGGGCGTACGTCTGCGATGGAGGACATAGTGGTTGATGGCTTATTAGGATGGTATTATTACTCGATCGCCCCATCACGCCTCTCAACAGATCACGCATTCGTCCTTCGCCTGCTCCCTCGAGGGACGCGTCATATTCACCTTCTTGTTTCCTGCCCTCTTCATTTCCGTTAATCGGTTCATCGCCCTTTTGTTCCCTTGAGCTGATAATCGGCGAGGAGCTTATTAGCCAATTCTAGCCGGAGAGAGAAAGCGCGCACCTGCAGAACGCATATACCACCGTTTTGCGAATTCCACGTCTTGCTTAACACCTATACCCACCTCGGCATAATAACCCACAGCATACTCAGCCTTGCTGAGGCCACGATTTGCTGCCCTCCTCGCCCAGAGATATGCCTCTGAGTCGCTCTGTTTCAAAACACCTTCACTCCCTGTCAGATACCAACCACTCAAAGCCAGCTCGGCTTCACCATGACCCTTCTCTGCAGCCTTCGTGTACCAAGCTATTGACCGCCTGGGGTCTATTGGACAAGTGAGACTCCCATACTCATAGCATTGTCCCAACTTGAATTGCGAATGGGTATAGCCAAGATGTCCCGCCCTTGTGAACAGCTCCCTGGCGTATGCGGGGTCAAAAGGAACAACCTGCGAACCGGGATTTGCGTACAGCAGGGCTAGTTCGTGTAGAGCGTGGGGATTTTCTTCATCCGCTTGCTCGGCTGCCCGTTGTAACCATCCAATCGCCTCCCGGGGGTTCTTGGGTCCTGCTAGAGTTCCGTGAAGGAGAATGACGCCGAGCTTGTACATAGCTGCTGTGTCGCCCAACGAAGCAGCCTTCCGGTAGAATGCAGATGCCCTGTCTGGTTCTTTCTTGGTCCCAGCCCCAATTTCGTTACAAACCGCAACCCGGTAACAGGCAGCAGGATGATTTTGTTTGGCCGCCTGTAGATAAAGATGATACGCGCGCTCATGATCAACTTGCAACCCCAGCATCCCAGTGCCATAGCAATTTGCCAAGAAGAACTGTGCTTCGTCGTAGGCTTCGCCCTGGGTGGCTAAGCGGCGAATGACCTTTAACGACTCCTGAACCAGCAAATCGCGGTACTTCTTGACCGAGCGTTGGTCTTTTGCGTTTGCACCGATCTTTTTAGCAGCATCGATGAGATACTTGGCGTAAAGAAAATGGGCTTCGGGATCAGGGTCATCCTTGATTCGCAAACGATACTGATCGATGTATTCCTTGGTGTACGGAGGTGCGCTCAGGTCCACCGCCTTCGTCTTGGTCGTCCTCGGAGAAACTGATGTACCCGTATTCGTTCTGTCAGGCCGCGGTCGCATCTCAATGTCGTCTACCGTAGAGTTAACTGAGGGTGCCATAATGGAAGCAGTGTCGCTGGGCTGGAAATAACCGCTGTGATAATCCGCGGGATGCTCTCCAGGAATTGGGTAGGTTGTGGAACGTTCGGGCGGATGAGGCACCATATTGTGAGCGTTGGTGGGGTAATACGAAGGAGCGACTTGGTATGAACCAGATGTTCCGAGTTGTGGTTGACCTGGGGGAGGACCCATTCCAAGGACATCAGAAGCCGCGGAATAGAAACCGCTGTACTCGGCTTTATTTATATCAGAAGGGGTGAATGGGTGTTTCTTTTAGACACTTACGTTGGTGAAAATATGCTTGAGAATGTGGAGGCTGCTGGTACTGGGACGGAGGGTCGGCGGCGTTGTACGTAGCGGAAGAATAAGCCACGGGATCATTCCAATATGGGTTGGTAGCGGGTGCACCGAATTGGTCGTCATTTGGGCGAGACTCATGGCCACTGTGATAACCGGCAGAGTCATCGTACGGTGGGTAAGCAGAATTATGGGGAGGTGGTGAACGAGTTGGGAGCCCTTGACTGGGAGAGACTGGTAACGAGGGGCCACGACGACCTGACTGTGTCGACATGGACGTTCCCGCACGCGGAATGGGATCTACATATGTTGGTAGACTTTCGGACTCTGGTAGGATGGCCTCATCCAACCTCAACGTGGAAAAGGAATCGATTACGGCGGTTGGGTCATATTGGTGAGCAGGAATAGTTCCCTGGACTGTTAGAGTTATCAGCAAGCGAGAATGAGAAGATGGCGCGCGAGACTACACTAACAAGGAGGAGGGTCGTTGGTGTTCTGAGGCATGAGACACGGTAGCTGAATTCGGTAACGTGGTGAGCAAGCGTGGGAACTTGTTGGGACAGTGCGAGTGTTCGTAGAATTACAGCCAAAATACTCTAATCTGACCAACTCCAGTCTTCAATCGTCCTCTCAATCTTCTGCCTTTCGATTCCACGCTCTGTCCTTCGAACCCTAAATAGAACCTTGCGCCGCTTCAAAACATCTGCTTCTTCTGCCCCATCGTCCTGCCATCCGTCCGTCCAGGTAGTGACCCACCCGTCCAAAGAGTCGGGTCGCAGCGCACGCACCTTGGCGACCTCCTCCCCTGTGTCCTCATCCACAACTCTGTCCCACTTTTTGGGGACAAAATTCTTGAACACCGCATCTGGCATCCGCACCACTCCCCCCCACCGATCATCATGGGTGTTGTCGCCCTCAGTGTCGCTTGTATAACCCAGTGCATGCTTGACCCTCCATCTTAACTCCCTCGCTATCGCAGGGGCATCCTTCACCTTTTCCCCGGGGACATTTTCCTTGCTCTCTTTCCTTGCCACCTCTGACCCACGTTCGATGATCCTGGACTCGCTGACAAGGAAGTCTGCAAGAGACAACACTGATTCTAGGACACGAGACGAGAGCTCCTCCCGCGCTTTCAGATCCCGCAGGTAGCCTTCCCCCACATACCAGCATAATCTAGAATGAATGTATGTCAGCTGGTTTCTGGTGAAGAGTTAACCACCAACTTTGTGAAGAGCGGAAAACGAAATTTCTTCGGAACGTGAGTTGCTATCTCGATATCCTTGACCCGCATCTCTGCTCGAGGATAGAATTCAGGGTAATGAAATACAAGTATCGGGAGTCACTTACGAGTGACAATGTTGAGAGAATGGAGGAAATTACCCCCAAAGACCAGGGTATCAACCGGAGTATACTTGGTACCAGACAGTTCAACCACTGGCTAACAGTTTTAGAGTACAAACTTACGACAGCGTGGATCCACCCTGTAGGGATGATCATGGTATTTCCTTGAACCAAGTCAACCTTGTAGACTTTATCCACGAGATCACCGAGCCACGTAGTCGTTTGTATTTCACTCCCCGACCACTTTTCGTAGGCAGAAAGATTTTCAGGTGTAGGGCGGGCAAAAAAGAATGTCTAGGAGGTGTCCACATAAGGCTGCGGAACTAGAACCTGAACAAAAATTTACCTTTCTTCCCCAGAGGATGTGATAATAAACCGAAGAGCCCGCGAAGTCGATGTGCCAGTCCTAAAGATGCAATATCACCGAGATAGTTCACGGTGACCACAATGCAAACCCACCGTCCAAGCACCACTGACACCCATAAGACAGTAGAGCTGTACCTTGGGCCATAGGTTCCCCTTCCCTTTCTTCGACTGTGGCCAGTGATTCTCTACCCAATCCAAGTCTCGGACAAGTTTGGGTGGAACTACCTGATCCCCGAGCGCGGTTCCCGAAATTTCCAACGAAATCACATTGCGAACTTTGTCACGAGAGGCAGGCTCGGTCGAGAAGTAGTTCGCCCATTTTCCAATCGTCCAACCGGGTGAATTCGATTGGGTAGATACATCTACGATGAGGCACAGTCAGGCCCGGGAATGATACGATAGGAGGCACGAGTCAGACCTATCACCTCTATAGGAGTTGCTTCTCCAAGGGTCACCGAGATGTCAGCAACGGACAACTCTTCAGGTGGCATCTTCATTCCAAGTCCTTCGGGTGTTTCGATAACAATTGGCTCTTCCATCGCATGCGGGTCTGTTTCTAGCCAGGAAAGACAAACGTCCTCGCCCTTCATCCGTTTAAATGGCTCCTTCAGTATCGGTTTGCCTTCTAACATTTTCAACCACTTGTTAGTATTGGACTCAGAGCCCGTGCGCTGATCGACGAAGTCCCTCGTGGTGCGCTTTCTCGATGATTTACGAATGGGCGGCTTGTGGCTGATGGAACGTGTAACATCATCACTTAGACAGGGTTGACAATACCTGAAGAAGAGTGAGGTACGAAGCGGTTGACAAAGAAAGACCTCTACCACTTGTCCACGGTCTCAAGGTCACCCTGCTGCCCCACGCACCTCCAATGGAACCAGTTCTTGCAGGCGTCACATCTCACCCAACTTTCTCGGTCTGCAGGGTTGGAGCTTTGTTCGCCTTCGTCATGGCACGCGGGGCACTTGTCATCGGGAGCGCCGGTGTCCGCTGGAACTGGAACACCGGTCTCAGTGGCTTCCTCAGTCTCTTCTGCGGTTTTGCTGAGAGTATTACGGGCTGATCGTCGTCGAGGTTTGACCATCTGTTGATCGGGCACGTGGTCGCCCCCGGCGTGTCGTGATTATCATTATGGGGATAGGCAACACCACCAACGCGATCGTACTTATTGGTATTTCTATCTCGCAACCTATGGACGATGTTATATTATCTAGAAACACTTCCAACTGAGGTATGATTTTGAGACGAAAAACCCGTGACGATAGGGGCTTGGATTTTTCAGAGCGTTGTCCACCCACGGTGATTATAGCGCTCGGGTGTGGAACAATGAATCCATTCAAATTACATTTCTGTCCTCGCAGAGTACGTCGACCTTGTCAGGTACGAGCTTTATTTCTCGCTTAAATCAGCAACACCGGGCAGTACCTTTGCGAGGGAGGTTCACGACGGTTGTCCATGAACGAATGGAAGACACTCACCTTTCCTTCCAACAACTCGAGGCTAGCACCCCCACCGGTGCTCACGTGGCTGAGCTTGTCTTCTGCACCGTATTGTGCAACAACTGTTGCAGTATCTCCTCCCCCAACGATGACTACAGCGCCCTTCTCGGCTGCTTCGATATTGGCGTCGAGGAGAGCTTTAGAACCTCCGGCGAAGGCCGAGAACTCGAACACGCCAGGCGGGCTAGTATCGTCAGTGGGTAAGTGGGCCGATTAGGGAGAGAAAACTTGCCCATTCCAAAGAATAGTCTTGGCCTTCAAAACGGTCTCTCGGAACAACTTGCGACTCTCTTCCCCAGCGTCCAACCCCAACCAACCGTCTGGAATGCCTTCGGAATCCGACGCCTTTCCGACCTATAAATTTTCAATTAGGATGGCATCGTCGGCGGAAGCCCAATGAGCGTACTTGGGCATCCTTATCAAACTTGTCCCCAGTAACGTAATCAACTGGCAGGACCAGCTTGACGTTGTTCTTTTTTGCTTTGTCTACGAGCCCTGCCACCTTTTCCGAACCGGCTGCGTCAAATAAAGAGTTCCCAATCTGTGAAGGATTAACCGACATCCAAGGGAGCCAACGATGTAAGACCAACCGAGACATTCTCAAGTGTTTTCTTGAACGTGAATGCCATCCCTCCACAGATGATCAAGGAGTCGACCTACAATCCATCGGTTACAGATGAGGGGCTTTCGGGGAGGAAGGGCGGTCTGACCTTATCTAACATGTTATCGATCAACTGGATCTTATCGGAAACCTTGGCACCACCAAGGATCGCAAGGAACGGACGATTGGGGTGCTCCAAAGCCTTGGCGAAGAACTCGAGTTCTCTTTTTACAAGGAATCCGGAGGCCCTCTGAGGGAGTTTTACTCCAACCATACTAGAATGGGCCCGGTGAGCGGTTCCAAAGGCATCGTTGACGTAGATGTCACCAAGTTTCGTGAGGTTATGGCGAAATTCTGCAACCTTGGTGGGGTCGGCTTTTATCTTCTTGCCCTCCTTATCCTTTGAAGATCCTTCCTCCTCGATATGGAACCGAAGGTTCTCCAAGAGAATGATGGAACCTTCTGGGGCGGAACCAACAGCCGACTCGACGTCGGGTCCAACACAATCCTTGACAAATATGATCGGTTTGTTGAGCTGCTTGCCCAATTCCACGGAGACAGGTTCAAGAGAGTATTTTGCGACGATTCTCCCATCTGGACGACCGAGATGAGACATGAGGATGATCTTGGAGGCACCTTTATGGAGCAGAATTAGGATCGGCTGCGGTAGAGCGGACAGATCAAACCGTTTTCTATGGCATATGTGATGGTGGGCAAAGCCGCAACGATACGCTGATTCTCGAGGTAAGAATGGTGAAACCTGAAACGACGTCGGGCACCTACCGCGGGATTCGTGATCTTGCCATCTTGCATGGGGACGTTGAAGTCGACCCTGACTAATACTCGTTTGTCTTTGAGGTTAACATCGGTAATCGACAATTTGTTTGCGATGGACATGGTTGTGGATAATGGGGGTCAAGGAAGAAGAGAGGCAACGCTGAGCGTCAAGATCGATTTCAACTCCTGACCGCGATCATGGAGGCAGCCTCTACGCCGGCCCCCGGGAACTCGCTCGGCCTCGACATTCAAAACTTGTCAATTGAGGACGACGGCACGATACCAGTTCCTGAATCTCCCGAGCAGCCGGCGGATGCTCCAAAGGATGAGCCAACCGATACAGCAAAGAAGGCTGAAAAGAAGAAGCCCTATGTGAATGCAGACCGGCACATGACTGGGTCGAATCCTAGGGTAAAGATTGCTCCCATACTTCTAACTGAACAAATCTACAACCCTCTGGCAGGAGAAACCGAGTGATGATGAGCTTGCTGCTCGCATGGCCAGAATCCGAGAAAACAACGAGAGGATCAAGCAACGCCGATTGGTTTGTGGCGCACGGGCTCTGATCTTGGATCCGACTGACTCGCTTGGTCTTGCAGGATGTGCAAGCGGATGAAGACGCTTTTAAAAAGAGCGAGGAAGAAGAAAGGGCCATGCAGGCTCGGATACGTAAGGTACAAGAGGGTGTCAATAATGCGCGACAACAGAGCGCACGCCGGAAGATGGAAAAGATTGAGGCGCGCGAATGGGACACTGGAAAAAAGGAGGGGCAGCCAGAAAATGCGCGGGGCCACGAGGAGGAGAGGGGGAAGGAGGAAAACACCCGTGGTCGTGGGCGGGGACGTGGTCGCGGTCGTGGCCGTGGACGGGGTCGCGGGCAAGGCCAGGGCGACACAGCTGCCGCGGAGAACGACCCGTGGGTTCCAACGACCTCCGGGGCAGAGGCAGATGGCGGGGAGCGTGGAGGGAGCCAGCCTGGGCGGGACGCAAACCGGGCTCGGTCTGACTGGTCAGATCGACCTACCTGGGATTGACCGTTTTTCGTGTGTACCTAGCACGCACATACATTTGATCATTTTCATCTCTCCCTCCCACAATGCCAAGAGGCATCCTCCTGACCTCAAATCTCCCTCAACTCCAGAATCTGATAAAGAGGGACCCTGAGGCCTACAGGGAAGAGTTTCTCCAACAGTGGAATCACTACAACACCATCCGTCAGATTTTTCATCTCAACCCCGAGGAACAGGCGAACCATTTTCGCGAGCTCATCTCCTTCATCGCCCAGGTGCCGTTTCTCCCATCCCTTCCAAACCCCGAACGTGTGTATTTAAACGCAGTCCGTAGCTTGCCCAATGTTATCCAAGGGAAACTGCAGAATTTCCAGCTCAACTATCCGCTCTGCTCATCGACAACTACCCAATCTTGCCCCCAGACATCCGCAGGTCCTTGGTCCAGAACCTGGTCATGCTGAGGAGTAGAAATGTCATATCCTCCGTGACGTAAGCTACTTCCCCGTCAGCCCCCGTTCCCTCTGGTCTCTGACAACGTACACTCAGCTTGTTGCAAACCCTCTTTCCCCTCCTGCCCCGTACGACATCCACTTCCTTGCGAACGTTCATACGGAAAACCATCTTATCCGACATAAAACTTGCAAACACTCGTACCAAGAACCACAAACTCAACAGGGTTGTTCAGTCTATGCTATTCGGAATGGTCGAGCGAGGCATGGGCCTCGACTTCGTCGGAGATAAGGGGAAGGCCAAAGCCACCTCCGACTCAACGGTAGGACTACCTGGTCAGGACGCTATGTGGGCCGTGGTTTTGACCAAAGAATTGTGGAAAAAATCTATCTGGTCAGTCCTCTTTGCATCACCTCCATTTCACCCTAACTCGTTGAAAGGAATGATGCGAAGTCTGTCGCAATCATGGCTATGGCCTGCTTTCACCCTGTCGTTAAGGTCCAAAGTGCCTCGATGCACTTCTTTTTGGGTTCTGACCAAGACAACGATGAAGCGGAAGCAAGCGATGACGAGGCAACACTCTTGTCCTATCCTCCCATACTCTCATTGAACGGCTCGATCCTAGGGACCTGGTCTGAAGACTTTACAACACCGTCGCGAAATAAATAAGAAGACTCGTTCCGGAGATAAAAAACTGGAAAGGCAGACGAAAAAGATGAAAAAGGTTCGTCCATTGGTCTATCCATATCCACACTCACCACAAATCTCCCCCCTAGAAACGTGCCGGAGAGTCAGGTCCAAGATCGGGGAACTTTCCTGCATTACAACTCTTACATGACCCCCAAACTTTCGGGGAGAGGCTATACGAAAACTTGGGCCGTTACGAGAAGAAACTATCATTGGATCACAAAATCATCACAATGCAGCTCCTATCGCGTGTCATGGGATCCCACAAGTTGTGCATACTCGGATTTTATACATATGTGGTCAAGTATATCACCTACCATCAACTCCATATCCCCACAATTCTAGCCGCGCTAGCGCAGTCTGTTCATGAGCTCACGCCGCCGGATGCGCTCGAACCTGTGATTCGGAAGATCTCTCAAGAGTTTATCCATCCAGGCGTGGGCAGTGAGGTGATCGTGGCTGGGCTAAATACAATCCGCGAGATCTGCCGGAGGCAATCATGGGCTATGGACGAGGACCTCCTTGGGGACCTCGTGGCCTATAGGAAAAGCCGCGATAAAACTGTGGTGGCTGCAGCGAGGGGACTCCTCCAGCTGTTCCGGGAAGTCAACCCTGGTATGCTTAGAAGACGAGAAAGGGTCAGCATCTGGAGCGTTTAACTGTATTAATACTGATCTTTAGTAGGGGAAAGAGGCTAGTATGGGTCATGGCAAGGAAGCACATTCTCTCCCTTTTGGCCATGATGCGAAGGTGGTAGAGGATATCGACGGCCTCATCGTAAGTTGCGCATGCCCAGAAATCCACCCAGTCGTTGACCACACGGCCACACTAGCTCCTAGAGGACCACCTAAAATCTCTCCGTACAGAAAATTCGGAGGAAGACGCTGTGGAAGAACAAGCGTGGGATAATTGGCTCGTCGGGTCTGACTCGGATTCTTCGGATTCTTCGGATTGGATCAACGTGGAATCAGATGGCCCCGATGAGCTCGAGATCAGTGACAGTGACAGTGGAATGGGCGACAGCGGACCTAGCTTTGCGAGATCTGATCAACAAAAGCAGTCGCCAGTGAGGGTATCGTCCCTTGCGACCACGAAGGTAAGAACCTCCAGTATCCCATGCGAAGCCTGGGCTGACATCCCCCTTAGATACTTACGCCAGCCGATTTTGCTTTAATAAATGACCTCAAGATCAGAGCCGCCACCGCGGTCGTTGAGAAGACAAACGGGTCTGTCACCAAACGGAAGCTCGCAACTTTAGAAGCGAACAAAAAGTACGCCGTTGCGGATAGCGATTTCATTTCAGAGAACGATATCCTCGGACCAAGGAAGAAGGCCAAGGCTGATTATAATGAACGTATGGCATCCATTGAGAAGGGCAGGGAGGATCGGGGGGCGTTTGGCTCGAAAAAAGGCAAGAGGAAGGAGGTACCAAGTAGTTCGACGAACAAGGAGAAGGCAAGGAACAAGCCCTTTATGATGGTCATGAGCAGTGGTGCGGTGAGGGGGAAGAAGAGGGCGTCTTTGAAAGAAAAGCAGCAGAGGCTTCGGAGACACATTGACAAAGCGAAACGATCGAGATAGTTTCTTGTTACTACTCGACCAAAACCACAAATCCAATGGAACCTTCTCATAAGCGTCGGCGTCTTTTACAACGCTCTCCCTCACCACAATATAAACTCGACGACGAGGAAAACGGCGACTATGAGCCTTATGTTCCCGTGGCGCAGCGGCGGCAAGAGAAACTAGCAAAGCTCTCTTCCTGGGCCAAAACCTCGGACAAGCGCGATCCCACGTACGCCCCTGAGGATCGGACAGACCAACTCCAAGACGAGGATGAGGAAGAAATCAGGAGGGAAAAGTTACGGAAGGACAGGACACTACTGGCCGAAGCTCAGGAAGTCCATCTTAAGAAGGCGGCGGAGGGTGCGTGTTCATCTTGTTTTCCTCTAACTCCGGTTTATCATATCCTAGATGCAATGAAGACCGAAGTTGAAAAGCAAGAGGAGCAGGATGCTGAAATCCTTGCTGCAATTGCGACACGGCGGAAACTTGCTTCAGACATGGAACTGGCGAAGGGGATCCAGTACACTGAGTCTCTACAGACATTGTGAGTCTTCGCTGAGTGAGGCACGAGGTCGCGTCACATCTCATACGCGCATAATCCACATTAGGTGGCGTCCTCCTAAACACATCAGAGAAAGGACCCCAGAGCAATTGGTCAGAACTCGCGAGAAGTACCATATCGTCGTGGAAGGCGAAGATGTTCCTCCGCCCATTGAGTCTTTTTCCGTAAGTTCCAATTCTCCCCCACACCACCCACCTTACGCGTTCCCTGTTGCAGGATATGAAGATACCAAATAGTATAACACAATATTTGAGGAAGAGTAAGATAATCAAACCTACGCCGATTCAAATACAGGGCATCCCTACAGCGCAAGTCAAAGTGCTCCGTTCACCTTCTCAACCATTTGTTGACGTGCGCCCCTTCAGGTTTTCTGGCAGGGATATGATTGGGATTGCGTTCACGGGGTCAGGAAAGACCTTGGCTTTTTGTCTTCCGGCCATCATGACGGCTCTCGAAGAAGAAACCAAATTACCCCTCGCTCGCGGAGAAGGTCCTGTCGGGGTGATAC
>Ga0307517_10012492_pt1 | contig 11646 bp, 6 predicted proteins | sample 23_EM_MG_FD_194515 | JGI IMG/M metagenome (GOLD analysis project Ga0307517, IMG submission 194515) | Populus trichocarpa ectomycorrhiza microbial communities from riparian zone in the Pacific Northwest, United States - 23_EM | ecosystem: Host-associated > Plants > Roots > Unclassified | place... | reverse complement strand
GGCATGGAGTGAGGAATTTACGGGAAAGCACAGCTTGCATGCCTGCCTTGGACTAGTTAGTTGTGTCCTCGAGGCAAGCGTGTTAGGCATTGCTGTGATTTATGCCAAACCCGCAAGTTGCGTACTTGGTCAAATTAGCTAATGTCAAGGTCGGAATGACTAACAATGCAAAGCAGGTGGTTTTTTTATGAAAGGGGTGTTCAGCAAGGATGCTTACGTTCTTGAAAAGTTGAAACTTAGTTTCTCAATCGTTACTTTTTATTGCCTTATACTAGTTTCTATTCCCGAATATAAAAAAAATGAGTTTATGTCATGGTGCCACCTCACCGTTCAAAGAGATGACTGGGTTACAGTAATAATTGTTTTTTAAAATGTTTTATATTTAAAATATATTAAAATAATAATTTTTAAATTTTTATTTTAAACATCAACATCAAAACAATTAAAAAATATTAAAAAAATTAATTTAAAACAAGAAGAATTTTTTTAAAATTTTAAAAGTAACGACTGAAATGCTATCCGAATCACCCTCTTAACATGGCCTTTGAGGATCATGCAGGGGGGCCTTCAATTTTGACCTTTCATGAGCATTCTTTAGTATTCTTAATCCAATTTTGAGGGTCATGGGCTCTTGGTAAGCTTTGATTTGTGCTCGTTTTCTTAAACTGACTGCCAAATGTTTGTCACTTGGCAGGAAGCGGTATTATTTTACAAATCCAGCTAATTTTTAGTCAATGGAAATTAAAAAATTGGAATGCACATTTAAACCATGAAAACAGAAGCCGTTCATGCATGGTTTATGGAAAGAGACCATCAAGAAAATGCACTATACGTTTTTTTTTCCATTTCGGTGGTATTACAAAGATCTGGTTTTTAACTCTCTTTTTTTTTTACATGTTCTGATTTCTTACTTTAATTGATCTCATTCCGCACAATCTTTTAATAATTTTTAATTGGTGTCTCGTAGTTGTTTCATACCATTATTCCAAATATTTTAAAATTTACAATGTTTTTTGAGGGTGTGTTTGAGAGTGTTTTTGTTTATGTTTTTGGTATTTTCTAAAAGTATTTTTGGCTTAAAAAATAAATAAAAAACTATTTTTTTAGTGTTTTCTATAATTTTAATATATTAGTGTTCAAAATTTAAAAAATACATATAAAATTATTTTAATATATCTTCAAGCAGAAAAAATATTTTAAAAAACACCTTACACTATATATCTCAAACACACCTTTTATTTTGGAAAGAAAATTTATTACCCTTTAAAGTCTTACCCTTAAATTGAGAGTGATTGAGGGGGAAGGAAATAGCTATATAATTTCTTGACATTAATTTATTATTCATCTTTATTTTTTTTTTGAAAAATCCAATTTTATCCTATTTATCATTTCTTCCTTTTACATTCAATTAAAAAGGTATTAATGATATTTAATGTTTATTACCCTTTCATTCGCTAGTATATCCAGACGAAGATAATGTAAGTGTCCAAATACAGGTCGACTTTGCCAAGTCGCCGTCTCAAAGAGCCTCTTCTGTCAAGTCCATGCTGATTAATAACTACACGATGAAGTGCTGTGTACTGTGTATAACCATTATCGTCGACTGCATAATGACGACGTTGCAGCTACCTTCTATCGCTCAATTCGAAGTAAGTGTACAAACTTGACATCACCATCACCATCATTGATATTTTTTTATTTGTGCTTATTTGATGATTTTTCTGGGCACTGATCCATTATACTGGCCACATTTTCTTCTGGGAGTACTAGCAGACATTATTTCTAGCCAGTCATTAATTTATAGCAGACATTATTTCTAGCTTAACCACTACCACTGGGGTGTTTTCCACGGGTTAAGGTGGTGCACACATCTGCAAAATAGGAGGGACGAGTTTATGTGCCTGAAATCAACACCTTTTTTATTTTTTCTTTGATTCATTCGGGACAGCTTTTCATCCGGGCCAGTTTACGTGAACTTCCACTAATCCCCATAAATTCTAAAATTAACAATAAATAAATTTTCAATAACTATCAATATTAACAACTATAAAACTCAAACCTAAAATCAACATCCTTCTTATGTTGGCTTGTGTTGGGGTCACTTTGGATTCAAAATCACTTTGACAGACGGCAATGCACATGGTAAAGATTACTTTCTAGTGATGGAATTGTAGTTTACATATATGCTAACTATGAGAAGTAAAATCTTAAGTCCTGCTTTCAAAATCGAAATTCTTCATAACAAACATCATAAAATGTCATTTCTTTTCAGGGATTGCTGTGGCTTTTGTATTTGTTATCACATCTTCGTATATTGTTCTTGTGATGATTATGATATGGAATACACACATTATCTATACATCATTCCTTGTCTTGAGCATAGGTCCCATTGGGCTGATGTTAATTTTTTAGCTTAGTACTCGACAATCGATTAGCAATTAGGTGGGAGATTTTGCTACATCGTTGATATAAAGTAATACCAATATTTTTTTAATTATTATTTATTTTGTTTTGTATTGTTTTTTTATTTTTTTTATTTTATCCTTAAATATTTATTTGATTAAGAATTTTGATTCACAATTCAAAATCATGTAAAAAAGTTAATTTGAAGAAAAAAATTTAAAAATAATTTTTGAATGCAAAAACAAAAATACTGACACTTTCATTAACAACAGCAATAAACTTCTTGCAAGCAATTTCAGTCATTCTCTCACAAATCAAAACGACAATAGTCTTTGATCAACGGTGAGCACCATTGACTGTGAGATCAATGGTGCGATGTAAAACTAGATTGGATAAAAGGGTGCCCAGATGATAAATTGGTGGTTTTATGGGTGGTGGGTTTCGGTATGCCTACAATCTTGTGCAGTCTATATCGGTGCAAGAGTTCAGTGACGCGGTGCATTTTTGGTGGTAAAGCTCTTGCCAAGGCTGAGAATCACAAGGGATTGGACAAATTCAACAGCATTGCACGCAACAGTTTTCTTGTTGGATTTATGGGAAGAAGATACACGGTAGCTCCTCCCTGTCTGTAAACTTTCCCATTGCAATTCAAAAGAATCAAGTAGAAAATGGTAGCTTGAATGCAAAGCGTTGCGGAGAGGAACAGGCACATGAACACCTGGAATTTTAGTTTGCAATAAACTAGAGATTTTTATTCTAAAATTCAGATTTCGCAACTTCGTAAATTTATAATTTGAGATTTTATTATATTCTTAATTATAGACTTTTAATTAATATGTAAACTCTCAAGCGTGTGCCACAGACATTAGATTTTGGAAAGGTAAAAATTGCAACAATAGGGGTAAATTTCAGCAACACTTTCTTTTTTGTTGTCCAACCAAAATTATATCAACCTCTTTAGGTTAAAAAAAATTCTTTAATTGGATGTGAAGAGTTTTCACCTATAACATAGTGATTCAAATTCATACCATCTCCGAGAAAATTCTTCAAACTTATTACTCGTCGTGGTTTATTCATAAAAACATAGCTTCATACCTCAAAACACATGTGCACAAGTCATGCAAATTAACTCTTTTAATATTTCAGAATAAGTTAATATATTTCGGAAATACCAAAATTATCAAGAATCAGGAAAGCTGATAACATCAATGAATCACTGTCCATCGTAATTATTCAAGTCCAACCATTGGCATTCAATCAGATGAATGTGCACTAGATGGAACAAAACACAGATAACCAGGTTTCAATAATAACCTGGAAAGGTCGAGTATTTGAATCTCAGCATCTAGTAATTCACCACAAAAATTAATAAATGTACCATAGATGGACTATAGCTTCATCACCATCACATAAATCAAAATAGAAATTTAGTTCAAAGCCAATACTCCATTTCATGGCAAAGCAATGGGGCAACATTTAGGCACTCAACATAGAGCCTGAGTTCTTCCTGCACTCGGCCAACATGTCCATGTAGAACTGGCACTTGCTGATGTCATTTCCAAAGTTGTTCACACACTACAAGGAAGACCAGTGAAACAATGCAAGAGCAATTAATAACCTAAGTTTGGGTATAACATAAAAAAAATACAAGCAGCATCAGGCATGAACAGAGAGAAAAACAAAATTAAAATCCAAGTATTTAGCAAGAGAAAGCCTCTAAGTTATCATGCTCATATTGAAGAGTCTAAAATATGTTTTGAATAACTTGTTCTCACAATGACACCACTGAGCAGATTGTTTTACTATTCTTACCGATCCCTATCTCAGGGACCCTAGTCAGAAATCATTGGATGAGATTTGGACACAGCACTAGTTCAAATTAAACAAGACAGTATAGAAGAAAATTATTTGCCAAACTGTCACTCTCTAGCATTCTCCAAGCAATTTACAACCAGAAATAAGAAAAAAGACATTAAAAAAATCACTTAATTTAAGATGGCTAATCTTAGCAAAAAAGTAACCAGATGAGAAAATTTCACATACATCTTGGAATGCCTTGGAGTGGATATTACATGCATCAGCACCACCCATACTGCTTGCAGCGGGTGCTGAGGGAGCAGCAGCCTCAGAGACCATGGCTTCATGTTGAATAGTGCGAGGACCCATCACAGCATCTACAGCTCTGTGTGCCACTGCACTTCCAGTACCGAAAGCCATGCCTGTGTTAAGAGAGAACAGGAGCAGAAAAATTCAGACTTATGATGATTCAAATCATATATAGCATGCACAAGATACAACATGAAAGTGACAATTTCAATCCCAAGACAAAAACATTCTATTTTTCACATACCCTGAGCTATGGTTGAGCCAATGCCTCCGAGCAATGATCCACCACCACTACTCTGAGTATGAGCTGGTGGAGGAGCATGGTTAACTGCATCAGGAAAAAAATAAATGAATTAAAGCCAAGCTCTGCTTAGAAAAAGCAACGCCAAATTTAAGATGACAACGTAAAATTGCATTTCAAACCCTATATCCAAAACTAAATGTGATGCATGAAAACTAAATCTGTTCTTGAGTATATTTAAAAAATGTTTTGAGATCTTCAAATACGCTGCAAGACTCTGCAGAGAAACATTACCTGTTTGGGGAGGTGGGCCGCGTGCTGGTGCAGGACGAGGGGCTGGGCGGGCAGATCTTCCTGCAAAACATTGGATTATGTGTAAGAAGTTGGGTCATCGGAATTTCATGCAAGTTGCAGAATTGATTAACAAACGTCTATAAACAAAATGATTGGAAACCCGTAAAGGGCTCAGAAGATTATCCCAAACAGTGAAATGAAAAGGATCAGAAAGGGGTATTCAAGAAATGAATCAATCAGCCCAAAAATTATAAAAGCTGAAAAACACCAGAATCTAAATGCCAAGTTTAGATGTTCAATATTAACACTAAACAACAAAACAAGAAAATCAAGCTACCCACTTATTTATATCAGCAAAAACATGGAAACCCATACCAATTAGGCATCTTTCAAGATCTAAACATATAAAATGGAACAAAATCTATGCTGGATATTAACTTTCACGAATTAGAAGACTTAAACACAAACGAAATGTTTTTTTTAAGACAAAAACGACTACAAAAATATAATCAACACGACCCGGCCTCCCTAATCGCAAAACGAAAAAAAAAAAAACAAAAAAGAAACAGAATTATATTTGTATTCTTGCCTACGTTTTCTCAAAATCTAAAGCAAAGAAGTTGCACAAATGAACACACAAACTCAAGAAATAAACATAACCCAGAAAAGAAATAACAAATATAAGTAAAAATCTGACCTCCAGAGCTTCGGCGAGGCATGATGGATGATGAGATAGGCGGCGATTAGATAGACAGAGAGAGGCTTCTAGAGAGATGGCGAGAAAGGGTTTTGTGTGTTTATGATTTTGTGGAACTTGTGATTTTATATGGGGTTAACTCTGGTTATTTTGGTAGGGCTAGGGTGAGTTTGGTTGGACACGTGGCAGTATTTTAATGGTGTGAGATAAAGGAGGGCGTGTTTTGTTGGGACTTGGATTTAGTATTGGTTGGAACTTGGAAGCGCAGACAAGTTGTTTTAGGCTAGAGAGCAGATGATTATTTGTTTGTTTATGTATATAGATTTGATAATTTTTATATATACAGGTGTCAATATGTTGAGTTTTTAAAAAATAATAACAGAATATTCCACGAGCATTCTGTGTGGCTATTTTCTTCCTTTTCTTGGAGAAAAAGAAAACTCAAGGTTCGTTAGTCTTAACGGTGACTTTTAGTTCTGACTGGTGCTGTAACCCTGCTTAAGGGTAGGATTTTAAATTGATTTTTAATATAAGAGAGAAATATGATAACATTATAGATGTGTTTTTTGATATTTAATTTTTTTAATAGAAATTTATTGTGTTATATTTAATAAAATAAATTAAAATATGTATAAACCAATAAAACAAAAAAGAAAAAAAGTTAATATTTCATCTAAAAACAAAAAAGTATAGAGTTTATAATAACTTTCGATAAAGTTAGGTTAATCTACAATCTTTCGATATAAGATATGACTTTTAGATATATTAATATTTTATATTATAGAGTTTATATTGAAAAAATATTTTTTTATATAGTCCACTTTTAATTTAGAATTAAATATGCAGATTAACCAAGATATAGCCAATTATTCAACATTTCTTTTCTTTTCTTGAGAAAAAAACGGGTGGAGTTTATCAATGCTCTCTAAAATACTATCATTCTAACATGTACGCAGTTTGCTCAAGTGAGACGAAAGATACGCCTTGATCTCAATCTGGCCTTTTCTTTTTCCCCGGTAATATCGTGTCCTGTTTGGCATCAAGGAAGAAGTTCTCTCCGTCTCGTCATAGAACTAAAAATATTGGATGGTAAATGGTATCTGGACAAGTATATAGACTTGTGATATCGTCTTATTTGACCATTTCTGAATCTGAGCTGGGGGCTGGACTAAACATAATCCATCGAACAAGCCGCCAGCCCGCCATCGATGAAGATTTGAAACTTATGGATTGAGAGTTTCCAAGTTCTAACAGTTAGATCTCTTGTCGCGAATTGTTTAACTTGGCATATCGGTCAATAGAAAATCTTACATTTTTAGAGTGTAATGAACTTAGCTGCATTTCATAATGCTTCCATGTACGTTGTTCTTATCTGAAGACTAATTTATATGGCGAGGATACATGTAACTAGTGCTTCCATTTCTTAACAGTTGCTATTTGATTTCAAGTTCTTCGTTGCATTAATGCTGGAAAGAACCTCCAGAAGTTACAATTGGCAAATACCTGATGGAAGAACCCGTTACAAGACAGTATTTGCACCAGTGATATTCCAGATGAATCGCATTTGATATCTACTTGATCAACAAATCGGGTAAAGATATAATTCCCAGTATTTTTAAAAAATAACAATAAAATTCAATTAGTCTTTACACAGGGATGTTCAGAAAACCTACCACCAAAGCTATCTCTGATAAAACGTCAGCAGTAGCCAGCCCTCATCCTCTCATAATTTGCTGATGTACTACTAACACAGAAGCTGTGCTACCAAAATCAGTGGATGCAACATAATCTCCAATCACTCCCAATTCAGGATTTTCACTCAACTTTGACAATCCCTCAAGGAGCACCTGGTTTATTCCTTGTTTCCTTCCCACTATCCAAAGTTCATTAGTATCGTTGTCCAATGCCTGGATTGCTGCTAGAGTTTCTTCTCCATTTCTCACCACCACCTCTCTATAAGCCACTCTGCTATTCCCTTCATTCTTCACCCAAAACCATGTCACCACACCGTCATCAAGCTTCTTCTCCATCTCATCATCTCCAATATTATTGTATGAGAGGAACCTTATCGCCGTGAGAGAAACTTCAGGATTAGTAGCCATCCTGTCCGCGTAGGCAAGTGCCTCTCGAGAATCCGCTCCTCCCAAAAATAGAACAACACATCTGCGAAAGAAGAGCTGATGGTAATATTGCATGGCAATAGGGTTATGAGTGTAACCCTTGTCGACAAGAATTCCAATTGAGCAAGGTGAATTGGCTAGGACTCTAGAGTTTATAGATTGCATTCCATAAACATGCCTGACAATTTCACTTCCTGCAAGGTTATCAAGTCTTTTATTGCAGAAAGGTAAAAGGATTAGAGTAGCTTTATATGTCAAAGCCAAATCGCAAATGTCTTGGTGCATAGTTCGCTTCACTGCCGCAACAGTGTAGGAACGTAGTTTGACATATTCACTTCTTGGTTTTTGATAGAGCTTTAGGGCATTGTGAATTTTTTTGTAGTTTATATACTTGGGTGGTCGTTCTGGTTTATCATGGTCTATGAACACGGGAAACGCACGGCCTACAAGCTCAAATAGATGGATGGCATAGACTGCAAAAGGGCTGGTCATAGTTGGATGTGAGGTCTCGAGGAGGTTAATGAGCCCTGCTACACATTCTTCATCGTGGATGCCAACTAATATGCTGAGCTCTGTTCCTGGAGGGGTGTGTTGTATGGTTCTTCTTTTGTTTGTCATGTATTGCTTTGTGGGATCGTAGATGAAGCAAATCAAAGCTGAACATGTGCCAGTCATCAATGTTGTTAATAGCAGCATCAATGTGTAGGTAGGGGTCTCCAAAATCTGCGAGCAAACAAAAAATGTAAGAACCTAACAATCCAAAATGCGAAATGTTTTGAAAGCCATTATACGAACGTTTTCTAATTGTCTCTTACAATATACTTGGAAAAGAAAAAGAAAATGAAGAAGACGTGCTTTTTTCCAAGTACAGGGCTGGCCTCTTCAGTCCAACTAACCTATACTAAGTTCCCATCACATTTCATCTTAGACTAAACTTCCATTAATTTACCTCCTCTGCCCAAATTACTCATGACATTTTTTTTTTCTTGAAGAGCGACGTAATTTTATCAGATGACAAAAGATTAGAAAAAGGAAGCTACAAGTCATGGATAAGAGGATAATAGAGCTAACGAGGGGATGGCTACTAACATAGCCCTAAAACTACAATTAAACCTGCATACTGCACTCAAAATCAAAGCAGGTCTGTTCATCAAAAAGGAAAGGTGGATTACACTACAATGTCTAGTGGTTCACATAGGAGATTGGTTACGCTGGCTAGTTTCTTTCAATATTCATTTTCTAAGAAATTAACTTTGAACCTTTTCCCCTCGCCCTTCAAAATTTCAAAAAATTAATCACATTTTCAAGAGAATATGTGAGCATAGAGAACTTACCCCTTCGTCAAGCCATTTCAAAAATATTGTAACCTCGTATAAACCTCTCAAGTTCATCATGAGACCGAGAGTGAAACTCTCTTTGAATGGAACTCCGAAGAAGAGAGCAACAGCAGAAGTTGCAATCAATTTGGAGAGATACCCTGCAATAACCATGGCAAATAGCGGTTCCAAATTCGACCAGCCATAATTGGCCATGGCAAAGACATCCACATTCAATCCCAAGATTGCAAATGTAAATGGCATAAGAAGCTCCATTACTATTGTTCGGCTCCTTTGCACCATGGTTGCCCCTAGTGGAGGCCCATCAGGCATCACAATCCCCAGCAGCAACGATGCATGAAGAAAGACCAGACCAAACATGTCGCTAAAAAATGTCATCACCAATACCCCCAACAAAATGAGAACCACATATGACCGATCTACAGGTTTCCCTTCGGGGGTTTTTTCAACAACCCAGAGCAGTACGCTCCGAATCACAATAATCGCAAAGGCCATTAGAACTATCACAGAAATCATAAACCACAAAGCATCGGCACCACTATGTTGACCATGTTTCACTGCTACAAATGCAAAAACAAGAATAATCCCCATCACATCACTTACCATTGCTGTGGCCATTGCCATCCGTCCAACCTCAGAACTTAGTAGTCGTAACTCTTTAAGTATAAGATAAATCACAGGAAATACAGTTACTGACACACTTGAAGCAACGCTTCCAATCCCAACAGGTTTTGCAAGGTTCCCATGAATTGATGATTTAAAACAGTATGCAACAATACACACTGTTGTAATTGGAAAAAAGACTCCTATCACGGCACTGTAGACGTGTTTCTTCCCTACTTTTCTAAGTACACTGAAATCCGTTTCCACTGAAGTCACAAAAAGGAAATATGCAAAACCAATAGCTCCAAGATTCGCCACCACAAACTGGGCATTATCTGGTAACACCTGCTCGGTTAACTTCTTGCTCTGGCCTAGAACAGAGGGTCCAACGAATATGCCAGCCTTAAAAATCATCATTGCATTGCAAAAATTTAGCAGGGAAACAATTTGAAATAATCACAAACTAATACATTCATACACACACATATATGTATGCATCAACTATCAAAATCAAAATCAAAATATAAAACAGAAAATGAGAGGTAGCTCCCCTCAAGATGATTAAGAAAAGAGGAGAGCTAATTCATTCTATATTAATTTGGGCCAACTAATTTCTGGGAACATGCAACTTGAACAAAGTACCTGTATACATGACCGTGTGAATTTTTCCAGATCAAAATAAGTAAGCAGAAATTACTCACAATAATCTCTGAGACGATCCTTGGCTGTTTTAAAGGCTTGAGAAGAAGACGGAGCATGGTAGTAATCAAAATCATCAAAACAAGATCAAATAAGATGATGTTAAAGGAGCAGTTCAAAGGGTTTTCTCCGTGGAAAATGCCCAGGCAGTGACTAGGATGAGTTCTTCGACATATAAAGACATGATGAGGAGTAGTACTACTGGACTCATCAACTTCCTCTGTAGTCTGAAGAAGATCGCGGGAATATTGTTCTGCATGTCTCCATCTCGCGTGATCAGGGAGGGGATGATACAATTGGACAAATCTGACCATCACAAATAATGACTACCTGAAATGCAAATACTAGCTATGAAGAATAGAAGCACAGAAAGAGAGAGAAATACTTCCTCTTTTTCAAGGGATGTGGACGTGCGTGAAATGGGGCAGTGGCTAGCTTACGTTCTTGGTCAGGGTTGACAATTTGATGATCTTCTCTTAGCTCAGTCTACCATGCCTTTAGATTTCTAAAACCAATCTCGTCCATTCATTAAAATATTACAAGACAACTTGTCATGCTAACATTAAACATGCTCTTGTTTTTTCTTATTTCTTTAGTTAGAACTGACAGAATTATACATGTATGTAAGATTATTTTTATTATTATTATTTTAAACTATTTTTTTTTTATAATTTTGCATTGTTTTAATATGTTAATATTAAAAATAAATTTTAAAAAAATAAAATAATATTATTTTGATATATTTTAAAAAAATAAATTTAAAAAACAACTATTATCATAATTCTAATCACTATCTAAATATAAAAGAAAGAATTTGGAGTTTTTGCCCCCTTTGAAGCCTTCCGGTCAACAAATTGCCATGTATTCCATGGCAACCACAGAAATTTCGCCACTGTTCAAGGTGGTTGAAATTGAAAATTAAATCTAAAAATTAGAGTTTAATATTTACTATGGATATTTATAATTTAATATACCAAAATTAGAATAAGATATCGATCAGATTTTCTACTTCAATTATTCATAAAAAAAAAAAAATCAACACATAAGCTTATATTGATAAGATAATAAATTAATAAAAAATATTATAATTTAAAAAGTATGAAGAACTAGATTCTTCAAATGTAGGGATGATACAAATAAAACGAG
>Ga0307517_10012491_pt1 | contig 11647 bp, 7 predicted proteins | sample 23_EM_MG_FD_194515 | JGI IMG/M metagenome (GOLD analysis project Ga0307517, IMG submission 194515) | Populus trichocarpa ectomycorrhiza microbial communities from riparian zone in the Pacific Northwest, United States - 23_EM | ecosystem: Host-associated > Plants > Roots > Unclassified | place... | reverse complement strand
GAGAAGAGAAGGATAGTGTTTTTATGCTGTGACAGGTGAGGTCGGGGCTTTTTTCCTGATGAAAGAAGATTCAAGAAGGAAAGAAGATAAGGATACATGAAGAAGGATAAAATATTACCCTCCACAAAAAAACAGAAAAAAGAGAAAATGAACCAACAGAAATCCCCAGGGGAGCACCATAACGATTCTAGGAAGGCAATACTATCCCACAATAATTGCTTGCAAAGGTAGTAAACTAAAAGATTCAAAAGTTCCATTCTGCTCAAAATACTCCAAATCACTGCAAAGATATCACATGCCAAAAGATGTTACTGTACTTCCCTTTCTCAAAGCCAAGAAAATGTCTGAAGATATCCTCCATTCTGCTTGGCACCACCCATTTTTCACCAAAAACACTGGATAGCCTGTTCAGAAAGTCCCATGCCACTGGACAAAGCTAAAAAATTGTGGGTATTGCTACTTTAAAGCACATATCACAAACATTAGGCAATAAAGCTAAACAAGGCCTCCTTGCCTGCAACAAGTAGCTTTCCAGTTGCAATTGGTGAGAAAGAAAACACTCATATCTGGAGGTCAAGCAAGATGGGAAAGAGATGATTTGAAAGAGAAGGTGCCTGGTTTTTCTAAGGTCCAAACATGCCTATCTTGCCTTGAGAATAAGAGAGAGGAGTTGAGAATTTGAAGAAGTAAAACAAGCTCTTGGTCCTCTCATTTAAGTTACTAAATAGTGAAGATTCCAGGAAATTATCCCCTCTCATGACAAAAAAATCCAAGATAGGAGCATTATGTGTACTAGAAAGGTCATAAAGAGTTGAGAAAAGGAAAAACAGAAGAACAGGGAGCTTCTCCATCCAACACATGATTGATGGGTATGATTGTGTAGGGAAATTCTTAGAATTTAAGCGAAAACTAACAAATTCCTGATAGGGGGGGAATGGCCAATACTAGTCAAGGTATCTACATGTAGGCAGAACTACAGTAATTTATGTTTGTATATTTACAATTGATAAAATAAAGATCAACAGACATGACTTGTGCGTGGCAGATCATGTTCACTATCACTGTGCAGAGAGATTAATAGTTTAAAGCTTCATGAACCACATGCCAGCCCCCTGTTATTTGGATACAGCAGCCTTATTCAACACGTAGCAGCCAAGGAAAAAAGAAATCAATAAATAATTTTAATGTAATTTTCTGTATAGTTTTAGATTGAAACCCTAGTCTATTAAGAAATTTGTCTTCTTCGGAATCTTAATACCATTCTGGAATTACGGTTTGCTTGGAAAATTATTTTAATGTAACTTTCTGTATAGTTTTGATGTTGAAACTTATTATAACTAATATGCATTCAGTTTGAAGACTGTAGTTTTCTTCTCTTTTCTTATTGCTATAGTAACTTGGATTACCATTCATGTTTTATTTCTACACCCTAATTATTCTAAAAACACATCCCTAATAAACCGAATTTCTCAGACTTCCATCCCTAACCCTAAATCCCATCAAAAACACTAAAGCCCTACAATCTTCAAGGTTTTCTTCAATCACAGTTTTTCAAGTTAAATCCTCCATAAAATCATGCAAATAAAATAAAAAGTTTAAACTTTCTTTCCTCTCCACATTGAGAAAGAAAAGTCTTATTCATCACATTGCACAACTTATCCTTTAGTGGATAATGCAAATGATTAAACTAAAACAACTCAGTGCAACATCAAGACAGCATTATGCCTCAAATGTCATTTTTATGGAAATGAGGAATAAACATGCCTCTATTTTCTGGTTCAGCCAGAGCGGAATCCTCTTTGGCAGCAATAAACAAAGAATTTTTATTTTTTAAAAGCTGGGTTCATGGAAAAATTTCACCAGATTGAAATTACCTCACACAACATTCAAAAAACAGGCATGCGTTTCCATTTAATAAAAACAGAAAATGAGAAAGCAAAATCTTGTTATCATTTCACACCATATGTGTGCAGGAAAATAATGAGAAAATGAAAAGGCAACTGCAAATGAAGATTACAAGTACCTGTTCTTGCTTGAACCAGGCAGTTTTAGTAGTGATTCAATGCCTGCTACATGGATGAGATCATAGGAACGGGGATATGTTGAGAAAGGTTCACACCTGACACCACAAGTAAAAGGAATAAGGTTGAGCAGAATAGATAACCCTAAATCTGATTTCATACCACCAAAGTTTCACTTTCATTAGCAGATATCATATCCAAAGAAGGAAGCAAAGCGAATCACAATTATCTTGTCCTTGATATCAATTAGAGGAAGGAGACATGTTTAATGCCACCCAAGTCCACTTCCATTAACATATATCGTATCCAAAGAAGGAGGCAAGTTATCACCATCTTGTCCTCAATTTATCATTTAGAGGGAAAACAAACTTTTGGCCATGGATAAATTACTACCATTAGTATATTTGAATACAGATTAATAGAGCAATAACCAAGCAAAAAATAGATTGGTGATTAGGATCTTGAATTGATGATCAGAGAAGCATGTTCAACAAAGGACCTTTTTTTCCTGTCTAACTGCATACCACCACTCTGTTGACAGTTGGCACTCGGCTTCAAGAATGTGCAACAAATATATCCACCAACTTAGTTAAATATGAAGGCGAGATCATCCATAACATGACCAATATAAGTAGTATGCTATATATGAATTTCTGGTACAGAGCTGGGAGTAACTCACCAATCATGGTAGACTCCAATAAGGCCTCGGTCATATATTACACCAAGCGTAGATGGCTTGCGAGCAGGAACGACATTCATCACCCATACAGGATCTGGCATGAGTGCTGCTGCAAAACTCCCAAAAAATGCATTCATGTCCATGACATTGCGTATGGCTGGAGTTCCTAGCTTCACATTCAAAGAATTCTTATAGTATGCAACCCTCCTTACCCAGCGCCGTGTGTCAGCGTCAAACAAATCTAACCCATTTTTCATGTGCACAGCCCTGGAAGGTGCTTTCGTTAGCCTATCAGGCCACTTAGGAATAGTCCCAATGGTACAATCCCCCTTCACAGCTGAAGTCCTACTCACACATTTCTTTAACTTGAAGTACCTGCAACATAATTGAGCTTAGCTTCAGAATTTATGGTGTTCCCATGCAAATAAATGAATATTATCTTGAGCAGAAAGCTCAATTGATCAGGTTGCTAACTAAAGGCAAATTTATCAAATTTGCACCTAAAGTCCTAAACCAAGTGCATTAGTTGCAAGATGGTCGAAAGAAAAGAACAACAGCAGTGTTGCCATCATCCGAGTTGCTGCAAAAACACTAGAATAAAACTTTTAGAAACTGAAGATTTATTTTTAGACAATTACCATGCATCATTTGGGTCATCTGATTCGTCGCACAATTCAAGACCATATTCATTTTGGTTGGGCAGGCATAAATCTCCAGCAGGTTTTTTCCATATGACGGTGTTTCCATCCACAGCGATCAGCTCATAGCACAATGCTCTTGCCACAGCCTGGAGATCAGCCCATTCCTTGTCTTGTTTAGCCCACTGCACAGGTGGTCCAGAAATGACAAGATATCCTCCAGGACGAAGCAACCGATTTACTTCGATAAAATAAGATGCATCTGCCAAACCAGATCCCTTCAATGTAAGATCTACTGGCAGGTTGTATCCAAGGAATACGAAAACATAGAAGGATACAAGTCATAAAGAACTTACTATAAGCTGTAAAAGGGATCAAGCATCGGGAGCAATGCACCAAGTCAAATGAAAATGCAGGATACGGGAGTCTCCGAGTGCCAAGCATGGCAACAAATGCCGGAACCCCTCTCTCCAGTGCAAACTGTATCTGTGCTTTGTGTGAATCTCTTGGAGCAAATGAGAGAGTCAAAATCCCTTCCTTCAGCAAATATCCTCCCCAACTAGCAACCTAGAACACGATCATGTCATAAAAACCTCCAGTATACAACAAGTTTACAAACTAAAAATCACAAAAACAAAAAATTACTCCCTACCCCACATCCCATATCAAGAGCAGTCCTCAAAACCCCGCCTTTGATAGGGATATATTGCCCGAGCTTCTCAATATACTGTACAGCACCCTCTGGAAACATTGTTCCACCGCCAGGGAAAATGAAGTGCTCTCCTTCCTTTTTCATCCATCCTTGATGACCTTTCCTATCAGCAATTTTATCATGCGGCATATTCGCATGCCATATCTTGACATCAAAACACAAAAAGACCGCGGACATCAATGTATATCAATACAAATTACCCAAAAAAAAGAGTGTAAATAAACTAATTAAACTAACAAGATCAGTAAGAAAATAACCCTATTACTACCACAACTATGACTATTAAAAACACATAAATAAATTATTTCTAATTAAAAATACAAGAAATTCAGCAAAAGTGCATACCTTATGCAAACTCTGAGGCCATCGGACAGAAATCTTATAACCGTCAGGTGGCGGGATCAAGCAAAGATGAGTATCCTCAACGGGAGGACAATGACGTTCTCTATAAAAGTTCATTTCTCTACTTAACTGACTATTCCTTCTAGGATCTTCACAAGGCATGTGATCTACTTCGTCCGCAGGACAAGCTTCAATCGGCTGAGCATTCTGTCCCGCCTCAATCAAAGCGACAAGACGGTGGCGTTGGCGTGGATCAGAGGTGGAGCGGAGGAGTGTTTGGCGGCCTGAAGCGGCAAGAGAGTCGCCGAGTGGAGTGAAGACTAGAAGGAAAAAAAGGAAGACTAAACCGAAGAATGTTGCCGTTACTAAATCAAGTAGTTTCCATTGGCGTGGGTTTCGTTTCGACGCGGGCAGATTTAGGTGTCCCATTTTTTATTTCTTAGATCTGATTATATGATTCTTTCTTTGTGGCTTGGTGAAGCCGAGGAGGAGGGGGGTTGATTTGCTCTGGTTTTCTTTGATGAGAGATGGGAGCTGATCGATGGTGGTGAGTGAGTGATTTAGAGGAGGAGGGAGATTATGTTCACGTGACGGTGAGGGATCTGGTTAACCATTTTATTTCTTCTCTTTTTTCTATTACTATTTCTTTTCTTTTCTTTTTTTAATTCAACATCTTGTTACACGCGTTAATTAATTCGAACGGAATATTTTATTTTTCATGGTCAATAATGATATTGAGTTATATAAATTAGGATTTTATTCAAGTATACATTCAATTATTAAAAACAAATATCTTATATCAATTATCATGCATTCTTGGGTTGTACATATTCTTCGTGCAATCCTTGACACGTAAAATTTACTTCTTTTCCAGGTTTTAAATAAAATTGTTCATAATTTTTTTAGCAGTGCTAAATCTTTTTATTTTATTTTATTTCCATCAAATTTTAATACTTTAACAGGAGGTTTCATCGTACTTCCTTTTGTATATTGGCTGTGAAGCTCGATAATAGGATGGAGTAGATCCATTTATACACGTGTCTTTCGGACAGCAGTACGTGGCAGTAACAGGCCAAAAAGGAAACCGACTTTTACTGTGTTGGGTTTTAGAGAAATAATAACTATTGTTTTTTAAAATATTTTTTTAAAATAATATTTTTTAATATTAGAAAATCAAAATAATATGAAAATAAAAAAAATTAATTAATTAATTTTTTCAAAAATATTTTTGAAATATTAAAACAAATAAAACCCTCCCAATAATGTTTTTTTTATTTCAGTCATCAATATTTTTTTTTATTTCATCCTCGTACGTTTATTTTTGCATCATTTTATACGTTGAGATCTGCCTTTCTTTGCATACTCTTGCGTGTGTGGAGTGTCTGGAAATATTATAGAGTTCAGTTAAAAATCAATGTTACAAATAAAAATTTATATTATGATCAAAAACAAACTTTAGATACCAAAATTAACATATAAAACACAGACTTTATTACTTTCATTGCTCATGGAAACTTCATTTTGGTTTGTGAAAACTTGATTATATTTGGTTCTTATTGTTTTAAAATTTTGTTTAAGTTCCGGTCATAAATTTTATTTTTCACATTTTGATTTTTAGATACTAAGAAAAGAAAGAGGAGGTTGTAAAAAAGAGAAAAAATTGTTCGATTAACCACATTTTAATCACAAAAAAATATCATCTCTTAGCATAATTGAATTCATCTTTGATAAAGAGATTTCAAAGAAAGTGTTTTTTCCTTAAAACAAACCGGAAAAAATAAATCAAGGCCACGGGTTTTTTTTTCAATCTAGTTTGATTTTTTTATTTTTAAATTGATTAAACAGTGATTTATAGTTAAAAATAATTTTGTTAAAGTTTTCCAGATGTTCCTGATATGTTTTTAAGGTTTGTTGAAGTTTTGAGGATGTTCTTGACATGTTTATAGGTGAAAACATGTTGAGAATTGGATTTTTAGATTTCTGACCTTGAGTTTTCAATCATAAAAAATGACCTAGTTTTGTTATTTTTACTATTAAAAAGTGTAAAAAACTTATTTTTGGTTCATTAAATTTCAATGGATGCGTATTTGTTTAATGCTGTTTTAAGATTTTAAGCTTTAATCCTACACTTTATTACTTTATTTCTTATTGTTGTAGTTCCTATATATTTAAAAGCGAAAGAAAAATTCATAAGAAAGGGGAGATAAGTTTATTAAAAATACGATAATTAAAAAAAAACTTTATTTCTAATAGAAATATGTTTTTGTCTAAAGGAAAAAAACAAAGAAATCCATGAATAAAAGAATGACACTTTGACTATAAAATATATCTTTTACTATAGGATATAAATCATTGAAATTGTCACGAATATTTATTTTTAAAAAAAATATTTTGATTATTTTATAGTCTAATTATTTTTTTTATTTTACCTTAATTTTTTTAAAATTACAATTTACATATAAGGTCAAGTTCAAGGTAATTTTTAAAGTCATGTATCACTCTACATTCTTATAAAAAAAACCAACAAAATAATTTAAATAATTTACATAATTGGTATTGTATTTTAATTAATAACTAAATAGCCATCGAATGTTAAAATTATAAGATCTCAAAATTGTCATCTCCTCCCTCCTGCCACTTTCTCTCCCATCCTAGCCACCGCCTCTTCTCGTTTTTCTTTCTCTATCGTGCACCGTCGGAGTCCAACTAGCCATCAAGGCCGCCGCAACTACCACAAAAACCACCGCTCTCTCCCATAACTCTACCAAATCAAACCCCATGGCCATGATAACTACAAAAACTGAGAATCTTTATTACCTTTAATATTAAATAAATTGAGCCCAGTTGTTGCTCACTCGTCTATTACCAAATAGGTAATGATACTAGATGCTTGTTAGATTTCTTCAACTGGGTTTCTCTTAAATTACAATATTTTTCAATTTTTGTGTTGATTTTATGCAATTAAACTTTAAAAGGATAGAGGCAAAATAAAAATAATAATTAAACTAAAAGTTGGGTAATTTTTTTTAATTACTGCAAAATTAAATAAAACCAGGTTCCAACTTCCAACACAACCCCACGTCACTGTGGAAAAAAAAAACTAGTAATATTCTAAATTAAAAACAAACTTTTAAATATCCTTCTGTCACCGTATCAAGCGAAGGATCTGCATAAATTAATTACTACACTTAAAAGCATCATAAAACAAGGGTCAAAGCAAACGAATTGTTTCTCTTCTCAACGAGGTCAACATGCATCTACAAAAATAAATAATTTCATTCACATCTCCCATTAAAAAAATAATAATAATAATCGGAAGACCATGTATGCTGCTGCTGCCAAGTGCCGGACTGACACGGCTTTAACCCTCACTAGTTTTAATAGTTCAAAACAGTCCTCTATTTTTCTTGAAACTTTTTATTTGCCCCCTTATCTTTGAATCCTAACTTTATCCTTGGTTGCTGCGTCTTACTTGCAAATAAATCCCTGAACACAACTCCTCTCACTTTTTAGAATTTGCTACGAGGCTAAGAATATCATGACTACGGAGACATTCAAAGTATTCATGTATTTAATTTTTATTTATCGAAATCCTTACTTGCTAAAAGCTATTATAACTATTTATATAGAAAAACTAAAAAACCTTATTAATATTAACTAAAAAGGCGTCATTCCTTTCAAATAAAAAAAAAAAAAATTCTAACTAGAAAAAAACTAAAAAAAAATTATATTACGCAAACATGTGATTAGGACCAACTCACTCGGATTCTAGAGATGTGCTTACATTCATGGAAGATGCTAGAGAAATGTGACAGTGGATACTATTACTATTGTTGTGGTGACAATTACATCAGATCATCGCGAACGCTGGAAGATTTCTATTCAATAAAGATACAACCAGAACCAACTCATTCAGAGGTTTGTAGCTGCCAATGTCGAACTCATTGCATTGGAGGGCCAAGCATATACTGTTTCCATGCCGGCTATTCAATTAAGATCACATTATTTTACCATGCATCCACTTATCACCATACACAAATCTCAAATTTGATTTCCCATATTCAATTCAAATGTTCCATATGCAGTCCTGTATGATGTAGAGCAAAACGAAAAACCATGGCCAAAAGGCTATGGAAGAAGAGGGTGAAACAAAAAATTTGTAACTGCAACTTCATAAATAAATCCAAGTATATACAAAGAAAGAAAGAAACAGCCAGAAATTGGCCAGGTCATTTTGAATCTTGCCATCCCCCAAAATGCTATTTTCCGCCACGGAAACCAATTTTTTTGAAGATTTAAAACTCAGATTCACTGCACCAGGAGACCTATGTTCAGGAATCCCAGAAACTAATCAAGACAATGTTGGCCACGGTTCTCATTGTCCTAGTTGAACTGGAAATTCATTTAAAGTTTCCTAGAAGCCTTGTATTCATGCTTGATAAGATTTGCCCTCAGCAGCATTGCTCGAACATCCCTATCAAACTCATTGCCTGTCTGCAGTACCCGCTGGAAAGTCGCATTCCTTTGATCCGCATGGCGTGCATATAGAATTTTGTTGTGCGAGTCAATTCGTGCCTGCAAAGGCATGGTATTTTTATCAGTGAGGTATCGAGATAAGTTGTGCAAAAGGGTGGAAAGGTTTTGCTGTGTGGCATGAAAACAACCAATGGATATACTGAAAAATTTTGGACGGAGACCTGGTCAAAACCCCATTGTGAATGCCAGGGAATTCCAGTCATGGGATATTTCCTAAACCTAGACATCTGGGGCAAACTATTTAAGCTGGATAAAAGAACAAAAAATTAGCAATGCAAATTGCAAGCCAAACCTGTATTTGATTGTCAGCAATCAAGGCTTCAAGTTCTTTCCCTAAGCCCGCCACAGTTGTTTTGAAAGCATTGGCCATCATATGCAGATCAACAGACACGAATGGGTGTGTATACTGAATGAGAGCTTTGTTGCGGATTTGATCATACAGTGTCTGGACATGGTCATGCAAATGGATGTCAAGCATTAGGTTTGCTTTAAGATTTCCCAGGTAATCCAGACACGAAGCATAATGGCTGCAAAGGAAACAGAGAAAAGAAGAAATTTTTGTTTACAAAACAGGCTTCATGTCCAACAGCGTGGATACAACTGTTGGCAAGCTTATGAGAAAAGAAGTTGAAAAAGAAAAGAAAAGGAAAATAGAACACTCAACTAAACTCCAGGATGTAAATTAGAGTTAAACAATCATATATTGACAAACATGAATAAAAGCTCAGCTGATGACAAGCTAATGGAAAAAGAGACCAAAATATGAAGACAACTAATCCCCCAGGCTACTGATTCGAGTTAAATATGAGACTGTTGACATTATAATGCAAACTCTCCAAGCAGCCTTGTACATTTCGATAGTTTGACACAAGCAATATTAAAGGAGAAGGAACCTCATTTTCCTTGTTTTTCCAAGTTTTGTTTTTCCATCTTCGGTAGAAAAAAGACAGTTCCAGAAATTAAAAAAAAAGGAGTTTATGAGGATATTTTGCTTCTATTGAACCCATATATAATAAATCTATTACCGGTGACAAGCTCTTGGAAAAATTGAGCAAGTATAGGCAATCTTCCCAGCATTAAAGAACCATCTTCTCAAAATCAAAATCCAAGACTTTGTTAAAATAAAAGATCCTGAATCTCCTCCCATCTATACCAAGTACCAACACAAAATTTCTTGGATTTAAAATATAGAGCACAATGGCTAACTGCTACCTTGCAAGAATATATCATCAAAAGTCAAAGCATTAAAAACAAATCGTGTACCATCATAACAAGTTACCTTGAGTAGAAATCATGAATAAGCTCTCTAACTTCAGGTACCAACTCCAAGAAATTACGGAAGTTGGGATTGTCTATGACTTTGCTCTGCCAAGCAAAAGCACTGATTAGAAACTACCCTCTGAAGTTCATTGAAAAGCCAGTGAAAAACAAGATTAACAAGAAAGAGGGAGTGGAGAAGGAGAAGAAGATGATGATGAAGTAGGAACACCTTCAGCTCCGTCCGATCAAAACTTGCAAGGGCACAAAGTCCTCCGTATGTTGCAACATCTTGAGGTGCAATAACTTCATTGTATGAATTTCCCAATTCAGGACTTACTTCCAGGAACTGTACCCATTGAAAGATAACATACGCAAAGTAAGAATATAAAGTTGCCTCCAAATGCTCACAATACAGCCCATCCAAGATAAGCGAATATTGGAGATAAGCACAAAAGAAGGTGCTTGGTTCATCAAAATAAATGAGCGGCCGAATTTCAGTAAAACAACACTCACCCTTCAACTTCAAGTTTTAAGCAGTTAAACAAAAATGCACCAATGCCTACTTAGAATTCAAAGACCATTCAAGATCAAAATCAGCAACAAATGACAATATCCAATTAATAACCAGAATAAAAAAGATTCTTAAATTGCTAGCTTAAAACTTAATAATCCCAAAAGATACTTAAAAAAGCAAATGTGGCAGCTGTGAGTTTGTTTACAGCCAGGAAGATCACAGGAAGTACAACTCACACTTCGTAACCAAAGCATTTGAAAACAAACTGTAATGAAGATAGTGAAAATACACAGAGAGCAAGCAAATATCAGCTGTATTGTCCAATTCTGTAACAAAACTTTCAACCTATCTTAACTGCATCCTATGTGATTATAATGCTGCAAATTCTGGGTTTAAGATGCTACACGGGTTAAAAGAAAAAAAAAATTAATGACAATATTCATACTGAACTGAATACATTGGAGGTACACAAGTAAAGCAAACCTTACGAGCAGCGAGTTTGTATTTTTTAGCCTCCAAATGAGCCAATCCAGCAGCACAACGTAGTTTTGAGACTGTAGGAGGTTCAAGAGCTTCTGCTGTTTGTTCTGCTTTGCTGACATAGCTTGTGACATGAGTAAATTGGCCCATTTCAATGCTTACAAGAATTGCACTCATGCACGTATGAATAACATGCTTTGATGTAGTGCAATAATCACGAGTACGGGCATAACTTTTAAAAGCATCCGCAAGGTAACCATGAGCATAGTAGTAATCTCCAAAATCATTATATCCCATTCTTATGCTTTCTTTGATCAGGTTTGTCTGCACAAAATATATATATATATATATATATATATATATATATATATATATATAAAAGAGATGTAAATCACACCACCATAGACGGTGATAATTATAAACAAAAGTGAGAAATTTACTCCACAGATTAACCCTACATCATAG
>Ga0307517_10012490_pt1 | contig 11647 bp, 7 predicted proteins | sample 23_EM_MG_FD_194515 | JGI IMG/M metagenome (GOLD analysis project Ga0307517, IMG submission 194515) | Populus trichocarpa ectomycorrhiza microbial communities from riparian zone in the Pacific Northwest, United States - 23_EM | ecosystem: Host-associated > Plants > Roots > Unclassified | place... | reverse complement strand
TAAGTTTAATTATACACAAGCTTTACCCCCCCCCCCCCCCCCGCATGTTTTCGAGCACTTGAGTTAACAGCATTTCCTACCCTTGGGGCTCAAAGAATGAGTGGCAAAACAGCCGAAAGGTCCCCTAATATCATGGCAGATCCTCTTCAATCCATCCATGGGCAGATTCCATTCAAACCTTTTGACTATTTTTGGCCGATTAGGAAATCCGACACGAAAGCTCTCGACTTTTCTCTCTGCACACTTAGTATACTCTCACCTATCTTCTACCCAGTGAATACTCGAGAGCTCTACGTCCATCTCAGAGTCCTCTCACGCAATGAGAAGTTTTAGCCGTTTGTGCTGCAAGCCCCTACCAACTCCCTTGCCTCTTAGTCAACCTAATAGTGCAATTGCTGAGTAGTATGCCAATGTTCCCCATAATACTTTTTGGTATAAGTTAGCTTCAATACATTTACTCCTCAGCGTATCAGTGCCGGCACCAATAACCTCACCTTCTGCACTGAGCCTGGCTCACTAGCCCTTTGAAGGAAGCTCAATTGCAGCGAGGCCCCAATGTCCCAGATGTTCCACAGAGAACTTACTTTAGCTCTCCGATAAACCGCGCGGTCCAGAAGGAGGCGACGGAGGCATCGGATATGGTCTCACTGGGTAATTACTCCCCGAACACTCATCTAGGGAAATGCTGGCTCGTCGCGCTGGGGCAGTTGGTTTTGACTTTGGCCTAGTATGCCAGGAGGGGACAACGTTGCTTCTGACGATACCTCTTGAGATGGATTGGCCGGTAAGTTTGTCAATTCTTACCTACAATCGAGCTGCAGTTGATTTCTGAAACTTGCGATTGGCGGCACTGAGCACCGCAGTCGTTTTACCGATACAAATACACCCACCATCAAGTCCCGAGCAGTTGTGCGTCAACTTCTTTTCCCCGGGACTCACCCAGGTGTGTACATAGTTTAGAAAGGAGATCTATGACCAGCGAGTTCGAAAATTCCCGCCCCCGCGGGTGCTTGTTTCATAGTTCGAAATGGGAGCCCACGCCCCGTCGTTTTTGCAGTTTGAGGAGATCAGTTTTGACAAAACCGAACTTTCAATTTTCGAGTGTCATGCCAGACACAGAAAGGGGCCGATGGAGCACTGCCAATGAGAATACTGTAGGCCAAGGACCACCGAAGGTGGGAAAACAATGAGCTAGACGATCCATGAAGACGCCGGTTATAGTCCTTGGACATAAGTCCTCGTCGGTAGAGTAAAGCGCTAGCGAAAATATACCAAAATAAGCGAAATCCGATCCTAATAAAACCTTAATATTATGATACTAATTATCACCAAAATTCACGTGCTGGTGGCTAGGAGCTCAGAGATTTAGCACGTGTCTCTTTGGCTACAATTAATCACGAATCTGCCCTCGCGCAAGCAACTGAAGCCCAAGATGCCTGAAAGCTCATGTCGAGAATCGGGGTTTGTATACGCCCTGACAGGAGGAGGTATCATACATATGATACTTCGAAACCTCAAGTTTTCATAGGGCCACTAAAACGCAAAGTAGGTCTAATTTAGCTGAAATTTGGATATTTTGTGGTCCGGACCAGTTTGTGATTCCTTGAAGTAACAAATACAATTGGGGTTAAAATAGCCTCGCCGCATAGTTGCGAAAATAGCCATTTTTAGTGTAAAGAGGACAAGTAGTGATGACCCTTCTCCGTACTGTAAAAGCGCATCAGGAGATACGAATATCTCTAAAATACCGAGCCCTCTATATTAAAATGCAGGTAAGTATTCCGGCAATTATAGGGACCTATAATAAGTCTCGGGGAATCAAACGAATAATCTGGCATTGTCTTAGACAAGCTGTCAGTGTAGTGATATATTATGTCTAGTCTAGGGCCCTAGGGCTGGATAACTAAAGTGGATATAGAGTCGCACTAGCCGGTTATTCTACATACTATCATAGAAGGAAAGAAAACTAAAGGGGAATCCCAATCATTACTACCAACAACCTTCGAACGGCACCACCGCTCTTTAATATCCATCAGTTAGCCCCCGAACACTCTAAAATACCCCGAACCCCCTGCTAGGTAAAAGTCAATATACACACCCAACGCTCCCTGCCCAATAGCATAGAAAGGTGAAGAAAAACTCCCTGAACAAAGCACCCGATACCGGATGCAGAAGAGCAACAGGTATGATACAAAAAACAAAACTAATACCGGTGCCTTTTCCCTCAGGATATACTACTTATTTTTCTATTCCTTCCCTACAGCGGCACGTACCATGGCAATTCAATACTGGAAACTGGCTCCCTGGGTGTTCCCAGCAGTGACTGCACTGTTTCCGGAAGTGCAAAAAGCGACAAAGCGTGAGGCCCCCAATGGGAAACCTGACTTAAGGGTCATGTCTTGTCACTCGGGTCTTTGTGTGCACGGGCCCCCCCCCCCCCCCCGCCCCGATGCAAGGTATCATATAATATTTCACGTATTTTCGGAAGGAGGCCCTCCAGGATCGGCCTCGAGAGATGGCCTCAAACAGGTCTTATGCCCCGACAAGCCAAAAGAAATCCAGCCGTAATTGACAAACAAATTTCTCAAAATTCCCCAGATCCAACATCTCTATATTCTTAGTGCTCTATATATGTTTTCACGAGGCTCGAAAGATCCTCAGTATTATGTCTACGGTAACATTAGGCAGATCCAATGTGAAGCGCTGGATGCGGTAGGGACGAGAGGGCTTATACTATACTAGATACTGATCCTCTGAGGTATTTTACTGCGGAAAGTGTATAAAGCAAGTTCTTCGTGAAATACTGGATTAATAATGATAATTTCCTTGGCCGCTAATCTAACCTCAGAGCTTAAAGTTACACACACCCCTGGCAAAGTACTAGGCTACATTTGGAATATCTAAGTACATGTTTCACTCTCACTAGAATTTTGCATTTGGAAAGGTTAATTTCTCCGCTAGATATATCCGATTAAAAAAAACCCCCCATTTATCTCTCCTCGCAAGGATGAGCTATATCTTAGAGGTTTTACTTTCCCTGTTGTGATTCTTCAACCAGAACTCAGATTTTGGCACCTTCTTGAACCCGGTTTGAGGACCTTTGCACTTATTCAATGAGAGAGGTAAAACTTCCAGAACTACATACTGGCTGCCCTAAAGGCGAGTAAACAGAGCACAAGTATCGGCACAGACTATATGTAGCTCCTGCGGGGGGTTCCGGGATCGGCCCGGTGATGGGAGTCTAAAAACTTGAAAAAAAGCCCACGAACCCAATACAACCAATTATACAAGCTCAACCTAATTCATACTAAAATGAAAGAAATTACGATATTTCCCTCACAGTGAGCCCTCAAGATAGCAAGTAGTCAGCATTCATTGCCCTCTCCTCGGTGGGCTATATGATTCTAGGCTTCGGGCTATATAAAAGGGTGTAAGTTAATTCTCCCTATAGCTGGTGCTTTCTCTATAAGAAGATATTCTACATCGAGATTAAACGCCAAATCCACAACCCAAGCACCATAAAGCAAATCATTACTTCAAAGCAGTCAGGCTTAGGCTCTTGGGAGAAATTAGAGTCAGCCAGTACTAACTCATGGCCCTTGAGCAATGTTCCTGGTGATTTTATCGAGAGTGTATGGAAGGTTTATTATCATAGCAGGAGCTTTTGAAGGAAGGTTTTATTCCGAATATTAGAAAAAAGTCCGCTACTAGTCTACTAGAATATCAATGTAGGTTCTGTCATTGTGTTTATAGACCGCAGGTGCCTATCTTAAGGGATCAAAGCCTAGAAAACTATATTGATCCGAAGGGATGCCACCAAGAGTATATTGAGGATGTTACGTCCAAGCTGCCATGGAAGGTCGAGCGCAATATACTAACGCCGGTCTGATAGATCACTTATTCTAAGTTCACCGATGGGTTGGTCTCGCAATATTCTCTCGAACTTAAATTTACAGGTATGATATCATTCTCAAAAAATCAGTTGCGCCAAGTTCTTTGAGATAACTATAGCCATACGAGTGATTTCTTATGACAGTAGATTACAGGCACATATGGGTATCTCAGTCTTTCGCCCAATTCCTCCTAATTCCATGTATCCCTTCGAGCCAGCCACTGAGTGCCATGCGCAAAGACCCCAAAGGAAATGAATTCCTCTAGGAACTTCCCTCTTGAGGGATTTAGAAGTGTGAAACTATAAGCTCTGGCAAAAGCTTGGGTTTTGATATAATTATTACAATAATGGCATGATCTTACAGATTTTGTTAGCTACTATACGCATTCCACCTCTAAGAGGTTGAAATTATGCCATGAGGGACTGTGGAAGGTAGTCTGCCATGGTCAATCACCACCCCGGCAGGAGAATCCCGCCGCTTTCGTGCTAGAATATCTATATAGCACCTATAACCAGCAGCTATTATTCCGAACTAGAGGGGGGGGGAACAAATTTCGTGCCAACTGTTGTCTTGCCCTTCTCGTTATCCCCCCCCCCCACTTTTGCCTATCCCGACAATGCTTGGTCACTCTAGCTGTGTGCCCCCGATTGCGGACCCGACCTTTAGGGTTATGGTCTATGGTCGGATTTTACCACCTCGTAGCAGACCTAACTAACCCATTACCCTTGCTGATCAAGGTCAGGATTCAATCTCCCAATTCTTATATGATAGGACAGGATTTCTTGAATCTCGTTCAATAGTAACCCAATGGGAATTGAACTCCTGGGGTCCCTCGGATTCCGCAAGAGTTAATTGATTCTCAAGATCTCAGCCAGAGCCCATCAGGTGTGCCATAATACCAGAGTGGGAGTTAGTGCTTATCTTGATGGGAGGTTGAACTCTCCCCCTTCCAAGCAGTGGGGAGAGGGGTGGGTCTGTGCGTTTTGAATGTCCTTATCGAGAAGTTGTCTCTGGTTTGAAACAGGGAATAGTGCTTTGTAAGGCTACGACTAGTATATAATAAGAGATGTAGCCGTCTGTAATATTATCTTGGAGCAACAATTCTGACAGTAATCAAGAACTAGGGGGGGGATCTGAGAATGAAGGCTCCACAATTCATAACTTGACTTAAATAATGCTATTAAGTTGAAGATGAATTTAAAATCAACCTAAAGCTAGGAAATCACAACAGTCAGACTATGAATGGCCGTTTGTCCATTCAGACCACAAAGTCATAACCCCCAACTGTGTTCAAGACAGGATTGCGAAAGGGCCACGGATATAAGTATAGATAGCTATAATAGTAGAAGCCCATGATATATCTCTACATTGATAAGTGTACAATAGGATATTATTACAAGTGGTTTTTATGACTTGTGACTATCCAGTCCAAGACACTGTGGAGTCTCTAGTTAGTTTATTCTAGTTCCGACCCCCAAGGTTCTAATGGAGTATTAGATTATCGAAGTACGAGCTGATGAGCTGCTACTTGTGCGGTTGGTTGGGGGGGGCATCAAAACCCAAAATTAGGCGGTTTAGTTTTAGAAGATGAGTATAATAACACTTTTTTTTAGCCTCGTGCAGGTTTTGGTCAGCACGAACCATATGTGTCCTCTGGGTTGAATTATGCAGAGGTGGCTCTCTGTTCTCGATAGGGGAGTGGCCGAAGTGGGTAATTCATGAGCTAATAGTCGTCCTTGTCTCCCATTTGCTTGGGGATACAGCTCCCCAGTACCGTACGCACCCGAATACAAGAGTAATATGCCGGGTGGTTGGGATTCTCTACTTGGCATAGGGGTAGAGAGATCCCCGCGAACTCGGTCCCTGGTCGAGGTAGAGAAAGAAAGAAAAAAATAGACAGCGCTTCACTAGGAGAGACAACTACAACGTCCTGGCGCGTTCCTCTTGTGTCCGGGTCTGTGCTTACAGTAATATTCCTACTCCCACAACGCTTGTTTTGCATGTCGATGTCTATGCACCTGGGTGCATTTTTTAGATTAAAAATCAGCAGGTCCATTTATTTTCAAGCCAAAAGCAGAAGAATAGTTGAAAACAGACGCGGAGCACTAATGATAATTTTAGATTCATAATATGACGCATTTCCTACCAGATAGCGATACGCTGTCTTTACGTCAGTCACTTCCTCTAGACACATAGACTAGAACCACCGAACGCCCAGCAAGAAGGAATAACCTACCCTCCAGGCAGCCTTTGATTCCTCGCCGGTTGTAAGGTCTAACCCCAATCGAAACCCCGAATCAGAGACTACAGTGCTAGCATGATATTAAACAACCTCCCAACTACAAAATACCTATTCACCCGCTTAACCAATTGCGATCCATAAGCATAATCCCCAGAGATTCCACAGGTTTAATAGCTAGGCCACCTTCCCCACCAAGTCCATCCCGCCCACTCGATCTGCTCCGCCCAAAGAGGATACATTAGCAACAGATTTTTTTCCAATGGCAATTATACTTTCCATATATAAATTCCTGCACTAATCCTCAACCACCGGAATCTCCTCAGTTTCGCTCACTGCTGTCACATCGCGTAGCCACAGCAGGACTTCATCCCTGCAACCCCCAAGCACCCAAGCCCCATCCCTCACGAAGAGAAAAAAGGCTTCACCGGCGGTAAGAGTGGAGCTGCTACCTAGTAGTCACATTCTATCTAGCTCCGAGACTATTTCGCCTTTGTGTAGTCGTCTAACCTATTTTACTAAGTTCTGTGAGGCGCCGCCCACAGAAATGCACCCGCCCTTAACACGAACCCCGGACCTAAATCCCGCCTCATTGAGGTCTATTAAGTCCCAGTAATGACTATTGTAGACGCCCATCCCTCTTGTTGGGGGTGGGGCAGGATTTTGTTCGAGATTCTGTTTGGTGGGGAGCTGAAGGCTTCTGTAGTTGAACTAGGGGAGGAGGGCAGCTTCGCAAGAACTAGCCCTGAAGACTCAAGAGTCGTGCTTCTACCTATAGTGGGTGCCAAAGATTGGAAAGAGAGGGGCAGGTGCTTTTAGGCACTCGGTGGAACTTTTCAGCCTTAATCTTCGGAATTATAATTTGTACCCATGTGAACTGTCGGTAGTTTAGAAGGTATGTACTAGGTCATTCACTTTGCAGCTTAAGTGTCATCTTATGCGATGTCAGAATTGAGTGCACACACGATTTTTCGCGGTGCCCAGCTAGTGGGTTTCTGCTATTATGTCATTGGTTAGTCAGTTTAACCTCGCTTCTTCTAAATCTTAGATAGCTTGAGGGGAATCTAGCCCAAATACCCACAACTTTTACTCTTGAAATCTCACCCGACATGGCAAGTCACCCACAAGCCATCAAAAGCAAATTTTTGTCTTCGAAATTGACCTTCAGGGGCTTCCACGCCCCGGTCAGCGACCCCTATCCTCAGTAGTTACTTCAAGTGGGGGCACGGGTCAATTCTCGAGTGATTTCCCGTGAACATGTCAAATAGAACATCGGGAAGAAATACGGAAGCCACCGGGGGGAACCCCTCACTCCCATATAGGAGATACTTAGTCAGTAGTAGTTTCAGCATTTCCAGACCAAATCCCCAATAAATCCTCAAATTAGAGCTCAATCCGTCCGCAAAATTGTCCGAAGTAAAGCACTTTTGTCACAGAACTAGGACACTTGGTTTTCCAGAATGCTGACCGGTTGACCATCCCGCTTACCTTCCGGTCTACTACCGACAATCTAGAGTGAAAGCGATAACTTCACTTTGATCTGTGCCGGAGGCTTTGCGGCACTTTTCTATGACCCATCTACCCACCTATCTATAGCCCCACCCCTTCCCCCCACCTTCCCCACTAGCCAGCCGCCGTTTCAAGGAACCTCTCGCCCATCAGGTCCAAGATCCGCTCCATCTCTCCCAGTCAGCCACACTCGCATAAGATCCTTATTCCTACACTTCTCCCCTCTCCATGTCACAAGCGAACCGCTCGCATCAATGTGCGGAAAATAAAAGGAAACCCAAATAGCTTTTGCACTTTACGGAAAACGCCTCTGCCGGGAACGTGTTACCCGAGTATTACAGTCTAGGCTGGATACGGACAGCAGAAATAAGCACTGATCGTCACACCCCTGGCGATCATATCCGACCCTTCCCCCCTTCGGCCCTTCCTTCGGCCCTTCCTTCTTTCCTTCTTTCTCTGATTCTTCCTTTCATTCTTTCTTTTTTCCAAACCCACCCTTATTTAACCGGGCCGGTAACGCAATCTACCTTCCTTTTTTTCTTTTTTTGGAAAGCCGATAGGATGCCCGCCAAAATAAAGATACCGGGACAAAATGCCCTGTCTCGTAGAGTGCCCGTCAACGGACAAGCCAAAAGTCCCCAGTGAGGTTGGGTAACTTCCTTGGCCTGCACGCGAACTTGAACATCTCCAGACAAAAACAAGAGCCCTCTGCATTTCAGCAACTTTCCTTTTTTCTCCTTCCGTAAATAAATCATACAGTAAATCAAGTTGTATAATGCAAGCTCTGGGCTTCGGCTACTGTAAAATAAAGTACATACCCCTATCGCTGAACAGTTTACACTAAAGTCCCTAGTGGCCGTGCGCAATTCTGCTGAGCTCCAACTGAATAATCTGGGACCATGAGGACAACTAAATCATTGTATTACTTTCGACCTATCAGATAGGGCAGCGAGGAATTTCGAAAGCAATATAGCTTATTTCAAAAGCGTTATCTCCCCGAGATGAAATACCGTCATAACTTTGAATAATTTGGACATAAACCTGGTAAAACAACCCCCCGGAACCCACAGCAGACATTTATCGAAATACCCACCCGAGTGTTAAGCTGCCAAACCCCCTTGCTGGAATTCTATCAGCGCGGGGCATTCTATCCTCCTGCCCCTGTTCTGATGGGCTCTATACTAGTTTCCTGTTCCCTTTCTAGTGTTACTCATTTTGTGTTTTGATTAACACAGGGCACAAGGCAGAGTAGAGCCACGGGTGGATGAGGTCAATAAATGAACAAATGGGTAGGATGCTAGTTAATTGAAACAGCGACTGGGATTTAAATAGTTCATAGAAAGCCTCCCCCCCTTCTGAAGAGCTGAGCAGTGCCTGAACTCTCGGGCCGGAGATAAGCCGGAACCCCGTGCGGGGCCCCGTGATGCTCATTCATTTATCCGTTCTTTCCGCTAACGGGTTCCATCCTACACCCCACTTTGAGGAATATTCCAGGCGTTTGCAAGCTTGGTTGGTCTGTTGAATTGAGTGATTGAAGGATGGTGGGTGAGCGAAGATTTGGCCGCGTGCCACTACAATTAGACATCACCACATCCGTTGACAATTAATAATACGGCACGTGGGGAGTGCAATTCCAAATTCAGGGGAGCAGGCTTAGTAGGTTACTCCGTCTCGGGCTAGCTTTGCAGAAGTCAGTGGTATGGAAGTTACTCGTAGCGGAGGGCTTCAGTCGAGTTGATACGGGTGATAAGTGGTGATCTCTTCAGAAGCTGCAATTATGGCTGAAATACCTGACATGCAGTATCCATAGGATTTCCTTCAACACCCCCCTCACAGACCCGGTTATCAGAAACTTGTTATCTGTCTGCAATAAGCCAAAGATGGCTGCGATCCTCAATACCAAGAAAGCAATGGGGCCCCGCAATAATTACAAATTAGCTAGTTATCATTAGCCTAGGTGAATGATATTTTGCAAATCGTAGGGAAACCCAGAAGCCAAAACGGATCCCTGGCAGCCAGCCGGAGTCTCCATTTCTCCGACCTTGTAGGACACAGAAGGCTGATCCGGCAGAGACCCCTGCAATACCATACTATCTTGGATACGAGCTTTCTTCGGTCAGCACAGCAAGGTGCCGTAGATAGGTGGGTATCACAGCTTGAATGACTTGTGAGGTGTGGCCGAGTTGAGCTCTAAAACCATTGAAACTAGACTCCGAGTGCCCTTCCCAACCTCCTACCCACCACACACATTAGTCTACCTCCGGAGAAGCTTGAAGCGCTAGGATGGTGCGGTGGGGATCAATACGGATTGCGCCTTACTGCGCGAGCACTCTAGCACAAGTGCCGGATACCGGTACTGCGGCTTTTCCGGATGCCCACCAGGGCAAATCAGAGGACTGAAAACCTCAAAATGGGACACTTACATCCACCACCGTATTATACACTCCTACAGCCCAGTCTCGCAGCCAGTAATGCGCATAAGCTAAACTGGATTTTTCCAAAAAAAAAATCAAAAAATCAAAACCAAGAGAAAAAGCGCCTCTCCTTTGGACTCTTTGACCAGAGATACCAATAGGCTATTTATTGCAAAATTTGAGATCTCCCGGGTAGTAGGTGGTACAAAAACGGCTTTTTAAAAACATCTACTCCGATTTTGGGCGCTAAAATGGTTATCGTAGATATCTGAGCCTCCGGCTTTGGGAGACCCGAGCGAGATCAGCGGGCAAGGGTGGTAAACAAGTTTTTTGCACCCTTGCTCATCACTCGGGTCGGGATTGCATCCAGAGCAGAGCCGCTGAAAAGATCTGTAAGCTTGTCACCATCCCCCCCGGCTCCCCTTACTCCCATCCCCAACCCAAGGATTCACCAAGAAGATCTTGAACCAGTCGGGCATCTGCAAGTTGCTGCACTTTCAGCAGCGTCGTCAGAGGGCCGCACTACCCTCTTTTTGCACCTATATCCCCGGTGTCCTCCATATATTCGGAAAGAGGAGTTGGGAAGGGGCGGCGGGGTATCAGAATGGGTCTAATCTTGAGCGCTACGTCTTTTTGTTCTGCCTACACACCGGCATTCCCCAATTTTAATTTCACTATGATGGTGTTCTTTTCGTCACCCTTGTGCGGCGGCGGCGGCGGTGTGATTGTGAGCGAGCTCCCATTGTGAGTTTGTACCGAGCGTTTGACCCACTCGAGCCTTGACCGGTCTTTGGATCGTCTTCTGGGGAGAATATAAGTTTGGTTGATTTGGAATTTGTGACACAACTAGTAGTGAGCTAATTATTTTCTGCGGTCCTGATCTCGATTCCTCTGGGATGGGGAAATTGTACTTCACACTGGCGAAGAACACCCCCACAACATAATTCCAACAGCAATATACGGTAGTCCGACAGCCCAAATACCTTCTTCTTCTTCCCCGACTCATCGGTGAAACGAGCTCTCCTGACAATAAAATACCCTTGGCTGGTGCCGTAACATACTAGTACGCCTCCCTCTCCTCCCCTCATCCTCCCTAGATATCAGACTCGGCAAAGGAGCACGTCAACCAGATCGTAGTGCAATTCACATCCGCAGTGCAAAAATCATCCCGCCAGTCAGTGCGTCAACCATTCATTTAATTTCATCACGTCATATGTTTTTTTTACTTTTTTTCTACACAAGTTAAGCTCAAACCATATCCAAAAAAAAAAAAAAAAAAGATCTACCACTTGTAGATCGAATCTAAGGGTCGAGAAAGCTGCACTTTGTGATGAGTGCTCTGATCGCTGTCGTGCTCAATGAAGGGCTGGCTAGCAGAACCTACAGAGCCGCAGCGTGATTGTTTCGTGCAAGCATGAGGAGGAGGAGGAAGGGGTCCCTAAATAGGTATTTGTTAACTTGCCATGCCGTGTCACTTAACTATACTACCGGTACGCCCATGAAGAAAAGAAGGAATCAAGGGACCTTCTCAAGAGAAAGAGGGACTAAGAGCAAAGTAGCAAGGGGGGGGGGGGGGGGGGGGGGGCGGGGGG
>Ga0307517_10012489_pt1 | contig 11648 bp, 12 predicted proteins | sample 23_EM_MG_FD_194515 | JGI IMG/M metagenome (GOLD analysis project Ga0307517, IMG submission 194515) | Populus trichocarpa ectomycorrhiza microbial communities from riparian zone in the Pacific Northwest, United States - 23_EM | ecosystem: Host-associated > Plants > Roots > Unclassified | place... | reverse complement strand
ATGAAAGAGAGAAATTAGAAACAAGAAGAGTTGCGGAAAACCATGAGAATCAAGTACTTGCCTAATCTAGTAATTCCACCTGGACTCCCCTCTCGTTCTCTTCGTCCCAATAGCTAGTTCCGACTTTCAGATATTTGAGAACGGACATGGTACTTATATCGTCCTTTCAGCCCTGACATGAAAGACTGTACCCTGCAAAATTACAGCTGAGCGCGACGAGGAAGCTCGAGTTGAATTCCGCCACAGAGTCCAACACTGCTTCTCCAGAACTGGCAACGAGTTGATCGTCGTTGACGAGTCAGCATTTGTTCATTGAAAAACAAGATGGAACGCACGAATTTTGTGAGCAAACTTACGTTTACATCTCTCTCTCCTCCGTTACCCCATTAAAGACCCCATGCAATTCCTCAATCCGTCCTTCGCTTTGACAAGATGATGTCGTGTTCTTCGTTTCCTTGAGAATCGCGTTCTTCGCAGCTTTTTTGATCATGTATGGGATCGTAACCTTGAATTTGAGGGCTGGAGATGTAAATTTAACTATTGGTAGTTCTCAGGTTTTGGAAGGGAACGGACCAACTTGGGGCGCCTCAGCAATCGCATCAGAGATCAAATCAGTCACTGATGGTGTTGGATCAAGGCTGATGGAAACTGGTTCCGAGTCTCGAGGAGTATCAAGCGCGGTGGAGGCCATTTTATGGACAGTTTTAGTTCGTCCTGCATTGACGTCGCCTGGAATAGGAGGAGGCTGGGTCAGTGCTAACGAGTCAGAGCTTGATCCGGGACCCTACGTTTGGGTCATCGCCGTCGCTCAATGCTTTTGTGGGGCACCCTGAATGGTAGGTGCAGGACACCCCCAGCGGTATCCCCTCCGCTACCTCAGCAACACCCCCGACGGCCCCACCTATGCGCTTTCTACTGGGCCGGGATACTGGATTGGTTCAACACACGTGAAACGTCCTGTGCAAAGGGCTTCCATATATTGTGGATCGATAGTTGGGAACCACCGTTCTGAACGTCAAGCTCCTGCACGGATTCCCAAGGACCGGAACAGTAACGTCATCACAAACCGCTGATGGTGCTGAGATTTTTTAGCAAAAATGTTGACGTCTGTGAAGACGACACTCCCTTTTGTCGAAATTTGAACCCATCGTAAGGTGACTATGAGCTGCGGAAGTTCCTTAAAACGAAGAGGTGTCGTTGTTTCTCAAAGAACTCGACATACTAGTATCTTGCGGGGCATCTCCAGTTGGCACAGTCCGACGGAAGACGGGAGAAATATAGCCAGAGGAGCAAGGAGGATAGAAGAACTGGTGTGTATCTTCATAATGGCGAGGGCTGAAGGTCTCGCGTGGTGTGGATACTGGAAAGGTAAGAGGCGGTTGCAAGGCTTCGGTATGAGCAAGGGATGCAGAAGACACGATGAAGTATTTTGGGCGAAGGAGGGGGCTCTCCTTTAAATAGGAGAGTTTGCAATAGGGGAACAAGACCACGTTCAAACGAGACTAACATTGCATTGGAGACCAGACACGGAATGCCTGACGTCTGGAATACAACGAAGACAAAACGCAATAAGTTTTTCATCAAGTTCGTCCGCGATGCTGCATTTTCCAGATTTCTTCTTCGTCGTAAGGGGCTGCCCCTTCCCATATTTTGAGACACTGCGCCCAAGACTCTGGATTCCCAAAGATTGCAGAGGGATCGACGAATTGGGGTTCCAGCCAGAATGGAGCACCAAAATGCCAAGGACGCGCCGAACACGAATTCATCAAGTGAAGTACCCACTTACAAGAGAACCGCAAAGAACGCGATTAAAGGAGCGATTTCGCCTTTCGTGGTGGTTTTTGAACGAAGCGTGAGGAGCAACTGCGAGCAACTGGACGAAGAAGAAAATTGTATAGTTTTTAAAGACATGAATCGTGCTGGTATAAACCAGATCCTTGTTGTCGTTTCCTTCATCTGATCCTACCATCTTTTTCTCCATTCCTTACGTAACTCCGATGAGTCGGGGATCTGGTTTTGATCTGATTGGATCTCTCCAAGATATCTTGGCGGAAAACTTTATTGCGCGTTGGTGCTGAGTTTGGGACGGAGAATGAAAAGGAAGGCTATGTAAAGCTCCTTGCAGTGCTTTCATCCCTCTCTCCTACAGTGCTCAAATCGCCCAAGTCCAACAGTGAGTGGACGAGATCTGTTGTTTCGGTTCTGTGCCCACCCAGATCGTTGGGATCCCAACGCACCGGCACCACTGATTGACTTCATCAGATTCAGGCTAATCCCACTGTTTCGGTTTGTCCCACTTTGTACCACCATTTCTCTATCCTCCATGCGAATATTCATCCCTCTGGTAGATTCACCATGGTAGATGCCAATGGCTCTTCGGGACCAATTTCAAGGACCTCCACTTCAAAACTGGTATGTTTAATTTTTCTTCATCTTTCGTTTCCATACATTCAGACTCCACTTTTGGCCCAGCCCACCGACACAGTGGTACTTGATCGACTTCAGGGAGACATTGAAAGACCCTCTGCTTCTACTGCTGTCCTTCCTGTAGATCCCTACCAGTTTCGCGATGGCATTGTGCCAGACGAAGACATTGCTGGGCTCCGCCGCCGCAACAAGGGCAAGGCTCTTGCCAAATACCAGCTACGACAGAATAATGTTTGTGCATGCCACTGCTTAACTTTCGCATTGACAATAACGCTAATCTTAGCTCATTTCGGCCCTGCTCAAACCAATGGAGGAGCACACCGAGGACGCAAGGAATGTCGAGGAAGTCGCTCGTCTGCCTGTAGGTCGTCCGATCGATTTTGAGGTTTGCCGCTAACGTCCTCGAATTCTAGGTCAAGATCGCCATTTATTCCAGTCTAATTTCTAATATCGGCCTTTGCATCTTACAAAGTGCGTCCAAAACCAGGGTAATCTCTTTTTTTCATTTCTAAATCTGAAATTACAGTGTATGCCGCCATTTCTTCGCAATCATTATCACTTCTAGCCACTGGTATCGACTCTGTATTCGACATTGGAAGTAATGTCCTGTTGTTTTGGCTGCACCGAAAGGCAGCCAAACTCGATTCTAATAAGTGGCCGGTTGGAGGCGCACGTCTTGAAACCATTGGAAACATTATTTACGGTGCGCGACGTCCTTCTTGACAACTCCAAAAAGCTTACATGCCTTACTCAGGTTTCCTGTGAGTTCTTGCTACTCGAAGTTTGACAGGAGGATATCTTAATCGACCGATTCAAAGTATGGGAGCCGTCAATCTCGTTGTCATCGTCGAGTCAGTTCGCACCTTAATCTCCAAGGAGGGTGATGAGCTGGCCCCATTCCATCTCCCGTCAATAATCGCCGTTGCAGCTGCTTTGGGTAAATCCCCCCCTCCACTGTCTCCATTTGCTAAAATTTGTATTTAGTCGTAAAATTCCTGCTCTTCGCGTACAGTTACTCGTTGAAAAAACACTCAAGTCAAGTTCAAGTTCTTTGGCAAGACCACCGGAACGACCTCTGGATGAATGGATTCGGTGAGTTCGACCGGAACAATAGCTTGTGGAAATTTCATTTTTTTCTTAGGTATCCTCATGTCAACCGGAGGCAGCAAACTTCGCTGGTGTTTGTGAACTATTTACTTTCCCTCAAGCCCTTTGATTTCTCATTTCTGCATAGATCTTGATCCTATTGGGGCCATAATCGTATGTTCTTCCTCCAGGCATTGACTTCAATTTCTAATATTTCTTAATTGCAGATCGCATCTGGCGTCATCATTTCATGGGGCCGTACCATTTATACAGAATTTGAATTGCTCGCTGGAAAATCAGCTCCCCATGACTTTTTACAATTGCTTATCTACAAAACGTCTACGTTCACCGACGAAATCGAGAAAATTGATACCGTTCGTGCATATCATGTTCGTTTATTTCCTTTATTTCAATGAACCTTAAGCTAAAATTCGACTTTGCTGCAGAGTGGACCTGTGCGTATATTAAGAGACTTGAGATGATGCTTGCCATCTGACCCTGGATTGCAGGATTACTTTGTGGAAGTTGACATCGTGATGGACGGCAATACCCCACTCTGGAAGGCACACGACGTCAGCCAGCAATTGCAGGACAAAATAGAGGTTCTGCCCAATGTAGAAAGAGCTTTTGTCCATGTCGACCATGAGTGGACTCATGCACCTGTATGTTGCTATCCATTTTGCTTCATCTCTTCCAATTCTAACACTTTCTACAGGAACTTCGGAAAGCACCCAAAAAGATAACTTGAACGGACACTGTCATAACTCCGTCCGTCTGATATAGGTCAATCAGTTTTGAATATAACATTTCCTACAAGAATAATTATCCCTTTTCTCTTCTATAATTTTTGCGACGTACCTTGGTCAAGCAAAAAATGCGTAGTGGATGACGCCATCGTCGGGTCTTCATCGAGCTCACGTGGGGCGCTAGACCCAAGCTTTGTTTCCATCACGAACGCGCTTGTGGTCGACTCATACTATTGCGAATTCTTCCTTTAGAATTCGTCAACCGGCGGTATACGATTTCATTGTGATGTATCCGCTCAGACTTGACGAACGAATATGATGTTGGAGCTCAAGGGGATATGCCCTGTCCCAGCCGTGTTGATTATCGACGGCGCCAAGGATATTTGCCTGTCCAATAGTTTTTTCAGGCAGCAAACCCCACCAACCGTATTCCATGGGCGGATCGGCCTTCCAGATCTATGGCGTTGGCTTGTTTCTGCAGTGTCCACCTGCTAATGGCTGTGCTGTGAAAGCTTCTGAAGACCTCAGCTATCTCGATGCCTATCCGACCGTCTAGACACCGAGTTCACCGCGAGCTTCTGGTTATGGATGTGGGCAAGCACTCCAGTCTGTATTGTTAGGTCTTGATCATGATTGCACGCTGGGATTCTCCGGGGACAAGAACTAGTCAGTCCGATGTCACCCGGAGACGTCTACAACATCCTTCCTCTAGGTTCTCAACTTCGTCCCTTCAAGGCCGTCTCACTTTCTATCTGATGGCCCCAAAGCCCCTGGATGGCGGTGGTAGTGGGTATTTCTGTAACCTGCGATGCGAAAAATTTTTCAAAACAGATTACTACAGGACCAATGGATCGTCAAATTCGGATAGAGAAAATCAGTAGAGATCAAACATTGCACCTCCGACATTCCGTCCTGTGGCCAGACTTGCCTTTGTCGCATGTTTTTTTGCCAGAGGACGATGCAGGATTCCATTACGGTGCATTTTCACCGCAGCGCGATACCCCAATAGCTGTGATCTCGCTTTTCCGCGCAAGTATACCGACCGATAAGGAGACGCCAGACCCAGACCCAGGCCTCAGCTCTGCAAACTCAGTGACGCATTATTGCGAAGCGGTACGGTTCCGACAATTTGTCTGCGAGCCACAATACCAGGGGCAGGGATATGGATCACAGCTCCTGCTCCACGCGTTGTCGATGGTCCAATCTGAATGGGGGATCACGATGGTATGGTGCGATGCCAGAACTGTGACCCAAGAGTGGTACAAGAGAAGAGGTTTTGAACCCTTTGGCCCTAAATTCTTCAAAGGACCCGTGGAGCACGTACGAATGAAAGCCGAATTGAAGGACTTGGGCTTGAAGACGCGGGAAGAACAAGTCGTGACCACTTGTTCGGTGAGCCCTGCTTTTTTCTTAGCGGCTTCACCATTTTTTTTGATGGCCATGGGGTCCCTCATCGTTGTGGGAGCAATTGGCGGCGCTCCAAATGATTCAACGCGTTGGAAGGAATTGGGTATACATGCTGATTGCTGTCTTTGTTGCAGGTTCAAGCGTCAAGCGACCTCCAAACCGCTGAGCAACCTGCGGATGATAAAAATGAATGTATATAATTCCATATTTCAGCCGTTCATCTGGGTGATCCCCTTGTAGGCTTGCCGCGAGTGCGAAGTATAAATGTGGGTTTGCTCCGGGGCCAACTTGAAGGATATTTCCCTGTCCAGTAGTTTTCCAGGCAGCGAATCCCACCAACCGTATTCCATGGGCGGGTCGACCTTCCGGATCTATGGCGTTCGTGGCCAATCTCATGATTATTGGGGATTTGGCTTGTTTCTGCAGTGTCTACCTCGATGCATATCCGACCGTCCAGAGATTGAGTTCACCGCGAGCTAGTTTTCGCCTCCAGTCGTGGGGTTATGCGGATAGTATGCTCTGTACTATTGTTGACGTCTTGATCATGATTGCATCGATGTCATTCCACTGTGGTTAGTAAAGGTGGTCACACCTACTGTCGAAGTAGTCACACGGTGATATAAGCAGTCCAAAAAGGGACAGTCTAAAAATACTACCCGGACCGATGCAAAAATCGCTGCCTGCGAAGCAGTCAAATTAGGTCCGTCGAAAATGACTGCCCAGCGAAGCAGTCAGTTTATAATTTTCCTCAAATTCGCACCCCTCCATTTTTTATCACTTATTATATTAATTTCTCAACGCAGAAATGGAGCCCGAGGACGAACCGCTCTTTACTTAAATGAAATCCAAAGGTTAGACGGAAGACGCCATGCCAGCGAATTTCCAGATACTTGTGGTCGAACGTCCCCGAGACTCAGATCTGAGGATGTGTCTAGACTATTTAGTCTAATATACACTGTCCATCCTCGGTGTTGCAAGCACAGAACGCTCCTCCGCGTGTTCAACTGCTCCAACCAACTCAAGTTCCAGTTGCTCCGCTGTCGGTGCAGAAATCGTCGAGTGTCCAAACTACTATGATACCTTTGAGGGATCAACCAAGGATATTTTCTGCGATGGAGGCATAGGGAAGTGAAACGGAACAGCTACCACCACCACTTCCTTCGCAATTCACTGAACAATCTCCACATCACCATGTTCTAACAAAACGTCAGCGCCAACCCTGCAGATTCAACATCAATATCATCTCCAACATCCATACGGACCATAACCACTCCTGCCAGCGGCAGAATTCTCAACTCCCAGATCTCGTTTGAATCCTCTGCCGCCGCCGCCAGCCCATGAAGCTGCAGACCGTCGCCTCCTTTCTCAATGATACCTCCTGCTCCTGAGCTACAACGGCTTGTACCCCAACCAAACCCGTACCCGTGAGGCGGCGTCGGAGTTTCAAGTGTTCTTGGTGATCATGGGATCAGAACTCCGTTCCTTTTCTCCAACCACCACCAGCATCTTCAAACCCAATCAACGACGAAGACGACCTCCAAACTGCGAGGTGTGTTAGGGCAACACGTTACACAACCTGGAACAGGTGTAAGGTGGTTTAGTCGGGCAGCATGACGAGGAAAAGGCGCCAGGTGTGTGACTGCATCATTGTGCACTGTACAGCTACTTATACCCCCCCTGTCGTTTACTGTATAGAATTCACCCTCGCATTTTCGACATTACAGGTGCCATGACACAGACACCAACGTAGCCACCATGACAGTGCACGACGTTCGTCGCAGTACCCGATATTGTGGCACCGGCGACATTGTTGTCGTCGTTCGACCAGTGCATAGATCCTCGCAGATGGTCGCCTTGACGTCAATTGACGTTCTGGGTGCATCGGCGAGGTCTGTTTGCCGACACCTCACCCACTCAGTCACTACCCCGACTGCAGATAGTGTTGACCCTCGGGTTTTCACATACCCCCAACCTTCACCCGTGTATACCCGTACCCGTACCTCTCGGGTACGGGTTTTGATGGGTACGGGTACGGGTCAGAATTTTTTACCCAGGGGTTACCCGGGTCATTCACTAGCTACGAGAATCTGCGATACCCACGCCTCACCCGAATTCTCATCGTTTGTTGTCACGACCGACGAGCCTCCTCGTCCACAACAACAACAGCCGCAGAACACCCCGCTTGAGGAATGGCAGTGTCGAAGGAGATACACATTTTTTTGGTTCGAACGAAGGTGATGAGATAGGTTGCGCTAGAGAAATATTTGCTCACGGTTGAATATTCGCGTTGGATATTGGATGATCCAGAGCCTCTGTCATTGTCATTATTGCAGGTACGTGGCTTATAACAGAAATTACCTTTTTTAAATAAAATAAAAATTCATTGACCATCTCAGGACTTGGGGGACTACATGAGACGTCTCAACACCAACCCATGAATATTCTCGTGTTGCAGCTATGCACGTTCATTTATTGGCCATCCACTATCCATCCCAACCGTTGTGATCCTGAGTCTTTGGCTGAGACCGTCACACAGAGCCTCACAGCTACCACTCGCACCTCACCCGCGTCTTACTCTGGCTCCGTGCAGGTGCAGAGAAAGAGGCCAGCATCCAACAAGCTCAGCCTTCTCTACCCGTGCCTTCTCCCATCAACGGAAGGGGTGCCAGCAACAACTTCTCTCCAGCTCGACTAGGAGAAGGATCAGCATCCCGCATATCAAGCCGTGCCTCGTCGCCTACGACGTCCTCTAATTCCCATTATTATCACAACGCCGGCACTATGAATTCGAATATCAACATCAACGCCGCCGTTCAAGCGTTATCTTCACAGACGAATCTGACATTCAGATTTCCCTTGTCCGACTCTGTCGTGCGCCGCTGTTCTGTGTTCGTGGCATGCCTTCCCCAGGGGATGATGCGCTTTTGGAATCGGATAGGAGCGTCCTGATAGATTTCAAGCCAGTGTCAAAATATCCAGCTGCGCATGTTTGCACGTACTCCATCGTCTCCGTCGGAAAGAAGGACTCGTGGCATAGTTCAAGGTATGATAGAACGTCGCTCTAGTTTAGGAGGAGTGACAGAAATTTTCCACAAGACTATTGTCATTGGGCTGTAATGCATTATTAACCGATCTTCCGCTTTCAAGATACATACTCCGTTAAGTCTGTGATTGGATCCTTTCCGTCACTCGGGCTATCCATAGGTTACTACTACTGCCGCGATCTGTGCCCCCTAATCTTAAAGCTCGGCAGGTCCTCCACTTCCTCTCGATTTTTCAGAGACATTGATAGCTCAAATAATAGGGAAACTCAGGTTGCATTTCCATGCCAGTCAAGCCGTCGTTCTTTCAAGTTCCATCTCCATTAACATTTCATGGATGCTGCGGAATCAGTCACCTATTAACAAGCCGAACTGTTCTTAAATCGGGGTATACGACACTACTCATATATCATCGCCTCATCATCGTCACCCTTCAGACTCATGCAATTCTCGTGAGGCACTAACTCGTCTCCCATCCTGTCCTACGCGTCGCGCGATTGATTGTCGCGTCACGATCACGTGACCTACGTGAGAAGTTTGGGGTTGCAACGACTCTGAGTCCTCAGTTCGCCTCTTCCTTCCCTCTCCCACATCCCTCCCACACATCCCTCCCACATACGCATCCAGCAACATGATCTTCGACAATATGTAGCTTTTTTAAGGCTGGGACCAGATGCCTCAGTATGTTGTCATCTTATTGTTGCTGAGCCAGAAGAAGTTGATGAACCGCCGACTTAGACAACTCAGGAGTCAGGACAACTGCTAGGTGCAAGAATTTATCAACAAGACACTCATATTTTTGCTGTCTTTTCCCGGAAGGTCAGTGTTTTACATTTTCAGGTCCAGAGGCTTTCGTATTCTTACTTTTTGTTAAATATATGCGGTCACACTTCTAGGAAAGGATATTGGAATTCGACCCTGATTGTACCCGACTACATATATGCGCAGTTTGGTTACAACTGGCCCGGTGATCCAGCATCCACATCAAAAATATCGAAAACTAGGGAACTATCACCTTCGGATGGACGGGCAGACGGATTCATGCCTATGTTCTCTCTTCATTCACTACGGTCTGATCTGGGGGGAGATCTGGAGACGTGACGGCATAATGAGAAGGGGATAAGTTGCGACTAGGGAATTATTGAAGGCGCGGGGGGCGGACAGCGACGATAGCCGTTCAAGGTCCAATGAATAATGTCGCTAAGTCTTTTAAATCTCCCTTTTCTGCCCGAACACTGATCTTGGGCCATCTTTTTTTATAGCTTCAACCGCCACCGTCGAGCGCTCTCAGAGATCTCCAGCTCCCGAACTTGTCATCAAATCTCCATTGCCCATCGACCCTACTCAAGATATAAGCCGAAAGTACGCATGAAACACGAAGCGAGGGTGGGAAGTTGCTCACCAGCGTTGGTAGGGATCGCAGGTTTGTGCATCTGGGAAGTGAAAATTTGGGTAACGCAGGACCCAAGGACACGGTAGTGTTGCGTGTGCTGCTTACTTTTTTCTTCTGACGCATACTCTTTAAAATGTTGCCTTTTGGACAGGTACAAACTAGCCCGGTCATTCCGTCGGACCCTTAAGGTACGTGACCTCTCACTTTCCGTGGGTCTTAATACTCTGCGCGGCGAGACGCGTTAGCGTTAGTGGTCGGGATAAGATGGTGATATTAGCAAACCACTGACGAGACGCAACACATGTTCCGATGCGGAGGGCGAAGCTGGATGCAAGAGGTCCCGAAGGGACGGCCGAAGGGGGTTTGATAGGGAAGGGGACGGCACGGGCGAGGCGAAAGGGGGACAACACGGAGGAGGCGAAAGGTAGAGATCGGTGGTGGAGCCAGGTAAGCAACGGGACAGTATGTTAAACGCTGTCCAAGATGTAATTAGATTACTATTCTAAATATTATATTACTACGTTTTTGCGAACACACAGCTTGACTACCCAGATCATAACCTACAGACTACCTCTAGGCAAATTAATATGACTGCCTCAGACGGTACTTAGATGACTGCCCTCAAGGCAGTTAGCCATGACTGACCAAAACGTCCATTTCGCCTAGTCAATGTGACTGCCTACTTCGCACGCGAATTGACTGCATCAGAAGCAGTCAACCCTAACTGCCTCTGAGGTAGTCTCGTTGACTCCCTTTCCTATCCACAGTGATTCTGGGATTCTCTGAGGACAGCAACTATTCACTCCGGTGTCACCCGGAGACGTCAAGGTCGTTGCAATTTTCCGCTAATCATTTTGAGACCTCAGATCAGGGAGTTGCTGATAGTTGCTCTTCCAACGCTGTCTCTCGACGCGCAGCCCCATGCTTACGAGTTCCCCAAAATGACCTGGTTTGAAAAACTTTGTGAAATGTTGTCGCTCGCAACAAACGCTCACACGTGCTATGTAGATATGCATACACAATGTGGACGAGGTTCTGCTTGGTGCTAAGTACAAGCAAAGCCGAATATGGATGTTTGTTGAGTAAATAGAGCCGTTGAAGGCAATTTTGATGTTTGTGCCTTCCGAACCTAGTGCACGACGGGCGTCAACCAAAATTGAATTCCTCAACCTCCTCAACTTCGTCCCTTTATGTAAAGCCGTCACACATTCTATCTGATGGCCCAAAAGCTTCTGCATGGCGGTGGTAGTGGGTATCTCTGTAACTTGCGCTGCGAGAAAAATTTCAACCGATTCCTAAAGGACCAATGGATCGTCAAATTCGGATAGATAAAATCAGTAGGGATCAGACATTGCAGCTTCGACATTCCGTCCTGTACCCAAACTTGCCTTTTTCGCATGCTTATCTTCCAGAAGACGACGCGGGACTCCATTACGGTGCATTTTCACCGCAGCACGATACCCCAGTAGCCGCGATCTCGCTTTTCCGCGAAAATATACCAACCGATAAGGAGACGCCAGACCCAGACCCAGGCTTCATATCTGCTAA
>Ga0307517_10012488_pt1 | contig 11649 bp, 9 predicted proteins | sample 23_EM_MG_FD_194515 | JGI IMG/M metagenome (GOLD analysis project Ga0307517, IMG submission 194515) | Populus trichocarpa ectomycorrhiza microbial communities from riparian zone in the Pacific Northwest, United States - 23_EM | ecosystem: Host-associated > Plants > Roots > Unclassified | place... | reverse complement strand
GTGAAAGGCCAGAGCGTGACGCAAAAATACGTGACCGGCACCACTTGACACTGTACTTGCCGGTAATATATGGATCACTTGACAGGCCAACCGGCAACGCGACTTGACATTTAAATGTCCGCCGTGACAGGGAGGGATACCGGTGATCCGGGCCGTACCCAAAGTCCAACGAAAACAAACACAAGCCTTATGCTTGACTCCGTCGTCCAAAGTTGAACCACGTACAACGATGCACAGCTCGCCTTTTTCTGTTGCCGGAATGTCGTCGTCGACGTCGTCACACCATAACACTAACTTGAATTCATTGAGCTCCTGGGGATCCTCGTCCTCTAATGCACCTACCTTCAGCGACTCGCTTTCACAGCCAAGGAGCCACTACCAGTCTGGGTATCTCATGGTCAGTTTACACAGACTTCAATTTCAAAACATGCTGATTGACGCGTCGTTTTTGAACCAGTCTGCCTCTCAAAATAACGTAATACCCCTTCTATACTCTACGAAGTCCAAAGTACTGAAGCTTCCGTTTTTCCATTGAAGAATGCACCACAGGGAAGTCCACGCGCTGATGAAGTCCCAACCGTGCAGACGAAAGCGAAGATGAATCATATGCTTTCTAGAGGATCTGCATCAGAGTTTGGAATGGATTCCATGTTCCAAAGTTCAAGGTAAAATGACTCAGTTGTTTTGTGTCACTTTTGGATATAAACTAACATTACCATACCTATAGGCAACGCCAAACTCTCATAGATGAAGATGCCCCTCCTATGAACTCCGTTAATGATATCCCAAATGAAAGCCATTTCGAACCCAAGCAATCCTTCTTACCAAAAGCAAGTTACCTTTTCTGGTTCATTCGCATTAGACCCTGACTGCAGTAACACAGAGATCGACATTGGATTCGCCGTTCTCGGGTTCACGTAGAGCTGAAACCTTCAATGGCGGCACAAACCAGCCTCCATACTATGTGGTCGTCTTCGGGTATCCCCAAGACAAGTATAGTATAACAGTAGACTATTTCAAGTCCCTTGGTAACACTACGGAGCCTGATCCACATCTTGAGCTCGTCAATTGCTTCAAGATAGGGTACTATGATGCAGGAGACGCTATACGCGTTTTAAGGAAAAGTGGGGAAACACTCTGTGGAACCTTCATGGTTGGTGTCAAGGTTGTCAGTACAGGGAATCTCTTTTTCCAGCGTTATAATGGGAAATTCACCTTTCGCTATCTAGGAAGCCTCGCAATCAGAGATGCGTCTCAGCCCAACTTTCGGGCGGAGTCCTGGTTCGTTCTCTCCTGCCGCCAACTTCACACCGACACGTCAAGGCGATGCGATGAATCTCGACGAATCCTCTTCGAACCTTTTAAACGCACATTCTTCCTCGAATACACCCTCTGTAGGTACACCTATACGGCTTGCACCCTCGACGTCTGCTTTCCGGCAATCTACTATCGGGAGCTTGCCAGCGGTTAAACTCAACGCCCAGCAGAGTCATGGTGGCATGTCGCAAACACCATTCAATCTAAATGTCAACTCTTCAGCTCAACAGCAGCCAAACAAGGGTCTCGTTGGACAAGCAGTGGATTTGATCTTTGGATGGTGATGCGTAATGGATAACACATTGTATAAATTTTTCAACCATGCGTATATCCATGTTCGGCTTCTGGATGAAAAAATAAATGACTACTGCATATAGTTTCCTGTTCAATTCAAGCCGACTGGTCCGTGGTGTTTCGGATTCCAGCTCTGAGAGCCACAAGTCTGAGTCTTGCTTGGCCTTGACACATTGATACTTTAGATTTTACAAAGATTGCATTAACCGCACTGCCCAGCAGACATTCGCCCCACTTCTCACCATGAACAAAGTTCTCGATATCCAGCCGTGTTTCCTTCTGCCCCTGTGAATACTTGGGACCCAGAACAGCCTCCGCTGTGGCGGTCGTGTATCAACTCCGTTTGTGCAAACCAACCACCGCTATCAATCCGACCTTCGTCCAAGTCGATGCACAATGACGAAGATCATAACAGTTCGTCTCCATTTTATCTCCCTTGCACGACACACACAATCCGTCATTAATTCTTTCCGTCCCTAGATTCCAGTGGGATGCCCTGAATCCCCTCCTGTCGTTTCAGTCATGTTTGCCTCAGTGAATTTTTTAATGCAGCTGCAACATATTTACAAATCATTCGTGATTAGTTAGTATTGTCATCTAACCTACTAACCTACAACGTAGTAAATTATGCAAGTGCGACATGGATTTTTAGATTCACGAATGGAGAAGACAAAAAAAAAGGCTGTCAGGAATGAAATCTGCCATAGTAATATGTAATGAAAATTGTGAGCTAGAATATCTACGGTGTATAACATGCTGCCCATCCAGACCCTATCCGAGAATCAATAAGGTCCACTTTGGCAGGTGGCTCCGATGAAATAATAAGTACATTTTGTATATTTAGCATCTTCATAATTTCTGGTGGCAGCCACATGAGACGTTGGCGATGCGGTAGTGATATGATCCAACCATGACTTGAAATTTCCCAAGGATTGTTGTGAGCGACCAGATCCCATACCCGAATTGAGTTGTCGGTTGAACCAGAGACAATGCGGGTTCCATCGCAACAAAATGCAACAGAATGAACCCAGCCGGAGTGGCCGTTCAGTCTCCTCAGCTCTCTGCCAGTTGAGGCATCCCATATCCGCACTGACCTGTCCTCTGAGCCAGAGACAATGAGGGTGTCATCGCTTGAAAATACAACAGATTCGACCCAGCCGGAGTGGCCGTAAAATCTCCTCAGCTCCGCGCCTGTTGAGGCATTCCATATCCGCATGGACCTGTCCCTTGAACCAGAGACAATGAGGGTACTATCGCTTGAAAATGCAACAGATTGAACCGCGTCGAAGTGGCCCCTCAGTCTCCTCAGCCCAGCGCCTGTCGAAGCATCCCATAACCGCATGGACCTGTCCTTTGAACCAGAGACAATGCTCGTTCCATCGCTCGAAAATGCAACAGATTGAACTTTGTCGGAGTGGCCGTCCAGTTTCCTCAACTCTATGCCTGTTGAGGCATCCCATACCCGCACAGACCCATCCTCTGAACCAGAGACAATGCGCGTTCCATCGCTCGAAAATGCAGCAGATCGAACCCAGTCGGAGTGGCCCTTCAGCTTTCTCTGTTCTGCACCTGTTGAGGCATCCCAAACCCGCGCCGACCTGTCCCTTGAACCAGAGACAATGCGGGTGCCATCGCTGGAAAATGCAACACATTGAACGACACCAGAGTGGCCGTTCAGACTCCTCAGCTCTGCGCCTGTTGAGGCATTCCATACCCGCACAGACCCATCACCTGAACCAGAGACAATGCAACTGCTATCGCTTGAAAATGCAACAGAGTAAACAATGGTAGACAGGCCATTCGGTCTCCTCTGCGTTGTGCCTATTGAGGCATCCCATATCTGCACAGACTTGTCCCATGAACCAGAGACAATGCGGGTCCCATCGCTTGAAAATGCAACAGACTGAACACCACCAGAGTGGCCGTCCAGCTTCCTCAGCAGTACACTTGTTGAGGCATCCCATACCCGCACTGATTTGTCCGTTGAACCAGAGACAATGCGCGTTCCATCACTTGAAAATGCAACCGATTGAACCCAGTTAGAGTGGCCGTTTAGTCTCCTCAGCTCTTCGCCTGTTGAGGCAACCCATACCCGCACTGATTTGTCACTTGAACCAGAGACAATGCGCGTTCCATCGCTTGAAAATGCAACAGATTGAACCCAACCGGAGTGGCCGTTCATTTCCCTCAGCTCTTCGCCTGTTGAAACATCCCATATCCGCACTGACTTATCCCTTGAACCAGAGACAATGAGGGTGCCGTCGCTCGAAAGCGCAACAGATTGAACTTTGCCGGAGTGGCCTTCCAGTTTCCTCAACTCTTTGCCTGTTGAGGCATCCCATACCCGCACACTCTTGTCATCTGAACCAGAGACAATGCGCGTTCCATCGATCGAAAATGCAACAGATTTAACTTTGTCGGAGTGGCCTTCCAGTTTCCTCAACTCTTCGCCTGTTGAGGGATCCCATACCCGCACAGTCTTATCATAGGAACCAGAGACAATGCGCGTTCCATCGCTCGATAATGCAACAGATAGAACCCAACTGGAGTGGCCATTCAGCCTCCTCAGTTCTTCGCCTGTAAAGGCATCCCATACCTGGACAGATCTGTTGCTTGAACCAGAGAAAATGCGGGTGCCGTCGCTCGAAAATATGACAGATGAAAATGATTTGTCCCAAATTGTCAGGAGCGGCAAACTGCCCCTAGCTGAAGTTAGTTCAACGGCAGGGACTTGAGAGAATTCCTTCTTCCACATTCGTGACAAAATAGAATCCCAAGACCATGTTGCCAATGACGAAATGTAGAGGTGTGGTGTTGACTGGGATGCTGGGCTCCCACCAAAGTATGTCGCAAAGTTCGCTGCTTCTGCGAGGTCCCCAGCGAGATCCGAAATACGACCACCATCACCCTGATTCATTCATTAACTCGAGTCCACAAAATATACAGGATTCTCACCTTCAAGATACATTCGCGTGCTTGTTGAAGCATCGGGACACAGCGAGCTCGTGAATCCAGAAGGTTCATGGCCTCAATCCAGAATAGAACCTCCAACTGAAGGAAGTCACCGATTTCCCTCCGTCCATCACTGTCAGATAAAGTCTGGGCAAAGTGCTGGGCCCAATGCAGACAGGAATACCTAAGACTGTCCCTGATGTTCGACCGAATTCGATCCTTGAGATCTGGCAACTCGGAATCAAATAGAAATGATGAGGGTAGGTCGCAAATGTTGAATCGAAGGTGGAATTTCATAATGCGGAAGCAGGAACGGGTGAGACGTGCATGATGGGCAGCCTCGTCACAGTGCATATCAACAACGCGGGAGTCTGTGCCTAGAATAATACTGCCCGATCGTGCCTGAGAGAAGATGAAGTCGGGAAAAGAAGCGTGATACCAAAGAATCCGATCCTCTTTCACATAGAGAACTGCATGAAGCTCTTCCACAACCAGTTCGACCAGTTCTGCCATTTCTGGATCGTCGGAAAGGAGTTCCCCAGCAACGGAAGTGGACACACGTTCCTGGGTGCAGAGGAGCGTATGAAGAGCACGCAAACGATCTTGAAGCAGATTATCATCGAGGCCTCCAAAAGCCGTGAACATGACTTGTTTGTATAATGCATCGATCGGTGACGCATTAGTGTTCCGCGACCCAGCCGATCCATCTGCATGGATGCCCAGCTCGCCCAGTAGTCGGACCTGTTCGCGTTTCAACATCTTCGGACGGGGAGTGATATATCTAACAACTGTGGCTGCGAAGATGAATAGGCCATCTGCCTGGTACATGAGATCGTGTATCACAGGCGTGCCCAGAAGTTTTGGGAGCTTTGCCTGCAAGTAAGTTGCGATGTCAGCCCTGACGGTATCTGTTGGTACGTCGTACAGAGCGCAGACAGCATCGGAGGTGAAAGATGAGCAGAGCCCTGCGAGACCAGGGTCTGGCCGGCTGGTGATTAAAAACTTGAGGCCCTGCAGATGAGATTTCTCAGTCATCCTCAGTAGTTCTTCCAAGAAAGCCGACCCTCCCCTATGCTCGACCTCGTCCAGCGCATCTACAACGACGAGGAAAGGGAGTTCTGCATGTTGGTCGTTCACGGACTCCATCCAGGGATCAACGAGGAGGTCCTTCATTTGTTTGGACGTGATGTTAACGGAATCGAATTTGTTGGCCTTAAGCAGGGCATTGGCGAAGGGCTGGGAATGGTGAGCAAGCTGGTCGACGATGGCGGGGATGATGTTCTTCTTTTGTCTGGTCTCCTCAAATTGCCGCGAGCAGAAGAAGTTTGCCCCCAAGATTTTCGGCGCATCCTGCACGCCAACACTCCCCTCGTCACTCCCTTCGTCATCCTCTTCATCTGTTTCCTGCCCGTCGAAGTGGCGCGCTACACTGTATGCAATTGTCGACTTGCCGGATCCCGCATCGCCAGTTAACCAGAAGACCGATGGGCTGTTCGACGAGGGATCCTCTGCCCATCCGTAGATACGCTTCAATATGTCCATACGCGTCCCAGGGGTGCATGGTTCACGGTTTACAGTCCCTCCGAGATTGGCATTATAAGCAGCCTTTGGGGAACGAGGCCAGTTAGACTTGAGGTACCGTTGCTGTATTGAGAGTTAGTGCATCGCTTGCTTGAAGTCAACGAGAGACATACAGAAAGCGATTCTTGCGTGCCTTGAAGCCAGTAAGGTTAGCCATGGGCTTCATACTGGAATTCTGCGTCTCACTCACTTTTGTTCGACTGGACCAGCCTGAGCGTTCCAATGGTGACTGAGCCGGCGATGACGCCAGAGTTGTAATTGCCCATGTTGCTAACAGGGCCATAAACGTCGCCTGAAATCATGATGAAACGAGGGGACTACTGAGAGTATGGCAGCTGGATCGAAACCACCAATGAAGTCTGTAAAAGATTGTCCGCGATAGGAAATGACTGATAAACCCATGTTGCTGTGCGCGGTTTGCCTTTAATTCAATTGAATCTGTCCCCATGATTGTCAAAATGAAATGGGACATACGTCGGGCGCCATAGTGTGCTCTCGTTGACAGGCTCGTCCAGGTGACTACAACCGTCCATACCTTGTGCCTCGGACGGTACTTAGAATGCACAGCTGCAAGCGGTCAACGAAGTTACGAAGAAGATACATACTAGTTGTTGAACTTTGTTTTGGTCTACTTGCTATGGCAAAGTCGGCGTTTTGGTGACTACTACCTGTCTTCGAAATTTCCGACGTGTCTTATTGCGTGTTCGTAAACCGCTTGTTATTATATACGAGTCCAGTGTCATGCCAGAAGAAAGAAGGCAGGTGGCAGAAACGAGCAACTCGATACGGTTTAGGATTCCGTTAGAATTCAAATTTACTTTCTAACATTGTTACCAAATATACAGTTAGAACCAACCGACAAAAAGTTGTACAAGAATGCTGGGTTGGCGCCTTGTATGTCCCAGCAATTTCTAACAAAAAATGGCCTATCGACAGCCCACTGTTGCTAACATGGTCACTAACAGGTTACTAACATCGATGTTACGACTCGGAATTAGGCCATTTCTAACGGAACCCTAATACGGTTCGAACTTCAAACTTCAAACATAAGTGCAATTTTCTCTTCTAGATCTCAGAAGGTACCCCTGATGTTTTAATGTTCTGTAACAAAGAAAAAAGATTCAATGGAACCACAACATACGGAGACTGGCAAGCGACTTCGATTTCTTGTTTCAATTTCTTTCCTCCATTGCTTTTTTCACTTGGATAGAAGACTGCTCTGAATTGCTTGTCTGTGCCACTTTCCCTCCCAATCTCACTATCTAGTGTCTTTGTTCGCCTTCTTCAAAAATGTCGGCTGTCACCTTTCTTTTCCGACGTGTGTATGCACTTCTGTGGGTAGCTTTATCGCTCGCCTTGACGTGTCAGCTATTTTCTACTGTGCGCCGTCCATTTATTGCTGCCAGTGTCCTTCTCAGCTCCTACTTCCAGGGTCGAACATCTCATCTCGCATTGTATACATCACACACCTGCCTGCGAAAAATCGTTCTTCTAATTGGTCGTGATCTTGTATCCTGCGTTATATGACGGTCCCCCCGTGTATAGGAGTCCAGGCAGCCGAACCGAGTTCTATCAACCCACAACTTCAAACATCGACAATTCAGTAGGATGTTCTTCAAGCTCGCTGTGACCTTCTTCGTCGCTCTCGTTGGCCTTTCTAGCCGACATGTCGTTTCCGCTTTTGCCGCTAACCCCCTGGGCAAAATTCACTATTGCTGTATGAGACGATCACTTGTCGTTAGACGGTAGTTGTTTAACCGTTATCTAGGTAACGATCCCACCACTCCCGGTGGTGTTTCGTGTATATCTACAGGCAGAAGTGGTGCGTTCCAGACATCTGATATTATCGATATCTTTGAATGATAATCGCTCTCGTTTAACTCGTAACCTATGTTTAAAAGATAACCTCCGGATCCTAATTAATGGTACTGAAGGGGTATCTGTATACTAATACATATGTCCTATTGTGTTGGATTCCCATTTTGCGCGACGTCGTGGCTGGCATACGAATTTGAGGAACCTGGGATAGTTTGGATTTTACAGAGATTGCATTAACCCTTCGATCAACCACTGCCCAGCAAACATTCTCACCATGAACAAAGTTCTCGATATCCAGCTGTGTTTCCTTCTGCCCACCTATCACACACGCATTGCTCGGACGACAAATGCCGCTCCTGTGATTACTTGGGACCCAGAACAACCTCCGGTGTGGCGGTCGACGTCGTGTATCAACTCCGTTTGTGCAAACCAACCATCGCTTCCGTCCCGATGCCCTGAATCTCCTGTCGTTTCAGTCATGTTTGTGGAAACCTGCTGTGGCTGGAGCAGGAAACACTGGGCGTCACGCGATAGAACAGGACCGGGTTCTATAAGGGCGGGGGACAACGTACAAACGTACAAGGTAAAGGTTACGACTAAGGGACGAAGGTACGGGATCGGTCTATATAAGAGAGGTGACAGAGTGATACTGTGTGACAGGATTACAGTTTGCCTCCAAATGCCGTCCCAGCTGCAACACCGTATTTACAAAACATTCGTGATTAGTTGGTATTGTCATACATTGATAGTAATTAAGAGGCCGGATGTCCACGTTTCTACCATAATTCGTCGTTTATCCAAATTGCCCCCAATCAAATATGGACCGTTCAATGACTAAGGGAAACTAAATTGTTCCTTTGATAATTGCTAGTTTCTCGTCCTCCAGCAACTTCTTCACTTCAGAGTGTTTTTCAAGGGAAGAGACAGCAACAGCAACCAAGGCACCCGAAGTTTGCCGAGAGTCTATATGACTGATATACAGCTCAATAGGGTAGCGGAAGGTAGGAAGAACGAGGACGGCAGCGATGTCGGACCAGTCTTGAGATAAAGCGCCTCCGAACCTGACATCAAATCGGAATTGAAAATGAAGAGTCAAGCGAACGGGGGATAGAGACGATATGCTTTGTATGGACCTAAGGAAGAATACAAGTGCAGAGAGGGAGGAATAATGCACTCCGTCGCGCATCAAGATAAGAGGAGAGCGGAACATGATGTGGTCAAGGAGGGGGAGTCGGAGGTCTGGAAATACAAAAGTAGCGGAGGGGCCTGAACCTTGGGTGCAACTTTATCAATCTCTCGTTCCGTAACGGAGAAACCATGACTCACGAGAGAAGAAGAAGAGATCGAGTTCAAGATTGACCAGGGTAGTAGAACATGCCTCGATTAGGGGTCGAAATTTGGGTATGTCGGGTTCCCAAGGAATTCGGAGGGACAGGGTATTCAAGGTGCCCCTCACCCAGGAAAACACCTTTGCCTGACAACTCGGGTCGGTCTGATTGTCAACCGAAAGGGAGCAGAGCCGAGGATACAACGATGTAGATACGTCTTCACCATCGATAAAGTTGCCATCGAGAACCAGTCTTTTGAGATTCTTGCAGTCGTGGAAAGCATCGAGTGAGAAATAATAGATGTTGGTTATCGCGACGTCCTTTATCGAGAGCGATCGAATACTGTTCAGAAAAGCTGCGCGGAAGTTGGGATCTAATCCACGCCACGAGAGACTACCATTTGCAGTGATCGAGATCGATTCGATATGAAGAAGAATCGGCAAAATGGATGGAAGAACTAGAATTGGCTGGGAGGTAGTACAAATTTTTGCACCTGATCGTATGTAAATCCGGACAGCCCGCACGTAATTTGCGATGTGTGGACGGTTGAGTAGTATTCTAGAAAATTCGGTGGGTGGAACGCCATAAGCAGCGTCAAGGGTTTTTCTTGAGGGCAACGGTACTCCAACTCGCTGGCCGTACACGAAGAATCCAATTTCAGAATAAAGGAGGCGATCTGCGATTTGTGGAAAGACAGCTGAACATGTCTTGAGGGTAGAAAAGTCCTGGTCAGAGTGCAGAAAACCCAAGACATGATTGACGATTTCTGTTGGGATCATTGAAGGTCTTTTGCCAAACAAAGCCAAATGACACATAGAAAATATGCACTAAAATTTTGCCAAACAAAAACGATCTTCCAGACACAAATAGGATTCGCAAACTCTAGCCACTAACAGTGATTAGAATGCACCGTCCTCATTGAATTCATTGATCATGTTGAGGTTTCTACCACTTTCCACAGCCTTGAACATGTGAGACCAGTTCTCCTAAATGTGTCATTACAGACGCAGGCAGCACATCATCATCCTTCTCCCTTGAGATGAGAAGGTCCTGAAGCTGCGTGCCTCCTAGCGCAGATCGAACACGAAGGCTATCAAGTATAAGTTGGGAATCGAGAAGGTAATCATCCATGCCAGAGCCGAAAAATAATCGATAGGTTTGTTGTCGCTGTTCTCCGGGATTAAAACCTTCCAAAAATTTGACGTATCGGTGTTGAGATGGGTTTGTTTTAAAGTTTGTATCGACCCAAAAGTGACCATCCATAATTCAGGAGACAGGTACCTCTAATTTTGTGCCGCGTCCGTTGGTATGGGAGCCATTTGCTAAACCTCTGGCAAACGGGGTTTACGAAGGTTTACGAGAACAGCCCAACGCTCTAAGACATGTTGATTATGGAGGTGAAGGTGGACGCAGATCTAGAGGAGGGGAACACGACACTTGAATATTGAGCGCTCGATCGAAGAAAAAAATGGAAACGATCAAGAACTCCACAGATCAGATAAAACGGGGTGCAACGCGACTGGAACGCCTCTCCATCAGTAAATCTTGGAAAATATGATATAACGTGACATGAGTTACAACTGTATCACAACAATGTACGACTTCACAACCGATCGTGCTGTGCTCACGATCTGCTTGCGATATATCCACAATACAGTCTCCTATTGTAGATCTCATATAATATTAATGCCTGCTGGTAAACACGCCACAAGATTTCCTCCAGGTCACATCCTAGCACGACATGTTTGTGATCTGGTCATGATTATGCTGACATATTGTCCATTGACGACAACTGTTAGATAATTTCAAATTACCATCATGTTCAGCAGAAAACATTGTAGATATAGTGTTGTTGTGACCGAGATATTTCACGGCTGTTGTTGATCTGGTCATGACTATGTCACCATGTTGCACGTCATTGTGATCTGGCTGCGATGCATTCGCGGTGGATCGACAATATGCTAAGTCACTCGTGCTGGACGGATAATATGATGACGTGTTCGTGAATAGATGCATTCATGGCATGGGTTCGTCCTCTGTCGGGATCAAACCGTGGGTTGTTCGCATTCTAGCTGTCGGAAATCACTGAGAAGCGTTACAATACCCGGACCGTTACAATGCCGTTGGTACCGTGTTACAACAAGGCCATTGTCACAGAACGCAATCCAACACTGAGATTGCGTGCTGTGACACGTGAGAACACGTTCGTTGAAATCGATCTTGATAACGCTTGTTCACCATCGACCACCGACACACTCCCTTTCTTTTCTTGTATTTTCCTTTTATTACTTACTTTGTACATATTTCATCATGCCAAAAGCCTCGAACTCAGCAGATAGCAGTTCTTTTGCTTGCACTC
>Ga0307517_10012487_pt1 | contig 11649 bp, 9 predicted proteins | sample 23_EM_MG_FD_194515 | JGI IMG/M metagenome (GOLD analysis project Ga0307517, IMG submission 194515) | Populus trichocarpa ectomycorrhiza microbial communities from riparian zone in the Pacific Northwest, United States - 23_EM | ecosystem: Host-associated > Plants > Roots > Unclassified | place... | reverse complement strand
GGGCCCCCGCCGCGCGGGGGCCCCCCCCCCCGCGTGAGAATCTGGCACTTCCTTGAACGTTTGGTGTTTGGCTGGATGCAGCTTTCAGTAAGTTATACGGTAAAACACTAGTATGAGTTTAGAGATGTGCTCTAGATTGGAAGCTTCCTCTATGAAGTTTAGAGAAATTTCCAAGCAAGATGCGATGTGGTAGCGGCAGTAGTTAGAAGACTGTGCTGGGGGGGGGCGGTGGTGGGGGAGGTGGTGGTACGAGTACTGTACTCGTCCCAGGCAAGAATTATCCGGAAACAGGAATTAAAAATATATATGGTAAAACCCCTGCGATTGTCTGAGCGCCCATACAAACTCAAAACTCGTATTTTCTTAACCTTATTTTCATTCTTTCTACACTAATCAACTAAATGACACTAAGTGCGTCCAGGGACACTGTCCCCTGGTCTGACCCCCCTAAAAGAAAATTTCCTCCGCTCCGCCTTGCGCCTACCATCATGGTCCCCTCGCCCCATTTTAACAAAGGAAACTCCCCCTCCCACCTCCTCTCTCCTCAACAATTTATGTCCTACTACAATTGAAACCCACCCCGTCCCCTCTGGGCCCAGTGGTCGTGTACGTTATGAAATCCTTCAACAAAAGAAAACCCACTCCTGCGCCTCCACGCCCCATGGTCGTGTACTTAAAATAAATAAATCCCACGCTACAAATGAAACCCATACCTGTCCCCTCAACCCTATGGTCGTGTACGTTATGAAATCCTTCGACAAACAAAACCCACTCCTGCGCCTCCGCGCCCCATGGTCGTGTACAAAGGAAAATACATCTGCTGGTCATTACGCCCACCAGCTACCGGGCGACCGCCGCTCCTCTGTATCCCCCCCTGGCTCTAGCGCCTGGCTTGTGTGTATTGGCATGTCTTTCCCTCTCCCTCTTCGTGTTTTCAAAGGTTTTTGGGCATAGCTGACACTGGATGTACCATCTCCCGTTGCGCCACACCCTGTCCTGCGCGACTGGTTGCGAGGTTGGAAGGTTGATTGAGGCTCCCGCAGTTTGGATCCTATATTTCGCCCTGTCCGCGGTTTTTCCGGCTTGGTCCTTGAGGTTGTCTGGCCATTCTTCGATCCACCCAGCTAGTTCTTTAACCGTTTTGTTGCTGTGGAGGTTCAGTTTAGTGGGTTTGACTATCCCACAATAGGACATTAGGTGGGCTGGTGTGATTATGTCCCTTCCGCAAGGGCATTTTCTCCTGTCTCCCGTTGTTGCTTGGTATGGCCACCCGCATGTAGCTCGGATGTACAGTATATTTCTGAAGGAGGTTCGCGTCATGTTGCGCAGGTGTCCATATTTCGCTCTCGGTTTGCCTTTGTACCGGATGTCTTCATGGTCGATTCGCTCTTGCCACTCTCGTGTCATGTCAGCTCTTATGTCGCTTATGCCCCCCCCTTTCGCTATGATCGTGGGGAGGTTTGATGTTTCCAGCCATGTGTTGGACATTCGGGAATGCCGATGCAGTGTGTGGGCTCTGAGCGCGAGTCTGTCTTGCCTCTGCTTTATGTACAGGTCTAGCGGGGGGATGCCCAGTTCCGTATCGATGGCCAGGGTGGGCGTCTTGATTTCCAGTTTAAAGGCATTTCTTATGGCTCCGTGTAGGACCTTGGCCGCCTCTTTTATATGGGTCTTTTTTGACCAAACTTCGATTCCGTAGGTCAGCTGTGGTACTATGATCCCCTTGATTAGCCTTTGGGTGCACCATGCGTTCAGTCCTCCTATTTGGTATCGGGATGTGAGGGCGCCAATGGCCTTGCCTGTCCTGGCCGCTTTGTTGGTCCACGTCTTAATGTGGTGGGCCCAGTTCCAGTTTTCGGTGATGAAGTATCCCAGCCACCTGAGTTCCTCTTTCTGTGGGATAAAGGCTCCGTCCACCATGGGTGCTAGGTGATCCCTTTTTCTGGTTCGGATGTGGATTCCCTCGCTTTTGAGTTTGGAGAACCGGTAGTTGCTCTCCTGTGCTTTTGCGCATAGCCGGTTGATGGTGTCCTGGTGTTCCGTTTGTCCTTTGGTCTTGGATGTGAATGCTGTGGCTGTTAGGATATCGTCGACATATGCCAGGATGATCGTGTCCTCGCTGGTTTGGAGCGAGACCGTGTGTTTGACGCTTATTAGAAAGAGCATGGGGGATAGTGGTGATCCTTGCGGGGTGCCCTTGTCCGTTTTGAAGGGTTTTGAGGTCCTCCCGTTAAACCGGTATACCGTTTGGCGGTGGTATCCCCAAGATTTTATCCAGTTCCCCAGATGTTCGTCTTTTTCCCCTATCGTGTTGCAGGTCCTATCCAGGTCTAGGTTGTCGAACCCTCCTTCTATATCCAGGGCTGTGATGCAAACGTTTCGGTTTTTGTTGTCTTCGATAAACGTATCTAGAGCCTGTATGGCGTCGGTGGTGCCATAGTTTTTCCTTCCCCCGTACATATTGTCTGGGAGGAGGCCGAGGCCGGTCAGCTTGTTCGTGATTATCCTTTCCGTCGTTTTTGCCAGGATCGATTGTAGTTGTATTGGCCTCCAGCTCTTTGCCATCGTGTAGGTGGGTTTGTTCGCCTTTGGAATAAGGATCGTGGAACTTGTTTTCCAGGAGTTGGGCATGCCTTCCTTGTATACTTGGTTTATAACTTTCCGAAATAGGTCGGGCTTGAGTTTCCACAGCATCCTCAGCGTTCTCGTGGGGATTTGATCTGGTCCTGTTGCTGCGCCGTTTGGGGAGGCCTTGAGCGCCCTCTGGATTTCGTCGTCTTCAATCATCGTGCTGGTGGGGTTCAGTGCCATTGGTATGTCTCTCCGGTGTTCTCCGCCGTATAGGGAGTCTTGGAGTTCCTTCGCTATATGGTCGTGTTCTGCTGCTAGGGTGCCGTCGGGTCTTTGCAGGGCTGGGATGGGGTGTTTTGTGGTTTTTACTTTTACCGTCCTGAAACATTCTGGGTCTGTCTCCTCCTGTAGGGCTTTTTCGTTGGCTGTCAGTTTTGCCCCAAAGATGGCTTTCCTGAATTCTCTCCTGGCTTCCACCAACTCTCTGCCTCTCGCTCCATTTTTCACCAATTCCAAAAGCCCCCTCCTCATTTGGGCTAGGTCTTTGTTCCAGAACGCCTTCGCTCTTCTGGAGGCTCTCGGGGTATGTCTGAGCATGATGTTTGTGAGTTTCCCTTGGAGCGTTGAGGGGTCTTCATCTTCTCCCAAGAGGCGGATTTCGGTTTCGATTTTCCCCCAGTCCGCTTTGTCGTACCTTAGTGGTCTTTCTGCTGTGCTTCTCCATATCAGCCTTGTTTTGATTTCCAGTGCCTTGTGTTCGGTGGAGGCGATAGTTCTGTGTTTTACCCTGACCCCGCAGGAAGGGTTCGCAATGACGAGGTCAATAGTGGAGCTTGTGTGGTTCGGGTTTGGTGGGACATATGACACTCCGTGTGCGTTGACTACACTGAGGTCTGGTCTTGTGTCCACCCACTTTCTCAGAATTCGTCCTTGAGTGTTCAACCGGCCCGCCGACCATGATTCGTGTATGGCGTTCAGGTCTCCAATAATTATATTTTGGGTTCCTTTATGCCAATCGTTATCTGGGTCCCAGGTTTTTGATGTAGGTCTCTGGTAGCCTATCGTGATTTCTGTGCCGTAAGTGTGTAAGGTAACGTAAGAAGCAGATATGCGCTCCATTACAAACATGTTCACGTATTCGTTTTTAATGTATGTGGCGCAGCCTAGTTTCTCTGCCGTTGTGCTGGCGTAGTATGTAAATCCTTTAATTTCTATCCAGTCTCCGTTTTCCAGCGGACACTCGGCAAGTGAAATAATCTTTGGTTTAAGTTTCAGGGAGGACTTAAGTAACTCGGTGACCATGTTCATCGACCCGCCGACGTTGTGGTAAATAATATCAGTGGTCGCCATAATTATTCATGGGGGGTGGGGTTGGCCGGCCCTGCCGGTGCTTTGCCTTTCTCTGCCGTAGTAGGGCTGCGGGCCCTGGTCCTCGTGGGACAGTGTCTATCCCCGGTAAAGTGTGATGTCTCATCGCAATTTACACACCTCCTGATGGTGTGAGAGCACGGTTTTCCTTTTCCCGCCGTGCAGTATAGGGAGCCGCACATGTGGTCCTTGGTGTGGTGTTGGCCGCCACAGTATTTGCAGATTGAAGGCATTCTGCAGTGGGCTCCATGGTGTCCATATTGTAGGCACCTTTCGCAGTGGGTTGAGGCGTCTTTGCGGATGTATTTTCTGAAGGTACATCTTTGCCCAAATACTGCCATTGATGGGTAGGGTTTCTTGAGCTCGCTCGAGAGCCAATCATTTGCTTCTACCGCCACGATGATGGAGGATTTATCTTTGTTTTCTGCCTCCAAGGCTGATACGGATTTGATCCACTTGGGTCTGTCCATGAGCCTGAGCTCTGGGTTGAAGGCCGTGAGTTCATTTTCCAGCTCGGCCCATGCCGGGGCATCGATGTTCCATTCTTCGGTGGTCCAGTTTTTGTTCCCTGAGGTTGCTAGGGGAATGCTGTTTATGACAATGTTCATCGTGGGGGTGTCCAGGCCGATGTTAAACCCGAAGATACCGATATCATTGAGGGCCTTTGTCATGCCCCTGATGTTTGCCAGGGCGGGTTCCGCTGGTAGGTTTCCGACAGTGGTGAGCACCAAATCGTCGTTCCTGTTGTATTCCGCAAATGCGAACTTGGTGGTATTCGATACGCTATTGATAGCGTCTCTGATCTTCGCCGGCGTGCAATCGCTTGCCCCTACCCTTCTGCCTTTTTCCACTGATTTGACTAGCAACCTGCGTTGCCTGGCGTGTGGGGTCGACGGGGCTGAGGGGGCGCTCTTCCTTCCCCCCCCCGGCGCTGGGGACGCGCTTTTCCTCCTGGTCTGTACCAGTTTGAAGCTGTCCGTGTTAATGCCGGCCGCTGCGATGGCGGACCAGGCTTCCTTCTTCTTCTCCTTGACCTCCTCCTTATCTTTTCTTGGGGGAGGGGCAGCGGTGGGGTTCCGGATTGGAACTAGGGTTGGCTTTTGGGCAGGGGGTCTGGGGTTTTGGGCACGGGGGGGGTTGTTTGGTCTGGGGGTCTGCGGGTTTCTGGCCCTGGTGATGGAGGCGATGATGCGTGTTTCCATCTCCATCATCTTCTTTTCCATGCTGTCTTCAAGGACCGCCATGTAGTTGATGAGGTCCTTGCGGGTGGCCGCACCGTTGAGGAAATCCTCGGAGAGTCCGGTGTTCTCGGGGGTAGCTCCTTCTTTGTCTAGGAGTTGGCACAGGTCAATTGTCACCTGTTCCTCTTGGGGGTTTGTTCGGATACTGCTGCTGGCTTCCGAAAAGGTGTCGGGGACTTCCTTTGGTGACCAGATCCTGGCCAGGGGAGAGGAGAAGCGTACACTTCGCGTTGTTTTGCCTCCGCCTATCTGGGTGGCTGTATTCGACCATGAGGACGCGAATCTGGTGGGAGACGGGAGGGGTTCTGGTGACGTCGGGTATGGCAGTGACGGGTCGGAGAATGGGGTGAGGATGGACGATAGGGGAGGTGTTGAGTGCGCGTGTTGGCTGTCTCCGAGTCCTGTCTTTTCGGTGTTTTGTCCGTTTCCCATGTCCATGGGTAGCTCTGGTATGGATGATTCCGGTATGAAGGGGATCAATTCTTGGGAGGTGGAGGCGGGGGTGTTTTCCATAACCGTGTCTCCAGCTGGTTGTGAGTCTGGTATCTGTACGGTATTTCGGGTTTCTGGGGAGGGTTGGTATGAAGAGGCCATTGCTGCGAGTTCCGCTAGGGCCTGTGTGTCTACCGTGTTCACCCTCTCGTCTCCGAAGATAGAGGCTAGAGCTGTTTGGAACCCCATGGGGCGGGGTGCTGGTGCGATGACGGGGACTTCTGGGCCGGTTTTTGAACCTAGGTGTACGAAGTACATAGTTGTACAACCCAGTTCCAGCCGGACGTCAGGGAATTTTGTCCCGGGGAGAACGGTGCGAGCTAGGATGTTGATGCCCTTGATTGGGCACTCGGAGGCGTGGAGGATGTCGGATCCGGTAGGGAGGCAGCCTTTGAGAGTCATGCCGAAGGGTGATCCTGGGTTGAGAACGCGAGGTGAGGCTGGGCCAGGGGCAGGGGAGGGTGATTTCTGAGCCCTGGGTTGCCCCTGGACTCTCTTGACAGGAGAGGTAGACATGGCGAGGAGGAAACAGTCAGTTACTATGGTTTGCAATTGTTTCCTGGTGTGTTTGGAAGCCTTAGGATAAGCGAGCCTGATTGGCGGCCACACCTAAGGGAGGAAGGTGGTGAGAAAAGCGAGGAGTAGTAAAATTCAGGAAAATCCTGGATATACTGGAGGAAATGGTGTGTTGGCAATGCCAAAATGTGATATGTGAGGAAAAGATATGCGGTGTGTGTCAGGGTGAAAAATTTTCGCGTGGTTGTAACGGATAATTTCGAAGAACTCGTATTTTCGAATACTTCTTCCCTGGGACGAGTACTCGAGTACGTTGGAGTACTGGCATGCAATATCGGTGCTTATACCCGTAAATATCCTGACATTTGTGAACACAAACGCCAGGACATTACGAGTGTAATGAGCTCTCGTATGAGTCGAATTGGAGGAACTCAGCATCGCTAAGGGAAAATTAAGAGTGGATGAGCCCAATCAGGTGATGGGACTACAATTTTGCTACACTATAAAGTGAGTCCTCCATAATATTATAAAGGGGCGGAGAAAACTTTACCCAGGAGTAACCCGAGGACCTGCAGTATGACCCTTTTTTTATATTTTTTTTGACTGCCGGTCAGTCCGCCACAGCAGAATACAGTGCACCAATGGGGAGAGCTATTACCGGTATGTGGACAATCCTCGGGACTGTTTTTCAGCACGCCGCGCATAAAATACCAGCAACCGGACCTGAGCACCCCTCCCTCCCTCCCTCCCTCGAGTTATCGTGCGCCACGGAATTTCGAATATATCGCAGCTTGAAGCGTCATGGTATATCACGCGGTGACGGAATAAGTTGAGCACTGGCATTCACTGGCTACTGTGCTGTACAGTACCAAGCACAAGTATTACGATACCTCCAACCCCCCAGCCCTCATTATCACTCGTATCATATATCTCCTTCCCCCTACCCAAAGGAAAAAGAGGGGGAAAACACCCGCTAGCCGAACGCCTCATCCCGGCGGTTCACAAAACGAGCCCCCTTAGTCATCCCTGGCGGATACGGAGCACTCTGGACTACCGCTTCCGTTTTATAGAGTTGGACTTCCGAGCCACGAGAGGAGGAGGGGCTGCGCACGTGGGGGCTTGCCCTCGTTTCGTTTGGCTGCGGTGTGTCGGTGGGAGGGGCACGTGGGGGTTGCGGCGTGACCTGGTTGGACCGTCGTACTCGTACTTTAGCGTAGGGAAACAACGGTAGACTGGGGAGCACGGCAGACTGACTTTAGGGGATAGGTGGATGTAAAAGTATTACGCTAGTATGGCGCTGCCGGTGTATATACGTATACATATGTGTCAGAATCATGTGACGAGAATTTACGTAACGAGTGAGCTTTCGTGATTGGCTTTGTTTTGGTTCGGTAATGGTTTTCTTTTCTTTTCTTTTCTTCTTTCCGGAAGCTTGGAACTTGAGTGCACTGAGCCGCTAGTTAGTATGATATTACAGGTATAGAATAGTAGCATTTCACAGGCGGGTCCATTTCATAAAACATAAGTCGTGCATCCCCCCCCCCCTTTCTAGAATCAAACACCAGCTTGCCAGGAATAATATCTTCTCCTAATCGCCTTACTTTTCACTTTCCTCAATCCACTCCTCACTCTTACTCTCTCCCGGGTCGTCGACTATCTACCATACGTAAAAAAACTCCCCTCCTTATGTAAGTTCTGCCGCAGCTCCTGGGCGGGAGAGGTAGCTTTATTGTCACCCTCTCCCCGCAGCATGGGAAGGGGGCTACCAGGGTCGGTATTCGGAGATATGACCCAAGTACGGTTTTTTGTTACGCATGTGTTCGGGGGGGGGGGACTTCGCTTGTTATCGATTCTTTATACTTCTTGCCTTCGTGGTCGCTTGGATTGTCTATCGAGGGGTTTTGATGGGGTCCCGCTCATTTTATAGTTGTGGGTAACGATAGCGGGTGTTGAGGCAGTCAGTGGGTGATACTTGGAGCAGAAGAGGCGCATTCTGTTTTTCCCTTTTTCCTGGGCAAGGAGGAACTGAAGACGCGGCTGCTGCTGATAATAGAACTTTGGGGGTTCAAAAGTGGTGTTTTTGCTGCCCTTTGCATGGGTACTTTTGCTCGGTCATTCGGGGTCCGAGATGTGCCTAGGAGTCTACTAGCCATGTAGAATGCTCAATTCGGCATATTGATCTCCACTGCTCTGTTGTAGCATAGCACTGCGACACCATTTCCGCGGTATACCTAGGTGAAATGTGGCTAGCAAGGGTGCCTTGAGCACAAATATCCTTACTTACTTATATCTACCACTCGGTCATCCCCGACCTTGCGCTCGAGTGATATAGCTGTGGGGTTTGTATTAGGGAGTCGTTGTGCTATACTATTCCTGTAGCATGCGTGCTGACCGACTTGCCATACAGAGAAGTTGTTCATCCAATCTGACAGTGGACTCGGATAGCAGGATAATTTCCAGGAAAGGCCTGGCGGGGTGTTGGATGGACAGGTGAGTACAATAAATGATTTTGCAACCTGCTTGGGCTACCCCGTTGCAGGAACGTTTCTCCCGAAAAGTAACTGAAGGAGGGAGGGAGGGTCGATTCTTCGTGGCGCCCATAGTACAGAAGAGTGGCTTACCTAGTTCATGAAGGTAGCACTGCTACCAATTGGCCGTCTCACGAAACACGCAAATAATATGTAATGTGCTCCTAGGTCCTCCAGGTGCCCAATACTACTCCGCGGGGATGCTGCCCTGCAGATACTTATGGTCAAGTGGGAAGGAACTAATCACGGGAGTAGTAGCAAGTATGTGTCGACAGCTCACTAACCACATGGGAGTCTGGAATGCAGTGCAAACGTACTTGCACTGGTATTCCTTCATCAACACCGAACATCAAGCAAACGCCCACTCCCTGTGCGGTACGAACCGGTATGGGCCACCCGTCCGCCCCGCGAGCCCACGGTACTCCAAGACTTTAGGTCAGAGTAGGGTAGAAGAGAGCACTTGCAACTCCTGCTCCCGCAATATGTATCTACAATCTGGGATCAGTCAATCAATTAGCTTAAACTTTGGGTATGGTACTTGTGCTTATAGGACTAAGTAAGATATTATTATTCTGTCTTGATATCACCTGTTTCCTAACCCAAAGCCCCGATCAATAATACACTTCCAAGAGCACATAATCCCTTGACTGCATAGCACCTCATTGCTCAACCTCAACAAGCGATGCTCAAAATCCGAACCCAACTTAGACCTAATTGCAGTAATGTATAGCACAGCCATTCCACACAGACCACAGTGCACGCCCCTCACTACCACAAAAAGAGAAAGAGAAAAAAAGAACGCCACCTCAACCAGACGACACACAAGCAGGAAGGGCAACGCAATATTCGGGATAGCACAACCATGGCACAGCTAACCGCGTCAATTACCTGTCCGCAGGACGTGCAAGCACACACGAGCGCAGCACAGTACATCTTGGTACCACTATGGCCAAATACTCTACCCTTACCTATCATACAGCTATGATACTGGTACATCCGGACCCCCCCCGTCTACTACCCCATACCACGATTATCACACACACAGTACAATACTCCGACACCACTCACCCCCTACCTTACCCTACCCTGCCCTACCCTACCTACCCACACCCACACACCGAAACCCTCCTTCCCCGCCCAACGTTACATCCCAATATCAAAACGGCGCCCGAAGATCGAGAATGAATTATCCGCCCGTGGAGGCGCTCCCTCCCTCCCTCCCACATCTATCTATGATATTCCACAATAATTGCTTTTGTATTTTTGCTGCTTCCTTTATCTCTTGTTTTGTTTGGTTCCGTTTTTATTTTCATTTTCAGAGGGGGGTGGGTGGGTGGGTGGGTGGGGATAATAGAATCCTAAATCCACCTGCGTGCGTTCTTAGGTATATCGTCTGGCACTATAGGTGTGCTGGTGCTTATAAGAGTGCGGTGAGTATGATAAGCTGGTGTCTGGGTTTCTCGTGTCGTAGAAGGGGGGGAGGGGGGTTGTAGGTTATATGCTATATGCTATATCGTGGTTGGGGGTTGGGAGGAGAGTGCTGTGCTGTGACACTAATTCATGGGTAATATCATACTTGTACCATATAATTTGAGTTGTGAAGTTAATAGTTCTTGAATGAGGAGGAGGAGGAGGAGGAGGAGGGCACTGGGGACCTAGATTGTCTTTTTCCATTGTCCGTGTATCGTTTGTAAAGATGGGAGGTATCTATCGTACGGTATGTGATGCGATGTATACCGGGAACCTTTCCCCCGAACCTCCCATGGACAGTGAGTGGGTGGTGATGATTACGGAATCGCAAGTCCTAGTATGATATGTGCTTAGCCCGACGTTCCGAACGTCTAAAACTAGAAGGTGTAGTCGTTGTCCATTTTGCCCATCTAGCCCACACCAGTATAGCATCCAATTCCGAAACCCCACAAACCCCCCACGCCGTTGACCCTTCTTGACTCCACCGCGCATTCATTCATAGAAGCAGCTGCGCGTGTCCCTCCTTGCATATTGTATGCGCCTGTGTATGTATGCATCCACGCACGTCCAAGGCACGGCGGCCCATGAGAAGCTTATTCCACACATTTGTTCATTCAGGCACGCATCTAGCACCGGCACCTGTCTGCCTACTACACATTTCTACACTTGCGCGCAATGTCGTAGGTGGCGTAGGTTGTGCTACCCAGATGCGCTACAAGTACACTACGGGGGTCACTAGGAATTTGCAAGTGTGCCTTCCCTCCAGGGTTGCGTGTTATATAAACCTCTCTAATAAGCAAGCACTTCCGTTTCGATTCACTTTACTCCGCTATATGCACCTCACTTTTGATGTTTGTTGATTCGGTACTACGATAATATCCCCAGGTGCTGGCTCATGCACGGAAATGATCATCCTCACAAACCGAATGAAAACTAGTCTGCACAGAACTTCCTCCACCCCATCACTATCATGAGCACCCGATTACTCGATCACTCGATCCCCAGCAGCATACAATACCAGTCCCACAACCTACCTAGGTGGTCCCCACCGCCATCCCACCGGTAAGGGCTACCCATCCGCCTTGCGATAGAACTCCCACATAAAGTAACACAAGCACAGCATGGCTTCCACCAGTCCAGTCTATGCGTCTCATCGAAAACATAGCCTATCGCCAGCCCTAGATAACCATCATACCAAACCAGTGGCCTCAATCAAGCTTTTGCCCGGCCCTTATTTCCGAGACCTTTTTCCCGGTAATTTGTATTGGCAAAGCTTATCTTTACCCAGGCGCCGTATCCCGGGAGGCCGGGAGGGAGGGAGCGGGCTGTGTGAATGCGATTGGGGAACAGATGAGTCGAAAGGATGCACAGTAGACTAACACCACCCTCGTGCTACCACTTCTTAGATCCCGTTACGGGTTGGGGGGGGGGGGGGGGGGGGGGGATAAAGAGGGTGAATTAGG
>Ga0307517_10012486_pt1 | contig 11650 bp, 12 predicted proteins | sample 23_EM_MG_FD_194515 | JGI IMG/M metagenome (GOLD analysis project Ga0307517, IMG submission 194515) | Populus trichocarpa ectomycorrhiza microbial communities from riparian zone in the Pacific Northwest, United States - 23_EM | ecosystem: Host-associated > Plants > Roots > Unclassified | place... | reverse complement strand
ATGTAAGCATTTAGTTATTAGCCCTTACTAAATCTTAAATGTAAAGATATCTCCATTTATAAAGATGCTTGAACCAGAGGCAGCATAATAGCATACAAAAAATCTCTACAATAATTAGACATTTTAACAAGCCAACTGAATGGCAAAATATCATACCGGATCACCAGCGTTCGGACCATCAGTATGAAAGAGTATAGGACGACAACGTTTATCCTCATTCATCAAGCTTGAATTCTGGAAATGCGCAATAAGAGCAGCTTTTCCCTGAATCCGAGCATATGCAAGAGATGCTACTTTTTCACTATTGAACTTCTCCCACTTTTTGCCATTGAACGCCTGTAAAAGACATGTTCAGCCTCAATTAGTTTCATCATTTCATTTATGTGAAGGGGAATTCATTTCATATATATGATGGGGAATTCATTTCATATCAATGAAAAACATAAATTACTATCATCCCACTCAAGCCAATAACATACCTTATGGAATGGAATGATCTGTTGAGGATCAATCATGTTGATGAATGCATAGCCCACATTGCATTTGTTCTGTCAAATCATGTTGTAAATCGGAATTAGAGCTTAAAAGCTAAAAACAATAAATGATGTTACACACATGTGTATGTACCGTGCACCCTAGTGTAAAATAGTAGAGGTTGATCCAACTGAAAAATCACTTGCCTTGAAGTCAATTGGTAAGTAAATAAAATCATAGGTTCCTCGGCATTGATCATCAATTGCAGCCAGAAGCATCTTTGAAGTATATCTACAAGAAACACCAAATAAAATCAGAAGATGGAAAAAAATTAAGTGCAATGAACACAGAAAATGCACCCAAAGGATCAAAACACCTTCTGATTCAATAAGCAAACTTGACATCCTAGTGTTAAAGTAGCAAACTTGACATGCAATGAATGTGAACATCACCTTGGTATGCAATAAAGTCCTGGTCTGCTAAAATGGTCGAATTAGATGGCCTAGACCAAAAACATCCTAATGTTAAATTAGGTTGGTCAAGTGGGGGTGGTGTTTTAACAAGCGGTGAAATTGCTGGCGGTTCCCAAGCAGAGAAATAGGAAGCTAACTCAAAATATTACTATCCAGCATGGATTGAAATCATGAAAGAACATGCTATACATTGTAACTTTGTCACAGAACTAGACAAGATAATAAACTTTAAACAGTTCAAAAATACTTTAAGACATAATTTTGCAAAGAAAAATGAAGTTCAGATTATACAAGAAAAGGTTTGGAAGGGCTAGCAGGATTTTCACATACTTGTTTGGAATGTTCTTTATCATCAATGTGGTTCGGCTGTCTTCGCCACGCAATATGCAATCAGTATCAAGTTCATATAGTTTCTTATCTGAATGGTTTGAATTAGATTCTATTCTACGATGTGAGAGATTCCGCACACGCTCATGAGAACCAAATGAAGCTGGCATTGCAATCATTGAGTTCCTCCCAGGGAACATGTGGCACATCTGTGGAGAAGAGGGCAGGACGGTGCCTTTAGTCATGTCCATACAACTTCTACCAACATGGGAGAAAATGTTGTGGGAGGCAATTTCCACTGGATGTGGTGGAGAGCTACCAGGAAAACCCGCACTCCCAAGAGAACCCAAGTGAAAACTAGAAGTTTCAGGAGACTTCCCAGAAAATGTGTGCTGCCTCTCCCACAGAGAAGGATTAACAGCTGGTGCTGATCCAATGTGATGGGGTGCAGGTGCAGAGTTCAGCATAACTGCACGGCCTCTAGGAAATCCAGGCATGTGTGGGAGGTGATGAGCATGAACACCATTGACAAATGATGGTGAATTTGGCCAAATCATGCCACTTGAAGGATGTTGCTGACCTGACTTGGAATTTTTCCATACATAATGATGCCCGGGAAGAGAACAGCTTCCAGCTCCAGGAGATCCAGAAACTAGGAAAATATTTCACACAAGAATGAAAATAACAACAATAATTGGTAGATTAAAAATTGAGGAAGATTTAATAACAATGGTAAATTAAATTAACTTCTAAATAAAAAGGAATGTGAACCGGTTCATTTTGCACATAAACAAACAGTACTTGCAGCTAAATGGGTTTTCTACAATCAAGATTTTATAACAGAGTTAGATGATCATAATGATTCAATATGTCTGAAGCATAACTAGATCTGTTCTCTTATTATTATCCATGCATCAAACATTTTAATTTGTAACTTTTTTAGAAAGCCCAAGGTCAACTTCTAGATCAGGAATCTAAATTCTCTCATCATAAAAAAAAATGTAACTGATTTTCAAACCTCGTATCAAAAAGATAAACATGAAAAAGACAGTATAAATGGAATGGAGGATGATAATCTGCGCTTACCCCCTCCAATAAGCTCCATCAGGTGCCCATTTGACCCTACTCCTTGAATGTGTAAGCTGTTGATTCCTTCTGCCACTTTGGAAGTGAAACTGCTGGGCATGTCTCTGATAGTGCCTGGAGAGTTGTATGAAATAGTATTGGCTAAACTATCATGATACTCTGGCAAAGAATGAGGATGAGTGCTTGGAATACATTGGTTGCCAAACTTCATTTCACTAATGGAGATTTGTTTGGCAGCACTTGCTGTCACTGGAGATGGTAAGTTAATTGAAACAATAGAACTCCGATGAAGATCAGTGAATGCACCCAGCTGTGATGGGATAGCAGAGTGTAAAACCTGAGTAGATCTGTTTTCCATGTAGCTGGAGGCTGATACTCCAGGAGAAAATGTGGCTGCAAGACATGTTTTCAGAGGATGGGGCAAAATTTTCTTTTAAGAAACACGATTTAAGTTCATATAATCAAAACAAATGCCAAACAAAATCCTACCCAATGATCCAGACAACAAGTCTTTAAAAGGCCTTTGAAAAGGATGTGGTTCAGTTTGCTTATGCTCAGACTGTTGCATCAAGCTGCAAACAAAAATTTTAATAAATTATCAGCAACATTGATTGAGATTAAGAGTCAGAAGATAGGTTGGTAATCTGCTAGCAGCATATTAAAGAAACTGAATCACCAATCCGAGTTAAAAACAAAGATACAAGCAAATAGTAAAAAAGAACATAAGGTAGCAAGCAATGTGGATTCCTCCTTATTTTAAGGTCACATGATAAATATTAGGTTCACAAAGCCCCGTTCAAAGTTACTGTCAATCTTGACAGGGAACTATGCCACAGAAAAAATTTCATGAGAAGTGAAATACCTTCTAGTGCCCCCTGGGAGACTTGATTCAACCTTGATCTGCTTGCCAGCAATGTCACTCCTATTTAGTGCAGAAAGGGCGGCATCTGCATCCCTAATGTCATAATACTCTATGAATTTATCATGATGCCTTTGTGGGGATTCACGGATCTGCAAACCACAGACAAATAAAGGTATTTATTGGGAAATTCTTCATCCTTTATAAATGTAAAAACCAAAACAATACCCCGTAAACCAATTACCTCTTTAATTTCCCCATAAACACCAAATATTTGGTGAAGCTCATCAATTGAAATAGAGGAATCAAGGTTGAAGACCACTAGAGTGCCCTGGTTCATATCTTTCTCTGATGGATTGTCCTGATAGAATAGAAAGTAAGAAGAGAAAAACAGGGAAAAAAAGGTCAAATGAACAGGGTGCATTCAAACATATACACACAAATCACAAAAACAAAAATAATAATGTCCATAAATTCAAAATATAAATAGAATAACAATGACTCACTTTTGGAATTGAATAGTGAATGTCAAGTTTCCTACACCTCAATGGTTTATTTTGAAGCGCATTCATTGCATTTCGAGCTGCTCTTATATCATAATAAGAAACCATTACAAAGCCACGGTGCTTGCACGCTGTATAAAGAGTTCGGATATCTCCAAATTGCTGACAGAACAAAAAAAAAATGTTGATAACTTGCAGGACAAACTGGATGGACTTGCCAACACAAAAGTCAAATAAAGCACTGCATGATGTAGAATGATATGCACCTCAAAAATAGCCTTCAATTCAGAATCTTCAACATTGCTATTGATGTTTCTGACAAAAAGCGTTCTAGAAGGATGTCCAACAACAGTTGAACCATTAGAGTCCCCTTGACCATTGGGAACTCCCCCAAGGAGACCTGAATTTCCTTGGCCCCCTTCCCCTTCTAATTCCATGCCTCCGCCACTGCTGAACAGGTCAAAATCTTCTAGATCATCCAAGTTATTGTTCTGAGCATCATGCCCCAACTCAGTAGTCACTCCAGAAAACATGTTATCTTCAGGAGGGAGGAGATTTCCAATAGTTTTCGCCTCAAGTTCTTCAAGAGATCCAAAGGGCTCTTCTTCCTCGTTGGAGGAAGTAATGGTTTTAGCAGGTTGATGAGAATGAATGTCATTTCCTGAAAACCTCACTGCAAAATATGCACACTAAATTTTTTCAAACATAGGGCAATTGGTAACATTAAATTTTTTAGATAGGGCCAGCAGCAGGAAGAAAAGAATCAACCTAAAAAATGCATTGCTGGAAAAGAAAAAAGAAAAGAAAAGAAAACTAGACACGTTCAAAGATTTATCAAGACAAAATTGAGTTAGCAATTTACATGTACAATCAATTGATGCTCTTTGTAATAACACATAATACGATAACGAAAAGCATAAGAGAACACAGGATAAAATACAGTTGACTGCGTGATGAAAAGGAAGCTTACACTTTCTGCTGAATATTTCAGAAAATGAGCTTGAGAAGAGACTGTTTTCCCACTGGGCCGCACTGATATCAGCCCTACTTCTCCCCTTGCTATAAGATGCAGGTTGCAATGACAAACTTGACCAGGATTTTGGATGATGATCCATAGAACTCCATGCATGCTCGCACATATTAGCTCCTTGTTCACTAATGAGTGACTTCTCTTTTTTATCTCTGTCTAGGATTGACTGTGATAACTCTGCATAATGCATTGATAGTGGCCCGCCTGATGAAAGTTTTTACAGAGGTGAAGAACAAACACAGTTGCTGCTAGGAATAAGTATCTTTCCATCCATTCCAACTGATGGACAAAATTATACAACATTTAAAACTGGGAGATCCTCTAGGCAAATCCAGTAAGAAATAATATACTTCCTAGAGACTTCGTATGTTGATCCAGAACACAACCAGAGATTCATTTGACAGATTTTAAAATATATGGCACTAAGATATTGATTAAGAATTATTAGATACTAAAACAGGGACACTACACTTATTGCATCCTTTATAAAAACTTGCACACGTGGTTTCAGAACACTGAAACAGGAACAGGGAAAAAAGATTGACAAAAGGATCTGAACTTCAGTGGACTAAGATTCTAATATAGATATCACGATTGTCAGACAACAAACATGGACTGTAAACAGCCATAGATAGACCAGAAACACTTGCACAAAACTACTGATGATGCTTGAATATATCAGTTTAAAATGTCATAAATCATTCACTATATCAATGTGCTCAATCATTCACTCCATTTGGAGCACTCAAATTCTGTAATGAATTGACTTTCACACCAAAAAGGTCCAAGCTAAGCTATGTCAGCGCATTCCACTACAAATAGCCAATTCCATCAGAGAAGGCTTTTAAGCAACACTAATTAGCAGATTTAAATAGTTCAAAGGGTAAATAATTAAATGGCACCAACCTTGGTGATCAGGCATTGTATTCGGATTCCAAAACCCAATTTGTCTCTGTCCAATAAAAGTCCCAAGCAAATTACTTAAATAACAAACAAAAATTAAATCACAGTACTGCTTCTTTCCAGCACATAAAGATAACCTAAGAGCACACATAGATATAAAGCAATCTATATTACTTAAAAAAAAGGTCACCGCATAAATCTTTGAACTTACCTCAGCAGGCAAATGAATGTCCTCGAAATAGTGAGAAGATGCCGTAGCACTACCCCTATGATCCATAACTTCAAACGGCATGGTGCAGCTTAAGACACCCAAAAACTCTAAACAAAAACCTCTCTTTACTATCGAAATTGTTCGCTCTGCCCACTGCTCATTGCTTGCCTTTCTATTATACAAAACTCAAAAAAGTCAATTTCTTGAAACATAACAAGCAACTGGGAGACTTTGATGTCCTTTAAATTGTTAATGAGAGAAAACAAAAACAGTGCGAACCCGCGTGATTTGAAACTCTAAAAAGTGGGGAAACAGTTATCAAAATTAAAGAAACATGAACCCATAAAGCAATTTCTTGTTCAAAGACACAAAAAGGTTGGTGCTTTCTTGTTAAATTAGCAAACCCAAATTTGTTTTTTGGGTCAATCTCTGGACAAAACCTACATGAGCTCGATTTTTTTGCTTGAACTCGGGCCTTGTCCTGGACAAACTCTGGTTGAGGTTTTAAAACAATGATGGTAACTATCTATGCTATGCCTGTTGTGTCCGGAGACAGTAGCAAACGCTGCCTTAGTTATATGTTTTGGAAGTGTAAGTAAAGTCGAGTTCCATAAAACAATGCTCAAGACAAGACCTACCTCTTTTCTACCCCCCTACCATCTCCCTCTTTCAAACCTCAACTTCCAAACCCAAAAAGAACATCATCAAACCTTAACTGAAAAGCTTTTGTCTCTGATAAAACAATGCAAATCCAAAAACCTATTAAAACAAATCCACGCACAAATGCTTATAAACTCAATACCAAAACCCAATTTCCTTCTTTCCAAAATCATTGACCTCAAAGACTTGGCCTATGCATCCCTTGTTTTTAATCAACTCACCAAACCCAATATTTATGCCTTCAATGTCATGCTTCGTGGGTTAGCTACCACATGGAAAAAGTATGATTTTTGTGTTGAATTGTATTACAAGCTGAAGTCTTTAGGCCTAAAAGCAAATAATTTTACATACCCTTTTTTGTTTATAGCTTGTGGGAATGTTCGGGGTTTGGTTCATGGAAAGATTGGTCATTGTCTGGTGTTTAAGGCTGGTTTGGATGGTGATGAGTATGTGAATCATTCTTTGATTACGATGTACGCAAGGTGTGGTGAAATGGGTTTTGCACGGAAGGTGTTTGATGAAATGGGTGACAGAGACTTGGTGTCGTGGAATTCAATGATTTCAGGGTATTCTAAGATGGGTTTTACTAAAGAGGCAATTGGGTTGTTTATGGAAATGAGGGAGGAGGGGTTTGAGCCAGATGAGATGACGTTGGTGAGTGTTCTGGGGGCGTGTGGGGATTTGGGGGATTTGGGTTTGGGGAGATGGGTGGAGGGGTTTGTTTTGGAGAAGAAGATGGAGGTAAATTCGTATATGGGGTCTGCTTTGATTGACATGTATGGTAAGTGTGGGGATTTGATATCTGCGAGGAGAGTCTTTGATTCGATGCCAAACAAGGATGTTGTCACCTGGAATGCCATTATCACAGGGTAATTAGATCGGTTTTATACTTTGTAATTGTCATATATAGTGGAATTGTGTCTATTTCTGCTCCTTTGAACTAACTTGAAATTTGAATTCTTCATAATTAATCAGCTATGAAATAAAAACCACACAGATACATGAAATTTGTAGATACGTTTGAAGTTAATATGATTTTTTTGTTGTTCAACTATCGCTTCATAGGTATGCACAGAATGGAGCTTCCAACGAAGCAATTGTCCTATTCAATGGAATGAGAGAGGCAGGTCCTCATCCAGATAGAGTCACAATGATTGAAGTATTGTCTGCATGTTCCACAATAGGAGCCCTTGATTTGGGGAAATGGATTGAGACACATGCATCAGAAAAAGGTTTACAGCACGATGTCTATGTTGCGAGTGCATTAATTGATATGTATGCAAAATGTGGGAGCTTGGATGATGCACTCAGGGTTTTTGAGAGCATGCCCCATAAAAATGAGGTTTCATGGAATGCCATGATTTCAGCTCTTGCTTTCCATGGGCAGGCCCAGGAAGCTTTGTCATTATTTAAGCGCATGTCAAAGGATAATGGCACTGTTCAACCTAATGACATCACTTTTATAGGAGTACTCTCTGCATGTGTGCATGCCGGGTTAGTTGATGAGGGCCGCCAATTGTTTGAATCAATGAATTTGTCATTTGGATTGGTCCCAAAAGTCGAGCATTATTCTTGCATGGTTGATCTTTGTGCGCGTGCAGGACTTCTGTACGAAGCTTGGGACTTAATCAAGAAGATGCCTGGAAAACCAGATGAAATTGTGTTGGGGTCATTGCTTGGTGCCTGTCAGAGGCGTAGAAATGCAGATGTTGGTGAAAGGGTCATTCAATTGTTTCTAGAGATGGAGCTATCAAATTCAGGAAACTATGTTATCTCATCTAAGATATATGCAAATATGAGAAGGTGGGATGATTCTGCAAAGATGAGGGTGTTGATGAGGCAGTGTGGTGTCTCTAAAACCCCTGGCTGTAGCTGGATTGACATTGGAGCTCATGTTCATGAATTTCATGCTGGTGACAGCTTACATAATCATTCGATGAACATATACCAACTGCTGAATGAGGAGATGAAGAGAGAAGGTTACATTCCAAATATTGGTTGCATATAAAGGTGGAAAAGTTGAAAACTTGCTTGCCTCTATCATGCATTGAACAGTGCATTCAGAGGGATTATATCTTCTGGTTGATGACTCCAGCCAAAATGTTGAATGGTAAGTTGTGATCTTAATAGCGTGAGCAAGGAGCTCTATCTCGTTGATAGAAATGTACAGTTTACCCTCGCTTGAGTATGTTTCTGTAGAATGAAAATGGTTGTTGGATTCTTACAAGCATTTGCTGTAAAATAATGCAAGTTCATTCCGGAAAGAATGATAAAACTACTATTTTTTCAGAACATAAGGAGGGAATGCAGGGGGGATATTGGTGGATTGAAATAAAATGCACATTACACCTTAAGTTTTTAAACGATGCCATAAATCATTTTCAATAGTCCTCTAAGCCATAATGTTGTTTAGTTTCTAAACAGACTTTCACTTTGAATCCAACAAAACCCAATTTACAATTAGAACTTGTGCAGAAATTGCCTCATAACGCGACTCCATATCTATTTGTCTTTCCCTGGTAGGACCTTGTAATTTCAATATCTGATGTAAATGCAGTGTAAAAATGCTTTTAGGCCTCGTTTGTTGTTTCTGTTTTGGAAAGTTGTTTTCATGAAGGGAATTGTTTTCAAGTCTGGTAATAAAAAATGTATTTGACTATATCATAATAAATAAGTTGGAAATTAACTTATCAATCTTTTAATTTTTTTCCTTTATATAAATGTAATTATAATACAATAGAGATGAGCCCTTAATTAGACTCATTCCAAAGCTAGCATTTTCATCGGGTTCAATAACATGATATTTTGTTGACAATCTTAAGAATTGAGTTGTGATGGTCATGATTTCTCAAATTAAATCAATCTCATTTAAGAGACAACACGTGAAAGTCATAACCCAAGATAGGATTATGTCTTGCTTGGCATCCAACTCTAAGTTGGGTGACTGTGCCCAGCTCAATGTTAGGCCCGGACGTGTCCATGCCCAACTCCATGTTGGGTTTGGATACGTCCGCACCTCATTTTTTTCTGGGCTCAGCTATGAATTGAGTCCAATATTCTTCAGATTGAGTGCGTAACTGAAGGGTCACTCTACCCTGAGTCTCCCATACCCTGAGCCTGGATTAATAATTATGATAACCATCATAATCCCATTAAATACGAACAAGTCATCCATACTTACATTAATTAGATGTGATAGTACATGTAGTAAGATAATATTATTTTAATTATACAAATATTACTTTTCTACCCCTTTTACGTTGCATGAGGCAGAAAAATCAGGTGATATAAAAAAAGGTAAAGAGAGGAGGAAATGGACTGAGTTCTCTTCTCCTCACCTTTAGATCTTCTTCTTCAACTTGTTCTATACATTCATAAAAGCTCTTTAATATCTCCATTAATGTCGTTCTTTAGACAAATATTCCTGGTAGTCTGGTACTGACTTTATCTTTGGAGAGTCCCCCATCAGCACCCCCAGGGGACTTTGTGTAGACATTTATTTCAGAAGAGTTGATATTCCCCTAGAAAAAGATTTGCCCAAGAAAAAGCCTGTGTAGTCTTAAAGTGGAGGTCATTGAATTCACTATAAATAATGTAGTGGAATTTCTAGGAATAATTCATCCTAGAACATTCCCTGTGATTTTTATAACCTCGTCAGTTTTATATGTGTGTCGGTTTTTATTTAAACTTTATATGTTTTTCTATTGCAAATTTATTTTGATAGAAAAATTTGTTCAAAAATTCTAGACCCGCGTTACTATTATTATTTTCGTATGATGGAAGGATTTTATTGCTCTTCCATATTGCATGGACATAGAGCTTGCACCCCAGGAAGCTTAATGTAAAATCAAGCCTCATAATTCATTATTAAAATTAAAATGAATAAAAAGTTGATTTTGAATTGATGAGTTATTTTATTGATTTTTTTTTAAATTTCAACTATTAGGTAAGATTAGCTTGCAAACACACTCATTAATGCATAAAATAATTGTTTTTAAAAAATATTGAAGATGTTTGTGCATTGAAGCAGAGCTCTCGAGGGAGAATCTGGTTTTGCGTGTTACGTGTATAAGGACAAAGCCTTATCATCATAGTCACATAAACATGTTCATGTGTTATTTATTTGCGCAGATGCATCATGTTTTAAAAAAAGTTAATTTTTTTGTTTAAAAATATTATTTTATATTTTTGAATCGTTTTGACATGCTGATATTAAAAATAAAAAATATTATTTTGATGTATTTTAAAGTAAAAACACTTTAAAAAACAATCTATACCATAATCTTAAACACACTTAGTTGCCAGACCCAACCAACGTGGGTCTGACATGCTTGCCAGATTTAAGTGCTTGGCTTACCAGGTCTGCAAGCATCTGACATGGTTTATATATATAATTTTTAAGTTTTTTTTAAAAAAAATAATGCATTATTTGTGTATATTTTTTCAAATAAATTTTTGGTTTATGTGTAGGTAGGTATGATTCATCTGTGGTTTTTTCTTAATTTTATATAGATTAATTTTTTTTCAATATTGATTTTTTTATAAGATTTTTCATATGTACAACCTTGCATTGTTTTTTTTTTAATTATTGTTCACTAAATTTTATGTGTATGTCAGTTTCTATTACAGATTTTATATGTTTTTATATTACAAATTTATTTTGATAGAATAATTTATTAAACAATACCAGGTAAATTACCCGTGTTGTGATATGAGATATCTTGATCTTCATTTTGCACCTGGTTTTCTCAATTTCATTTTTATTTATTGTTGATGAATTTTTTTTCTATTACTTTACACAGTGGTTGTTGAGTTGTTTAATTAGATGTGTGTATAAATTTTTTAATTTACATTTAGGAGTTTATATATATATATATATATATATATATATATATATATATATATATATGCAGAATCTGGTGGAAGAAACTATTTACCCAATGCTTGCTCAAGAAAATTTAAAGGTTTTAGGTGCTTTTAGGTTGCTTTTTTCTAAAGAAAAAAATTACCTTTTCAAACAAATATTTGAAGTATATACCATACTTATTTTATATCTTTTAATACTATTAGTTTTTTATTGCAACCTTAGTTTTTTTCTTTCAATTATCTTACAATAGTATTTCT
>Ga0307517_10012485_pt1 | contig 11651 bp, 10 predicted proteins | sample 23_EM_MG_FD_194515 | JGI IMG/M metagenome (GOLD analysis project Ga0307517, IMG submission 194515) | Populus trichocarpa ectomycorrhiza microbial communities from riparian zone in the Pacific Northwest, United States - 23_EM | ecosystem: Host-associated > Plants > Roots > Unclassified | place... | reverse complement strand
CGCAACATTGTCATGCGCGTTGTTCCACTTGAATTTGTGCTGTGTATAAATAATTTATTTAAAATAAAAATAATAATTTATTTACAATTATAATAATAATTTATTAAAAATAAGCTGGAAATTAGAAATTAACACCAACCTAAAATCTTCGAAACCATGCATCGATATAAGGTTTTCATTGAGGATGTATGGAAACTTGACTCCATTGAAATAATAGAATCTCCGTTGATGATTGAAACGCCGATGATATTACTCGGGGGCCTCAATGTTTGTGAACCTGAAAATAAATTAAATTAATGAAATATTGATTAGTTGTTCATAAATTATGTTATAATTAAAAAAAACTAAAACCGAAACAAACTTACAGTGAAAGATCGTCCTTCCAATGTGTCTCATACTTGCCAGTGAATTGATTCTGCTGTGAAGGCACACCACCTCTGCGATATGAAACCGCGCTGGAAGAGGCAGCATCGTGAGTCGGCGCAGATGCCTCTTTTTGATCGGCACCTAAGGATATATTGAACAAATTAAAAAAAAAATAGACTTTAGGAATGAAAAATTCTTACCTTAATAATGTGTGTATTTCAAAACTATATCAACATTATAAAAATACACCAACACAAAAAACACAACAAAAATAACAATAACTAAAACAAAGAAAAAATAAAAAAAAATCATTAAGCATATTAAATGGAAAAACATACCTTTTAATTTGTTGAAGATATAACTAGAGATTACAAGCAAAAAACAAGAGTTTTGAAGCAAATGAGAGAAATAAAAATAAAAATGAGAGAACTCTTAAATGAAGCGGAGGAAAAATGAACTGAAGGGGCGGTCGCTGGGATATATAGTGCAGTTTTACCGACGGACTCACTGACAAAATATTTAAATAATATTATTTTTAATTATTTCGTCGGTAAATTTTGAATTTCGCACCAAAATTTGTTAATTACCCTCTATAATTTTCGAAGTCCGTCGATAATTCTATTGGCAAGAGCACGCGATCAGAGATACATTAATATCCGTCATTTGGAATTCGCACCATCCGTCGGTGAGTCTGTCGGTAATTGTGAACTGTCGACAAATGCCGACGGAATTTATCCGTTGGTATAAATTTTGTGATTGTGGCATTTGCAATAAATATTTCTCAACTCTCAGTAAAATACCGACGAACTTTATCCGCTTGTAGAGACGTCGGTGATTGTAGCATTTCAAGTAAATATTTTGCCACTCTCGATAAAATACCAACGAAATGTTTCCGTCTATAGAGACGCTAGTGATCATGCACTGTGCAAGAAAGATTATGTTTGTATTGCCTATTTACCCTCCTGCAAACACTTAAATTACAAACTGCTTGCACAAAACAATAACAACAATTAACAATTATAAAATGAATTTTTCATGTTACAAAATATCATTCATAATATTACATATAAAAAAATGCTTTACACTTTCCTTGATTAAGATAGTTAGTCAGAATTTTCTTCTTCTTCATCGTCAATTGAATAGTCATCAGCTCCATCGCAATCATCAATATGGATATCATCATCATCGACATTTGTTTGTCCGCTAGAGCTTAGAACAATATTTAACTCCTTTGCGTCAACATCAACAAGACTTTCATTGAAAACAAGAAAATTTGAATTTTCTTCTAAGTCAATCGAAGGAGCAACTCGATATGGTTCAACCAACTCACTAATTTGAAAGACTTCATCTTGCATACTTGTGTCTTCGTTCTCATCCTGAACAACCTCGACATGACCCCTGGGTTTTGTTTTTAAAACGGATAACCAATTAACTCATGATCGGTCCTTTCTAAAGGAAGGGGTGTATGTGTAATAAACTTGTTGACATTGCTTTGTGAAAACAAAGACATCGTTTTTTAAGTTGATCTTGACCAGACCATAGTGAGGATCTACTCTGATTCCTCTGTCAGTGGTGTCATACTAATAACATTTGAATAAAAACACTTTATTTTGCTCGCTATGATATTGTAGTTCGACGACCTTTTCTAATTTACCATAGTAGTCAACTTCAAACTCACTACAAATCGATCCCTTAACACAAACACCGATGTTGTATATCTTTCTTCCATGTCCATATTCTTCAGTATGAAACACATATCCATTGACAAAATACCCGTTGTAGCACTTATCTTTTCTTTCAAGACCCAAGCTTAATGAAGACAATGAAATAGCAACACTCTTTCCCATTTGATAAACCTTGTATATCATGTACAACAATGAACAGTAAAAAAGAATTTTGTAATGACATACAGTAACTTTGCAAGAGATAATGAGTTTATAATAGTATTTACATGTGTTCTGAACCACATGGCAAATTGTTCATCTGTGAATTATTGGACAGTAAATATTGTCGATGTTGTCTACAAGGTTGTTCCAAATTATATGAGTTTATGATATTACAATATATAAATAATACATTCTTAACAAAGTTTAAGTAGTACATCTACTTACTGAATAAAAGGTCTCAGCTCATCATAGTTAAATAGAACATAATTGTGTGCTTGTCTGAACTCTATTTTAGACAAATATCTTTTCCTTACAACATTTTTAGTGTGGATCGTCCATGATTGGAGAATATTGACAAGTTCTCACTGGAAGACACTTCACCATCATCATCATGCCATGGAACACAGTTGATTGTCGTTTTCAAATGAGGTTCGAAATAGTACGAGAAAAATATCAAAATCTCCTCAACAATATAGGCCTCACATATCGAAGCCTCAACATGCGCATTGCTCTTAACCTTTTTCTTAAGATTGAACAAGTACCTGTATGGAATTAATCAAATATTTTCAATTAATAAAAATCGTCGCACGTGTGTGGCGTCGTGGCGAGTATTCCACTCTCAAGTAAGTATCTGGAAATTGAGAAATATAGGGAGACAAGAATTCCTTGTCTTTTATCAGTGGAAAAGGGAAAGGGAGTCGCCACCTAGTATTTTGGTCACTAGGAACCCTAACTGGTCTTAGAGATCGGATACGGGGACTGGTTACGTAAAGGAAATGTATTAGCACTTCAAATACGCCTTACCTAAGGTAAGCTGCATTGTTTGATTGTCTAGTAAAAAGCTAAGGTGTTATTGTATTTCTAATTGTTGGTCCGTCTATGGTTTAAGAGAAAGTCCTCCTCAATAAGAAGGTCCTTATCTTATCAGGTAAAAACCTAACCGTTCTAACATCAATAAAAAGGAACTTCCTTTTTAATATCAGGAATATGTTTTACGTATAAATTCATAATCCAGATACTAAAAGAAAAAAAACAAAATATTTTTTGGGTATTGTTTGAAATATTGGCCTAGTTATCATGGCTTTAATAAACTGGTTATTAAAGCCAAAAAGCATGCTAAAACATACATTATTATTATTATTTTTTGTTGTATAAAAATACGATATGATGAGTTTTCTTATCTTTAAGAGACTTGGCCGTATGCATAAAAATCAAATTATTTTTTGTTTTTGTTTTATATTTTTTTTTTGCAATGTTTTGATGAAAATAGTGTATTTTAATACTGGATTTGTATCTTTACGGTATAAAAATACAAACTAATATTACGCAAAATAGATAGAAAAATACATGAGAAAATCACAAATTTTATAGAAAGATTTTTGAAAATTTTTGTATTGTGTTTTGTTTTCTTTATATATATAGTGTATAATATATAATATTATATGATATAATATTAATGTATTTATGGTGGGATTGGGCAGGCCTAAGATATATGGGCTGAGTCTTAGCCCAACAAGATATGGGCCATGACCAGCCCAAAAGGAAAGAAAAGGCATTGGGCCGCAACAAGCCCATTGGGAAAACTGGGCCGAGATCGACCAAAAAAACTTATTTCTATGAACTGGGCTGATTATCCAGCCCGAAGTAACTATGAACTAGTTACTATGCATGAGCATAGTAACTAGTGAATTAAAATTAGCCGATTATCATGCACAGTAACCGGCTAATTATATTTGTTGCTGCAGAAACGTGAATAGCGCACGTTTCTGCATGCAAATAAACAACAAGAAATCGACAATAAGAAGGAGAGTGTTACTTGGAACAAAGGGGCTCTGTTAGCGGAACTGACGGTGGCTTGTGGTCGCGACTAGGAGGAACGGTGGCAACTGGTGATTCTTCCTCTTCTCTCTTCTGATTCTCCATTGGTTTGCTTTCTCTTCCTTCTCTGTTTCTTCTTCTGTTTTTTTGCTATGGTTGACGATGGCTCAAGGTGGCTGTGTTGCGGACTGCAGACAGTGGTGTTGCGGTGGCTCCTTTGTTCTTGGTCTATTCTACTCCTTTTCTTCCCTGGTTCTCTCTGTTTGAGTCCCTCTTTTTTCTTAGCTATCATAGTCCCTCTCACCTCTCTGTTTTTTTATGTTTTCTTTTTCGTTCCCCCCTGTTTCAAACTTCTCCGTCTTCTTTACTTGCTCTCTCTCTTTCGTCTCTTTTTTTTCTGTGTTCCTTTTGGGTGGTATTTATAGGGGCAAAAGGGAGCGAGATCGACCCTATCCCTGCCCTATCGTTGCGCATGGGGAGTCGGGCCTTCCTGCCCTGTCACGGTGCGGGGCGAGGTGGCCAATAGGTGTCGCTTGCATGGCATGACCCCCAGGTTTCTCATCAGAGGCAAGAAGAAATAAAGAAGAAAAAACAAAAAATTTATCTTCCCCTATTGCACGTCTAGGGGAAGAAAAAGGAGGAACAATGTCACTTAAAATGACACTGTTTTTTTTTAACATGAAACGGCGATGTTTTGGACAAAACGCGTTGTTTTATTTAAATAAAAATGGTGCCAAAACACGTCAACTTCCAAATCAGTCCTTAATTCATCCTTTGTTCATTTAAGTCCTCAAATGCAATTTTGATTTTAAGAATCAATTCAATTGCATCCCTGCCAACTTCAATCGTCGGCCCTAAAGTTGGCCGCCTTTTTCACTTTAGTCCTTGGTTTTGAATTTATGCATTTTGACCTTTAATTGATCAATAAACTTTAAATTTCTTCAATATGGTCCCTGATTTGGTCAATTTCAGTCCCTCTATTTACTCGTCTTTCCAGTTTGGTTCTTGGTTTTGGATTTATTTAATGAAGTCTCAATTGGCCACCAAACTTCAATATTCATGCAATTAAGCCCATGATTTAACCAAATCAACTTTTAAAAATTATAATTTGACCCCTGAACTTTAATTCCTTCCAATTAATGCCCAAATTGACTTAAAAATCAATTTTCTTTGCAATCAAACCCTTTATAAATTGAATTAAACCTTCAATAAAATCCAATTGAGTCTATAAACCTCTGATTTTGGACTTTTCTCCTCAAATTGAATTTTCTTTTTCAATAGGGCTCTCATCAGTCAAGTATATACTGTCAAATTTTAATCTTTGTATTTTTGAATCTCTTCAATCAATTTCTGACCATTTTCTGGGCGCTCCGGCATCCTATTCTCACTGCTATTATTATTATTATTATTATTATTATTATTATTATTATTATTATTATTATTTCTTTCGACTATATATATATATATTATGCAGGGACCCAAAAATGGGTTACACAGATGCCCCCTCTTTACAATACTTACGAAGCCGAGACTTTGTGTAGTAAGTTTTGTAAAGATAAACAAAACCGAACTTTTGAAACTGATCTTATCGAAGTTTGGTTGATCTGAAACTCTGTCTTTACAACAATCCCTTTCAATCCGAAACTAACGATCAAAACTATGTGCAACTTAGTCATCTTGAGATCGATCTGGTGATCCTCTGAATTCTAACTTCGGTTAGATTAACCTGGAATTCCATTTGAGATCCCTTCTGGTGACCTCCTTTAACCAAATCTATGTTTGTAGCTCGGTCATCCTGAATCTCATCTGGCGATTTCCTTTAACCAAAGTTGAAATCGGTTGTTCGGTTGGGTTAACCTAAGATCCCTTCTGGCGATCCCCTTTAACCAAAACCAAAAATCTATGTTTGTATCTTGGTCAACCTGAAATCCCATCTAGTGATTCCCTTTAACCAAAGTTGAAATCGGTGTTACGGTTGGGTTAACCTAAGATCCCTTCTGGCGACCTCCTTTAACCAAAACTAAAAAATCTATGTTGGTAGCTCGGTTAACCTGAAATCTCATCTGGCGATTCCCTTTAACCAAAGCTGAAATCGGTGGTGTTGCGGTTGGGTTAACCTAAGATCCCTTCTGGCGACCTCCTCTAACCAAAACAAAAAATCTATGTTTTGTTGACAAAGCTCCAAGGCTAGATGGGTACTCTTCATTCTTCTTCAAAAAATCTTGGGATGTCATTGGAGGGGATTTTTGGATCCCTTATGGCGACCTCCTTTAACCAAAACTAAAAAATCTATGTTGGTAGCTCGGTCAACCTGAAATCTCATTTGGAGATTCCCTTTAACCAAAGCTGAAATCGGTGTTGCGGTTGGGTTAACATAAGATCCCTTCTGGCGACCTCCTTTAACCAAAACCAAAAATCTATGTTTTGTTGACAAAGCTCCAGGGCTAGATGGGTACTCTTCATTCTTCTTCAAAAAATCTTGGGATGTCATTGGAGGGGATTTTTGTGCGGCAGTCCATGATTTCTTCACTTCTGAGGAACTTTTGAGGCAAGTTAACCACTCTATTATTGCTCTTATCCCCAAGGCAGCAAATGCAAATACAGCAGCTGACTTCCGGCCCATTTCCTGCTGCAATGTGGTCTACAAAGTGATATCTAAAATCCTTTCGGGGAGATTAGCTTTTGCTCTAAATGGCATCATTATTCCAATGCAAAATGCCTTTCTAGGTGGGAGAATGATGTCAGACAGCATCAATTTAGTTCAGGAGCTTCTTCATCATTATGGCAAGAAGAGAGCTTCTCCTAGATGTCTCATGAAGGTTATTTTAAGAAAGCTTTTGATTCAGTTCAGTGGCATTTCCTGCGTCAGTTGCTTCACATGTTTGGCTTCCCAAAACGATTTGTGCATTTAATTATGAAATGTGTCGAAACTACACATCCTTCTCTGTTGCAGTTAATAGCAATCTTTATGGCTTCTTTCCTGGGAAGAGTGGAGTTCGGCAAGGTGATCCATTATCTCCATATTTGTTCATCTTATGCATGGAATACTTCTCCAGAATGCTTAAGCTAGCATCGAGGAATTGTGATTTTCGTTTCCACCCAAAATGTAATGTTCATGATATATGCCACCTTGCTTTTGTTGGTGATGTACTTTTGTTGTCTCGTGGGGATAGACACTCGGTTTCCACTATATTTCAGTAGTTATTAATCTTTGGGTAGACTTTGTTGAAAGTTAAGCTGGTTACTTGTTTTAAAACTTCAGAAGTAAATCCTGAGGTTATAACGAGAAGAATGAAGAATGAAGAAATGGAAGAAGTCGTCTGTTAGAAGCAGTTACAGCAGTTAAAACAATTAAAGGCAGTTATAGCAGTTATAGTTGTTTTTCTGTTACAAATTAGTTACAAACCGTTTCTTACATGTGTAAGAATCGTGACCCTCCATTAATGGATGGATGAGATGATCTTGATTCCTAAAATAGTGTAATCAGTTACATGCAATGTGTATAAAAGCAGAGTTGCTGCATTAATGAATTACGTGAAATTCTTCTCAATCTTCTCTGCGAAACTTAAATACAATTCTCTTCTAAATACTGCACAAGAAACAAACGGACTTCGGGGTTGACTATAAATGCAGCGAAATCATCAATATATTTTGGGGGCGTTAGTGAAAGTTTGAAGCGGTTAATCCTCCATGATACTGGCTTTAAAGAAGGTAGTTTTCCCTTCAAATATCTCGGTGTTCCTCTCAGTCCACACAGACTTCTAGCATGTCAATACTCTCCTCTGTTGCAGAAATTGGAATTGGCAGTGCAAAGTTGGATGGGGAAACATCTCACTTATGCTGGGAGGTTGGAGCTAGTGCGGATAGTTCTCTATGGCATGGTCCAGTTTCGGCTTAGCATTTTTCTTATGCCGAGTGGTGTAATTAATCAAATTATCTGTATCTGCAGGAACTTCTTGTGGTCAGGCAACTATACATAAAGCAACTCTGCTCTTGTAGCCTGGAAACAGCTTTGTCTCCCCAAGAAGGAAGGATGCCTGGGTTTATTTGACTTAAAGGCTCGAAACAAGAGCTTCTTGGCAAAACAACTCTGGAACATTCATCTCAAAACAGACTCCATATGGATCCAATGGATTCATCACTTTTACCTACAACAGAATACTATATGGTCTGTGACTGCTCATCACTCTACATCCCCACTTTGGAAATCTCTTATCCTGTTAAAATATCAGTTACTTGAAGATTGCGGGAGCCAAGAGGAAGCAGTTACATTACTTCAGCAATGGAACAGTGGGGATGGCAACTTCTCGGCGAAAGCATATAATTATTTTAGACTCTCTGGTCCTCAAGTAAACTGGGCGCGAGTGGTATGGGAGCAATGGTCTATGCCAAGACACAACTTCATTTTATGGCTAGCGGTGTTGGGAAAATTGAGAACAAAAGATCGGCTTCGGTTTTTTCAAATAGATACTTCGTGTGTTCTCTGTGGGCAGATGGAGGAATCACATATAGCCATTTATTTTTTACTTGTTCTTGGACAGCTTGCTTCTGGTTGCAAATCAAGTTGTGGCTACGCATCAATAGGAGGATGATGACCTTGACCAGTGCCATCAGGGGACTACACTCCGGGGGAAATAACTTGGAAGCACGAATGAAAAGAGTCTCTTTAGGTCTCACGGTTTATCTTATCTGGGAAGAAAGGAACAAGAGATTTTTTTATGGATCTTGTACTTCGGTGGGAAATGCCTTTCGAAAATTTCAGGTTATGTTTTATACTGTTTTTCATTTTTATGAAAAAGACCATCACATTATCAATGTTGGCTGAGGTGCATGGTGGCGGTTTCTGATGATCAGCGCGCGGTTCAGGGCAGCCTTTTGTTTGCTTCTTGCTGCTGGTTGGTTTGGTCTGTAGCGGTTCAGTGCAGTCGTTTGTTTGCTTCATGCTGCTGGTTGGTTTGGTCTGTTGTAGTTTTCACGCTGCTTCCATATCTTGTTGACTGCTGACAGTAGTAATCTATGCTGCTTGGTCTGGTTTTTGTTGATGGTCGTTTGCTTTGGATGGTCTTCATCTGACGTGGTAGATGGGAATTGCGCGCTGCTTTTATATGAGGAAGATGAACAGTGTTCTGGATGCATGCAATGCTGCTGCATGCAAGGCGTGGAATCTCTTTCACGCTGCATGCAATACAATGCTGCTGCATGTAACGCGTGGAATCTCCTGCACGCTGCATGCAATGCGTGGTGGAATCTCTTTCACTCTGCATGCAATGCTGCTCCATGGGCGAGTAGCTGGTCCAAGGGGGTTCTTCCGTGTGGCAGACAGATGGAATGCAATTGATGAAAGCTGTTTGTTGATGTGTGGCATCTCCTTCACGCTGCATGGGTGAAGACCAAGCAGTTTCTTCCGTGTGGCAGACAGATGGGATGCAAGATTGATGACAGCTGTGTGTTGATTTGTTGGTTCACTTTCAAGGCTGGTTATTTTAGACACCTGTCCTAGAATAGATTTCTTTGCTAACCTGTCAATAGGCTATCTATGTTTTGTGGGGAGGATGTTCCCACTAATTATTCATGATTGTATGGTCGTTGCCTGTCTAGGCATTTTATATTATTTTCATGTCTGTATATTCACTCGCTGCGTAACTAGCCTTGTTACTTTTGATATATAATACATATTTATATTTTGATAAAAAAAAATATATGTTTTATTGCTCGGTCAACCTGAATCTCATCTGGTAATTCTTTTTAACCAAAGCTGAAATCGGTATTACGGTTGGGTTAACCTGAGATCTCTTTTGGCGATCTCCTTTAACCAAAACCAAAAATCTATGTTTGTAGCTCGGCCAACCTAAAATCCCATCTGGCAATTCCCTTTAGCCAAAGCTAAAATTGGTGTTTGTTCTTCCTGATGGAAGGGTTTGAACTTTTCTTTTCCTTTTGAAAAATTCCTAATAGTATGGTTCTTCTCACTTTATTCTTGTTCCAGAATCAAAATTGTGATTCTTTATTATCATCAACTCAATGATTCTTTCCTCGTCCACAATCTTGTTGGATTTTATTGAGAATTTCTCCTGTAACAATTCAAAAAAATTCATGCAATGATTTATGATTAGATGCCATGCATGTATTCTTACATGGTTTCGAAACATAGGTCCCATCATTTTCTTCAATTTTCATGAAACTCTCTCTTGACATGATCTTGTTTACGTGTTTGAAGTTGTATGTTGGATTCGTTTCTTGTGCTGCCTTTCCTACCTATCATATCTCCGAGAAGAAGTCTCGTGCTGCCTTTCGTACCCATCATATCTCCGAGAAGAAGTCTTTGACTTTTTACAAGTGGCTTTTTTTTTATAAAAAAAATGTATGATTTGTCATTGTCTTTTTTGGTCATGCTCTTGTCAAATGCTTTAACTTATCTTTTTCAAATCTAAAGGCTTTCATCCTGTTTCAACACATAAATCTTTTCATGAAAGCTTTAAGTATTAACTTGAAAGAAACGATACGAAGAAGAAGTACTGCCTTGTATCAGGATTTGACATTTTTCTTGCATGGATAAATATGGGGCTTAACTCTTTTTTCGTGTTTGGTTTTGACTTTCATAGATAAATGTGTGCATCTTGCTATTTTGCTTAAATTTCTTCTCTTTCTTCCTCTTAACTTTTTCTCAATTATGGGACCTTCTTCCTTAACATGCCATTTTCCATTGATTGTACTATATTGTCTCCATTTTTCGTAATGAAATATCTTTTATTGCCCTCAGTGTGGGGGTGTGATCCTTGTCCAGGCTTTTATAAAGAAGAAATTCATTCCAGCTCAAAAAGGGACCACCAACGATAAACTCTTTAGGGGGTGAAGGGATAACAAAAAAATGAATTTTCTCATTTCAAAATGCACATTGTTAGCATTGATAAACTTTGTTCTTATCTTGAAATAAATTTATAGGTGATTATAGAGTGATCACTCAACCATTTATCCATGCAATTCATTATGCTATCCAGAGACAGGGTTGTATTTCAGGGTTAGCTTTGGTTTGTTTGCTTGAATTTCATCTTTGATTGTTTTTCAAGATTCTTCTTTCTAGAAAATAAATTAAGCATAAATTAAGCATTGTGAGATCAATGCAATGAAAAAAAAAAGGTTCTTTACACAAAGAAATCAATCACCAAACTTCACTTTATTGATTTGGGAGAAAAGAGAATACATTAAGCATAATATCTCTTTACAGAGTCGGAATTCACAGGTCTGGCTAGGTCTCCTCCATCCATTCTAGCCAACTTCAGAGCTCCTTCTGAGAAGGCCTTATTTACTACGTAAGAACCAAGGTTGTTAAAATCGCGATTTTGACACGACACGAAAAATGCAAAATAAACTCGGATCGTAAAAACGGATCGTAAAATCGTAAGGAATTTTAAAATACATTAAAAAATCATGCTTTAAATAAAAATTCATACATAGTTCAAGCACCTTAAAATACATGATTCAAATAAAAATTCATACATAATTCAAGCATCTTAAAATACATTGTTCAAATAAAAATTTAAATAATTCAAAATTAAATACTTTTTTTTTCTTCAATACCGA